>Ga0182006_1000420_pt1 | contig 33908 bp, 30 predicted proteins | sample Sormic07211104_1_FD_123022 | JGI IMG/M metagenome (GOLD analysis project Ga0182006, IMG submission 123022) | Rhizosphere microbial communities from Sorghum bicolor, Mead, Nebraska, USA - 072115-104_1 MetaG | ecosystem: Host-associated > Plants > Roots > Rhizosphere | place: USA: Nebraska...
GCGCACCAACAGACTGTAGACCTATGCCGACGAGATCATACGCTTCCTCAAGGAAGACTTCGGCGACGATCTGCCGGAAATCATCCTGGAGCCCGGCCGTTCGTTGATCGCCAACGCTGGCATTCTGGTCAGCGAAGTGGTGTTGGTGGCGCGTAAATCCCGCACCGCCGTCGAGCGTTGGGTGTACACGGATGTGGGCAAGTTCTCCGGCCTGATCGAAACCATGGACGAGTCCATCAAGTTTCCGATCTGGACCGAGAAGAAAGGCGAGATGGAAGAAGTGGTCATCGCTGGCCCGACCTGCGACAGCGCCGACATCATGTACGAAAACTACAAGTACGGCCTGCCGCTGAACCTGGCGATCGGTGATCGTTTGTACTGGTTGTCCACCGGTGCGTACACCACCAGCTACAGCGCCGTTGAGTTCAATGGGTTTCCGCCATTGAAGTCCTACTACGTCTAAGCCGTGCTTCCTATAGGAGCGAGCGGTTCGCTCCTATAGGGTTTCCAACTGTTGGGCTCGTTGTTGATAAGCGTGCGCCATCGCTCGGATCCTCGGGTCATCCGTAGCCGCCAGCGCCGTGTGGGCCACCCGCAGAAACTTCAGATTCCCGCCCGCCAGCGCTTTGCGCAGCCATGCCAACGCCGCTTCGATCTGGCCATTACCCGCCAGCACCGCCGCATAACTGAATTGCCCGCGAAAATCCCCGCCCTCGGCTGAACGGCGATACCACTGCTGCGCGGCTTCCAGATCCCGTGGGCAGCACTGTCCTTCCTCCAGATACCGCCCGAGCAAGTTCATCGACTTGGCATGACCCCGCTCGGCCGCTTGGCGATAGCACGCCAATGCCTGGGCTTGATCTTGTGCAACACCACGCCCGGTGGCCAGCAGGTTGGCGTAGTTGTACAACCCCCAGTCCAACCCCGCCTCGGCGGCCAGGCGATATTCCCGCGCGGCCGCCGCTTCGTCGACGGTGCAGCCCCAGCCGTGTTCCAGGCAACGCCCGAGCATATTGCGCGCCATCAACTGCCCGCCTTGTGCCGCAATACGAAACCACCGCAGCGCCAGCGCTTGATCGCGTTCGATACCGCGCCCGTCCAGCAGAATCTGCCCCAGCAACGCCTGGGCATCCACCAGCCCTTCCTTCGCCGCGACCAGGATCGCCTGGGCGGCGCGCACCGGGGAGTCGTCAAGCATGCTCTGCAATTGCTCGACCGTGAGCACCTCTTGGCGACGCAACAAAAAGTTCTTCAAACCTCAACCCAGCGACGCAGCAGGTTGTGATAAGTGCCGGTGAGCTGGATCAGCGCCGGGTGATCGGGCACATCCCGGGTCAACTGCTGGATCGCACCGTCCATCTCGAACAGCAATGTGCGCTGGCTGTCTTCGCGCACCAGGCTCTGGGTCCAGAAGAATGAGGCGTAACGCGCGCCCCGGGTCACCGGGTTGACTTTGTGCAGGCTGGACCCGGGGTACAGCACCATATCGCCGGCCGGCAACTTGACCCGCTGCAGGCCGAAAGTGTCCTGGATCTCCAGTTCGCCGCCGTCGTAGTCATCCGGGTCGCTGAAAAACAATGTGGACGACAAATCAGTGCGCACCCGCTCAGGGCTGCCCTTGGGCTGGCGCACGGCGTTATCGATATGAAAGTCGAAACTGCCACCGGCGGTGTAGCAGTTAAGCAGCGGCGGGAACACTTTGTGCGGTAACGCCGCCGACATGAACAGCGGGTTTTGCCACAGGCGTTCGAGCATCGCCGTGCCGATTTCCTTGGCCAAGGGGTGGCCTTCGGGCAATTGCAGGTTGTGTTTGGCTTTGGCCGATTGGTGCCCGGCGGTAATTTTACCGTCGGCCCAATCGGCGTTTTCCAAGGCCTGGCGGATGCGCTGCACCTCCTCTCGGGAGAACAGGCCGGGAATGTGCAGCAGCATGGGGCAGTACCTGGGTGCGGAGGGACGCCAATGGTATTGATTCTTATCCACGCTGTAAAACCCAAGGACGGATGAGATCGTAAAAACCGTAAGCAAAAAGTGTAAAGAATGTAAATTCAGTGCAATTAGCAATGTATCGCAATTGATAGAAAGTCGTGTTCACCCTATATTCCGCCGCCTCACATCCTTGGGGAAAGGACACGTCATGTCGCGCACTTCAACAAAAACATCTGCCGGTTCACCACGCATGTTGGCCTCGGCCATCGGCGTCGCTCTGAGCGCCAGCTCTGCCGCCCACTTGGCGCAAGCGGCTGAAGACACCGAACAAAAAGGCGAGCGCAATAGCATCTCTCTGGGCGCCACCAGCATTACCGGCCAGGAACAGGACGACACCTCTTACCAAGTGGAGAAAGCTGCCTCGCAGAAATACACCGCACCGCTGGTGGACACACCGCGCTCGGTCACTGTGGTGCCGCAACAAGTACTCAAGGACACCGCCGCTACCTCGTTGCAGGATGCGCTGCGCACCGTACCGGGTATCACCTTCGGTGCCGGTGAAGGCGGTAACCCTCAGGGTGACCGTCCGTTTATCCGCGGTTTCGATGCCCAAGGCGACACCTACCTGGACGGCGTGCGCGACACCGGCGGCCAGAGCCGTGAGATTTTCGACATCGAATCCATCGAAGTCAGCAAAGGCCCGAACTCCTCCTTCGGCGGGCGCGGCTCGGCCGGTGGCAGCCTCAACCTGGTGAGCAAGACCCCGCAGGCACGGGACTTCACCAACGGCGGCTTCACTTACGGTTCCGACCAGACCCGCCGCTACGTGCTCGACGTGAACCGCCAGTTCCTCGACGACAGCGCCGCATTCCGCCTGAACTTGATGAGCCACGAGCAGAACGTGGCCGGGCGCGATGCCGTGAACTACGACCGCTGGGGCGTTGCGCCTTCGCTGACCTTCGGCCTGGGCACCCCCACCCGCGTCAACCTCAGCTACTACCATCTGGAAAGCGACGACCTGCCAGACTCGGGGATTCCCTACGGCTACGGTTCGGCCACCGCCACCGCCCACGTCCACGACAAACCCAACGACGGCGGCGACAGCGATAACTTCTACGGCCTCAAAGGCCGCGATTTCCGCAAGACCCGCGCCGACATCAGTACGTTCTCCATCGAGCACGATCTGAACGACAACATGACCCTGAAAAACACCCTGCGCCACGGCAGCACTGGCCAGGACTACGTACTGACCCAGCCGGACGACAGCAAACTCAACGTGAACAAATTCGGCACCGTGTGGCGCCGTGCCAACTCGCGGGTGTCCACCACCACCACGACCACCAACCAGACCGACCTGTTCGGCAGTTTCCAGGCCCTGGGCTTCAAGAACACCTACTCCACCGGCCTGGAATTCACCGGCGAAGAAACCCGCGTCAGCAGCTACACCGTCAGCCCGAACGCCAACCCGATCTGCACCGTGGCCAAAGGCGGCCTGGGCGGCCAATGCACGTCGCTGAGCAACCCGAACCCGGACGACGCCTGGACCGGCTCCGTCGCCCGCAACTACAACGGCACCAACACCAAAGCCACCAGCCGCGCCGCGTACGTGTTCGACACCATCGAACTGGACCCGAAATGGCTGCTTAACGTCGGCCTGCGCTACGACACCTTTGACACCGAAGCCAATACCAACGCAGTGCCTACAGCGACGGTCAAGGCACGCAGCAAAATCAAGGACGACAGCCAGTTCTTCAACTGGCAGGCCGGCCTGGTCTGGAAGCCTCTGGAAAACGGCAGTATCTATGCCTCCTACGCCACCTCGGCCACCCCGCCAGGCGGCCTGATCGGCGAAGGTTCGGACGGCAACCCGCTGTCCGCCGGCGCCGCCACCAGCGATCTGCAACCGGAAGAAACCGTCAACTATGAGCTGGGCACCAAGTGGGACCTGTTCCACGACCGCCTCTCGCTAACCGCCGCAGTGTTCCGCACCGAGAAGAAAAACACGCGCATTCTGGTGGATGCCCTCACCTACCAGAACGCCGGCGAGTCCCGGGTCGATGGTCTGGAATTGTCCGCCAGCGGCAAAATCACCGAGCAATGGCAAGTGTTCGCCGGCTACAGCTACCTGGACAGCGAACTGGTCAAGGCTGGCCGTAACGGTCGCAACGGGGTGATCAGCGCCGGTTCCAACGAAGGCAACCAGATGCCCAACACGCCGAAGAACACCTTCAGTCTGTGGACCACCTATGCCCTTACACCCAAGCTCACCGTTGGCGGCGGCGCGTTCTATGTCGACCAGGTTTACGGCGACGTGGGCAACACCGTGTATGTGCCGTCCTACACCCGCTACGACGCCATGGCCAGCTACAAGCTGACCAAGAACGTCGACCTGCAACTGAACGTGCAGAACCTGACGGACAAGGTCTACTACGACAAAGCCTTCTCGACCCACTTCGCCAATCAGGCGGCGGGTCGCACGGCGCTGCTGACCACCAGCTTCCATTTCTAAACGCTGGCCCCCGAGCCCCACGCATCGAATGCGTGGGGCTTTTGCGTGTTAAACAACAAAGTTTCTCGACAACCCACGGCATAATGCGCGCCGTGGCATTTATATCCCGATGAGCGAGGCGGTCCGACGTGTTGAAGAAAACCCTGTTTCAGTTGCACTGGTTCTTCGGCATCACCGCCGGGCTGGTGCTGGCCTTGATGGGGATCACCGGTGCGGCGGTGTCGTTCCAGGATGAAATACTGCGGGCCCTCAACCCCAGCGTCCTGCACGTGCAAAAACGCGAAGCCGGGGTGCTGCCGCCGGCCGAACTGGTGCGCAAGCTCGAAGCCGCCGAAGGCAAGACCGTGGCGATGCTGTGGGTGGAACGCGACAGCGGCAACGCCGCGCGCGTGGCCTTTACCCCGCCGCCGGGTGAACGGCGTGGCCCGATGCGCTACTTCGACCCATACACCGGCGAGTACCTGGGCGACGCCGTGGGCCAGGATGTGTTCGGTTTTGTCCTGCAACTGCACCGCTTCCTCGCCATCGACGAAACCGGCCGGCAGATCACCGGCGCCTGCACCCTGATCCTGGTGTTTTTCTGCCTCTCCGGCCTGTACCTGCGCTGGCCGCGCCAAGTGGCGAGTTGGCGCGCCTGGCTGACCCTGGACTGGTGCAAAAAGGGCCGCAGCTTCAACTGGGACCTGCATTCGGTGTTCGGCACCTGGTGCCTGCTGCTGTACCTGCTGGCGGCACTCACCGGGTTGTCCTGGTCCTACGATTGGTACAGCCGAGGGCTGACCCAACTGCTGTCCGATGCCCCGCAGAACGAACGGATACGCACGCGCGGCCCAGCGCCGACAGGCCCTGCACCGGTGGCCAACTACGACGCGATCTGGAGCAGCCTCTACAGCAACGCCGGCACGGACCTGAGCGCCTACAACATCCGCATGCCAGGCGCTGCCGGGCAACCGGCCACCGTGTATTACCTGCTGAGCGACTCGCCCCATGACCGCGCGCTCAACCAGATCAACCTGGACCCGGCCACCGGCGAGGTCAAATCCCACGATCGCTACGCCGACAAGAGCCTCAAGGCTCAGTTACTGACCAGCATTTATGCCCTGCACACCGGCAGCTACTTCGGCTTGATCGGGCGGATCGTGTTGACCGTCAGTTCGCTGTTGATGCCGTTGTTCTTTATCACCGGCTGGTTGCTGTACCTGGATCGCCGTCGCAAAAAACGCCAAGTGCGCGACGCCCGCCAGCGCCTCGGCGCCAACCTCAGCGACGCACCGGCCTGGCTGATCGGCTTTGCCAGCCAGAGCGGTTTCGCCGAGCAACTGGCCTGGCAGACCGCCGGGCAATTGCAGGCCGCCGGCCTGCCGGTGAAGGTGCAGGCGCTGGGCAGCGTCAATGCCGATGACCTGCGCCAAGCGCACAACGCGCTGTTCGTGGTCAGCACCTTCGGCGACGGCGAAGCCCCCGACAGCGCCCGTGGTTTCGAGCGCGGCGTGCTCGGCCAGGCTCTGTCGCTCAACGGTTTGAACTACTCGGTGCTGGCCCTCGGGGATCGTCAGTACCCGCACTTTTGCGGCTTCGCCCGGCGCCTGCATTTCTGGCTGACCAACCAGGGCGGCACGGCGCTGTTCGCCCCGGTGGAAGTGGACAGCGGCGATACCCAAGCCCTACTGCACTGGCAGCAACAATTGGGCGAACTGACCGGCCACGCCCCCGCCGCCGCCTGGCCCAGCGCCCAGTACGAACACTGGACACTGAGCCAGCGCACCCTGCTCAACCCCGGCAGCGCAGGCGAAGGCGTGTACCTGCTGGGCCTCACGTCGACGTCGCCGCAGCACTGGGACGCTGGCGACCTGGTGGAAATCCTGCCGCGTAATCCCGCGTCGGCAGTCGAGCACTTTCTGGCGGGCCTGGGCCTGCAAGGCAGCGACGGCGTACTTATCGAAGGGCTGGCACAGACGCTCGATCAGGCCCTGACCACTCGCCAATTGCCGGACAACCGCGCGCATCTGGTCGGCCTGCACGCCCAAGCGCTGGTGGATGCTCTGGTGCCGCTGAGCATGCGCGAATACTCCATCGCCTCGATTGCCAGCGACGGCGTGCTGCAACTGATCGTGCGCCAGGAACGCCACGCCGACGGCCGCCTGGGCCTGGGCTCGGGTTGGCTCACCGAACACGCGGCTCTCGGCGGCGCGATCAGCCTGCGTCTGCGGCGCAACAGCGGCTTCCACCTGCCGGACGCGCCGGTGCCGCTGATCCTGCTGGGCAACGGCACCGGGCTGGCCGGCCTGCGCAGCTTGCTGAAAGCGCGCATTGCCGAAGGCCAGCAACGTAACTGGTTGCTGTTCGGCGAACGCAATATCGCCCACGACTACCTGTGCCAGGACGAGCTGCAAGGCTGGCTCGCCAGCGGCGACCTAGCACTGTTGGACCTGGCGTTCTCCCGCGATCAGGCGGAGAAGATCTACGTGCAGGATCGCCTGCGCGAATCGGCCGACGTGCTACGTAGATGGCTGGCCGACGGCGCGGCGATCTATGTGTGCGGGAGCTTGCAGGGCATGGCTGCCGGGGTGGATCAGGCGCTACTGGATATCCTCGGCCGCGAGGCGGTGGAGCGCTTGATCGAACAAGGCCGCTATCGCCGCGACGTGTACTGAGGTCACTCACTGTGGCAGGGGGCTTGCCCCCGATAGCGGTGGATCAGTCGCCTGATAAATAACTGTCACACCGTCATCGGGGGCAAGCCCCCTCCCACATTGGGATTGCATTTCAAGTCAGTGTTCTGTGCGGTGGCGCTTTTTCGAACACCACTTCAGGCCCAAAGGTTTATCCAGCGAATTAGGCCGAAACTGCCAGCGTTCAACGGCCCGGCGACAAACTCCCCGAACGCCGCGCGATCCACTGTGGGAGGGGGCAAGCCCCCTCCCAAATTGGGATTGCATTTCAAGTCAGTGTTCTGTGCGGTGGCGCTTTTTCGAACACCACTTCAGGCCCAAAGGTTTATCCAGCGGATTAGGCCCGAAACTGCCGGCGTTCAACGGCCCGACAACAAACTCCCAGAACGCCGCGCGGTCCACTGTGGGAGGGGGCTTGCCCCCGATGGCGGTGGGTCAGTCGTCTGATAAATGACTGTCACACCGTCATCGGGGGCAAGCCCCCTCCCACATTGGGATTGCATTTCAAGTCAGGTAGGTTGCAACTTCTGTTCGAATACTGAGACTCCATCCAAGTCGCGCAGGATCACCGTCAACTCCCCGGTCTGGCCATCAATATTCACCTCGCCAAAAAACTGAAACCCGGCAAATGGCGAAGTGTTCTGTGCCGGTGGCGCTTTTTCGAACACCACTTCAGGCCCAAAGGTTTTATCCAGCGGATTGGGCCCGAAGCTGCCGGCGTTCAACGGCCCGGCGACAAACTCCCAAAACGGTTCGAAATCCTGGAACGCCGCGCGATCCGGATGGTAGTGATGCGCCGCGCAGTAGTGCACGTCTGCCGTCAGCCACACATGGTTGCGTACCTGCTGCGCACGCAGGAACGCCAGCAGTTCGGCGATTTCCAGCTCGCGGCCTTGGGCCGGGCCCGGCTCGCCGTTGGCGATGGCCTCCCAACGCGGCACGCCGGGGCTGACTTCACCGTCGGGCACGCCCAGGCCGATGGGCATGTCGGCGGCGATGACTTTCCATTGCGCCTTGGAGCCCTTGAGTTCGCTCTTGAGCCAGTCCAATTGCTCTCGCCCCAGAAACGGCTTGGCCGCCCCCAGGTTGTCATCGTTGGGGCCACGGTAGCTGCGCATATCGAGCACAAATACATCCAGCAGCGGGCCATAACTGAGTTTGCGATAGATGCGCCCGCCGCCGTCGGCGCTTTGGCGGCGCATCGGCGAATATTCCAGCCAGGCCTGGCGCGCGCGGCCCACCAGCGTGTTGATGTCGCGGGTCTGGTAGCGCTCGTCCAATTGCTTGCTCGGCGACCAGTTGTTGATCACTTCGTGGTCGTCCCACTGCCAGATCTGCGGTACTTCGGCGTTGAAGCGGCGCACGTTTTCATCCATGAGGTTGTAGCGGTAGTTGCCACGGTATTCGTCCAGGGTCTCGGCGACTTTGCTCTTGGCCTCGGTGGTGATATTGCGCCAGATACGCCCGCCTTCAGTGGCTAGTTGCGCCGGCACCGGGCCGTCGGCGTAGATGGTGTCGCCGCTGTGGATAAAGAAGTCCGGCAGACGCAAGCGCATGGCTTCGTAGATGCGCATGCCGCCGATGTCCGGGTTGATGCCGAAGCCTTGGCCGACGGTGTCGCCGCTCCATACAAAGCGAATGTCGCGACGCTGTTGCGGCACGCTGCGCAGGTGGCCGAACCAGGGTTCGCTGGCCACGCCGCTCTGGGCGTCTTCGAAATGCACGCGATAGAAAACCGCCTGGTCGGCAGGCAACCCGGTCAGTTCAACGCGGGCGGTGAAGTCGGTGCGGTTGTCGGCCAGCGGCGAAACAAAACGGCGCGGGTTGCTGAACACGCTGCGGGTGTCCCATTCCACCACCATCCGCGCGGGCCGGTCGCTGCGGCTCCAGATCATCGCGCGGTCGCCCAGCAGATCGCCGGACTGCACCCCATCGGTAAGTTGCGGCCGGTCCTTGACCGACGCGATCACCGCCGGCGCCAGGCCGGGCAATAACAGACCGGCGCCGACGGCTTGCATCACGCGGCGACGGCCCAGATCGAAGTGGCTCATGCAGGTGCCCTCTTGAGTCTCAAAAGAGGCACTTAACCACGTGGGGATGAAGCGGGTGTGACACTCTGTGGGAGAGGCTTGCCTCCCCACAATTTCGGGCCCTGCCAGACCGTGTCAGGCGTTGGCCGGCGCGACGCTCAGCTCCACCACTTCCGCCCGTTTGATCAGCGCATACACCACCCCGGTCAGCAGGCTGCCCGCAACGATCGCCAGCAGATACAGCAACGCATGGTTGATCGCGTTCGGAATCACCAGCACAAACAAACCACCGTGGGGCGCGGCCAGTACGCAGCCGAAGTACATCGACAGCGCGCCGGTCAACGCACCGCCGGCGATGCTTGCCGGGATCACGCGCAACGGGTCTTTGGCGGCGAAAGGGATCGCGCCCTCGGAGATAAAACACATCCCGAGGATCATCGCGGCTTTGCCGGCTTCGCGTTCGGTCTGGGCGAATTTGCGCCGCGCCAGAAACGTGGCGATGCCCATGCCGATGGGCGGCACCATGCCGGCGGCCATGGTCGCGGCCATCGGCGCGCCGCTGTGGGCAGCCAGCAAGCCGACGGAAAACGCATACGCCGCTTTGTTGATCGGCCCGCCCAGGTCCACGCACATCATGCCGCCCAGCAGAATGCCCAGCAGCACCGCGTTGGTGGTGCCCATAGTGCTGAGGAATTCAGTCAAGCCGCTGAGCATGCGCGCCACCGGCGGGCCCACCAGGTAGATCATCGCCAGGCCGGTGAACAGGCTCGCCAGCAACGGGATGATCAGGATCGGTTTGAGAGCTTCCATGCTTTGCGGCAGACGCACCACGCGCGTGACGCCTTTGACGCAGTAACCGGCCAGAAAACCGGCAAAAATGCCGCCGATAAAACCCGCGCCCAAGGTGCCGGCCAGCAGGCCGCCAATCATGCCCGGCGCGATCCCCGGACGGTCGGCGATCGAATAGGCGATATAACCGGCCAGCAGCGGCACCATCAAGGTAAACGCGCTGTTGCCGACGGTTTTCAACGCCGCCGCCAAGGTGCCTTCCTGTTCGAACGCATGAATGCCGAACGCAAACGACAGAGCGATCAACAAGCCGCCCGCCACCACCATCGGCAACATGAACGACACACCGGTGAGCAAGTGCTTGTAGACGCCGGTCTTTTCCGACTTGGCTACCGGCACACCGGCGGCGCTTTCCACCGCGCCTTCGGCCAGGGCTTTGTTCAGGGTCGCTTCGGATTGCTTGAGAGCAATGCCGGTGCCGCAACGGTAAATCTTCTTGCCGGCGAAGCGTTCGGTAGCCACTTCGATATCAGCCGCCAACAGCACCACATCGGCATTGGCGATAGCGTCGGCGCTCAGCGGCGTACGCGCGCCCACCGAACCCTGGGTCTCGACCTGCAAGTCGTAACCCAGGCGCTTGGCCGTCTGCTGCAAGGCTTCGGCAGCCATAAAGGTGTGGGCCACGCCGGTCGGGCATGCGGTGACGGCGACAATGCGCGGGGCATTTTTTGCCGCGACGGGCGCCTGGCTGGCGACATACACCTGAGCCTCTTCAGCGCCGCGACGCAAAACCGCTTCCACATCCGCCAACGCTTGGGCCGGCGAGCTCTGGAACACGCGCTTGCCGACGAAGCGCTGCATATCCACCGGCGTGCTGCTGACCAGCAACACCCACTCGGCGGCGGCCAGAGTCGCGTCGGATAGCGCGCGCTCGGGGTGCTGCACATCCACCACTTCGACACTGGTGCTCCAGCCTTGGCGCTGCGCGGCGGCGTCCAGCAAGCGGGCGCACAGCACACTGGTGACCATGCCGTTAGGGCAGGCAGTAACAATGGCTAACTTCATGACTAACCCTCTTATTGTTCTGTGAGCTGGCGTACATCGACGCCGCTTTGCAGATGCGCCAACTGCGCGTCATCGCTGATGCCGAAACCGATCTGCGTCACCGCCATCGCGGCAATCGCCGTGGCACGGCGCAGGGTCTGTTCGGGGGCCTCGCCACTGAGCAGACCGTGCAACATGCCGGCCAGCAATGAATCTCCGGCACCCACGGTGCTGGCCACGCTGACCTTGGGCGGCGTGGCATGCAGCGCCAGCGTCGGGCTGAACCAGTTCACACCGTCGGCGCCATGGGATACCACCACATGTTCCACCCCCTGGGCGTGCAGGCGCTGCGCAGCTTGGCGCTGCTGTTCGAGGGAGTCGGTGGGGCAATCGAGGGCATCGGCCAGTTCTTCGGTATTCGGCTTGACCAACCACGGGCCGGCTCGCAGACCGGCACGCAGCGCCTCGCCACTGGTGTCCAGGGCAACCTTCAAACCGAGGCCTTTCAACTGCACCAACACACGGTGCAACCACTGCGCACTGACGCCGCGCGGCAAGCTGCCGGCGACCACCACCGCATCATGACCGGGAGCGATCAGAGTGAGCTGGTTGAGCAACGCCTGTTGCGCCTGCTCGCTCACCTGCGGGCCCGGCGCGTTGATGTCGGTGACACGACCGTCCTGCTCGGCGATTTTGATATTGCTGCGGGTTTCCCCCGGCACGCGGATAAACGCGTCGGCAAAACCGCGACGAGCAATCAGCGCGTCAAAGGCTTGCGGGTTGTCCGCACCGAGAAAACCGCCCACGGTCAATTGATGCCCCAGATCGGCCAGCACCTGCGCCACATTCACACCCTTGCCGGCGGCGTGGGTCAGCAGGGTTTCGCTGCGGTTGACTTCACCCGGTTCCAGGCGGGCCAAGCGCACCGTGAGATCCAACGCCGGGTTCAGCGTCAGGGTCAGAATCCTTGCCATTTACACCGCCTCCACGAGGGCTCGCACATCGGCGGGGGAACCCACCGCCAGTGCTTGTTGTGCCAGGCTCTGGGCCTGGCTCAGACTGAATTCGCGCACACGCGCCTTCACTTCGGGAATGCTGCGCGCCGACACGCTCAGTTCGTCCACTCCCAAGCCCACCAGCACCGGCACTGCCAGCGGGTCCGCCGCCAGTTCGCCGCACACGCCGACCCATTTGCCGTGGGCATGGGCGGCGCGCACGGTGATATCGATCAACTGCAGCACCGCCGGGTGCAAGCCGTCGGCCTGGGCAGATAAGGTCGGGTGGCCACGGTCGATGGCCAGGGTGTATTGGGTCAGGTCGTTGGTGCCGACACTGAAGAAGTCCACTTCCTTGGCCAGCACCGGCGCCAGCAAGGCGGCCGACGGTACTTCGATCATGATCCCCAATTGCAGGTCGGCCACCGGGATTTCCAGGCGCAGGCGCTCGGTCATGTCACGGGCAGCGCGCCACTCATCGACGCTGCCGACCATGGGAAACATGATGCGCAGCGGGCGGTTATCCGCCGAACGCAACAGCGCGCGCAGCTGCGCTTCCATGATCTGCGGGCGTTGCAAGGTCAGGCGAATGCCACGCACGCCCAGGAAAGGGTTTTCTTCCTCGGCAATCGGCCAGTAAGGCAACGGTTTGTCGCCGCCTACGTCGAGGGTGCGCACCACCAACGGGCGCCCACCGAGGCCGTCGAGAACGCGGCGGTACTCGGCTTCTTGGGTGGCTTCATCCGGCGCTTGTGGGTGAGCCATAAAAATCAGTTCGGTGCGCAACAAACCGATGCCTTCGGCGCCCTGCTCCACCGCTGCGGCGACACCGGCGCTTTCGCCGATATTGGCAAACACTTCCACGGCATGCCCGTCGCGTGTCAGAGCCGTTTCATGGCGCTGGGCGGAGGCCGCTTGCAGGCGTTGTTCACGGGTGTCGCGCTCGACGGTAGCCCGTTGCAGGGTGGCGGCATCGGGGTCCACATGCAGGCGGCCGCGCTGGCCATCGAGCAACAGCGGCGTGCCGGCGGCGACCAGCAAGACGGCGGCGCCAGCACCGACCAACGCAGGTATACCGAGGGCACGCGCGACGATGGCGCTGTGGGCCGTGGCGCCACCGCGAGCGGTGAGGATACCGGCGACGCGCGCCGGGTCCAGGCGCGCCACGTCGGACGGGCCGACCTCGTCCATCACCAGGATGTACGGCTCATTCGGCTCTTGGGCGGTTTCGACGCCGCACAGTTGCGCCAGCACGCGACGGCCGATATCTCGCAGGTCGGCGGCACGCTCGGCGAGCAAGGCGTCCTGCAACGACTCCTGCTGTTTGGCAGCGGCTTCGATCACGCTCATCCATGCGGCTTCGGCGCTTTCGCCTTGCTTAAGGCGGGTGTCGACGTCGTCGGTCAGTTCCGGGTCGTCGAGCATTTCCTGGTGGGTGATGAAAATCTCGCGGATCGCTTTGGATGGGCTGCGCTCGATCAGCCCCTGAATATCGCGGCGCACGTCGGTCAGGGCGGCATGCAGACGCTGACGCTCGATCACGGATGACTCGCCGCGCAGTGGGTAGTCGAACACCTGCTGGGTCTGGACATGAGCGGGGCCAATGGCAATCCCCGGCGCCGCGGCGATGGCCTGGATCTGGCTACCGGAGGCCGGTGCGCTGAGCAGCGGTTCGAGGTCCAGGGTTTCGGGGGGCGCGCTGACGGTCGGCAGCGGCTCGACCTCTTCACCGAGCCCCTCCTCCACCGCGGCCAGCAGTGCCGGCAGCACATCACCGGCAATGCCGGGTTCGGCAACGAACTCCAGCACCTGGCCACGGCGGGCGCCGAGGCTGAGCAGCTTGCTCAGGCTTTTGACCGACACCGCGGTGGCCGGACCATCGATGATGCGCACACGGATATCGCCGTCAAAACTCTTGGCTAACTGCGCCAGGATCTTCGCCGGCCGCGCATGCAGGCCGTGGGCGTTGGCCAGGGTGATGCGCGCGCTCGGCCAGTCCGGCGGCAGTTCGCCGCCCAATACTTCAAGCACCGCGCGGCTGCTGGTGGCGCGGCCCAGTTCCTGGCCACGGCCTTCGATCAGCAACGCGCACAAACGCTCAAGCAAGGCCTGATGCGCTTCGCCCAGGCTGGCCAGGCAGAACAGGCCCGTGAGCGGTTGGCCCAGGTAACGCATGGGTTTGTCCGGAGTGACGAACGCCAGGCCCGGGCGTTTGACGGTCTGCTCGCTGTGCAGCCACCACAGGCCGTCGCCCAGGGGCAGCGCATCGACCTGTTGCAACACGGCGGCGAAGCCGTTGCTGACGCAATCGGCCTGGCGCAGCAGGCGGGCGCCACGCCATACCAGCTCTTCAAAATCGTCGGCGGACACCCCCAGGCTGATCATCTGTGCATCCAGCGCCAGCTCCTGCGGTGCATCCTGCAGCAATTTCAGCAGAGCTTCTGCGGAGGCGGCGCGACGCAGCGCCTCACCCAGGTCGGTCTCACCGAGGGCTCGGGTCAGCAATTGCAGCAGGCGAAGGTGTTCGTCGGATTGGGCGGCAATGCCAATGGCCAAATACACGATCTGGCCGTCGCCCCAGTCCACCCCTTCGGGGAACTGCAGCAGACGCACGCCGGTGGCAAACACCTGGTCGCGGGTTTCAGGCGTGCCGTGGGGGATCGCAATACCTTGGCCGAGAAACGTCGAGCCTTGGGCTTCACGGGCTTGCAAGCCACTCAGATAGCCCTCGGCGACCAGACCGTCGGCCACCAGTGTGTCAGCGAGCAGGTGCAAGGCAGCAGATTTATCCACAGCCACCTGGCCCATGGATATCTGCTCTACAGTGAGCTCAAGCATGCCGTTCTCCTAGTTAGTGCGCTGGGCGCACTAGGTATTGTTTTGAATAAAACAGTGTAGGGGTGTTTGAAAATTACTGACTGAGCGGTCAGTTGGCAGGAGCCGCTCGGTCGCGAACGTCGTAAAAATACGCTGGCTGAAACGTTTAATCTAGAATTTAAGGCAGATTACGCGTTAATTGTGCATCCTTGAAGGACCACTCGGCGATTGAGCTGGGACATTGGTCGTGTGCCGTAATCGGTTACGATTGGACAAAATGTCGGGGCAAGCTCCAAAAAACAAGGAAATCCCGGTTTGAAACTCAGTGATATCGCACGTCTGGCCGGTGTGTCCGTTACCACCGCCAGTTATGTCATCAACGGCAAAGCCGCCCAGCAACGCATCAGCCACGCCACCGTCGAACGGGTGCGTGCGGTGGTGGAGGCCCACGGCTTTACCCCCAATCCCCAGGCCGCCGGGCTGCGCAGCCGGCACACGCGCACCTTGGGCTTTATTCTGCCCGACCTGGAAAACCCCAGTTACGCGCGTATCGCCAAATTGCTGGAGCAAGGCGCGCGCGCGCGCGGCTATCAATTGTTGATCGCCAGCTCCGACGACGATGCCGACAGCGAACGCCAATTGCTGCAACTGTTCCGCGCCCGGCGGTGCGATGCGCTGTTCGTGGCCAGTTGCCTGCCCACCAGCGACGACAGCTACCGCGAGCTGCAAGCCAAGGGCCTGCCGGTAATCGCCATCGACCGGGTGATGGAGCCGGCGCAGTTCTGTTCGGTGGTCAGCGACGACCGCCAGGCCTGCCAGCAACTGACCAGCAGCCTGCTGCAACCATTGCCTAAACAGATTGTGCTGATCGGCGCGCGGCCCGAGCTGAGTATCAGCCAGGAACGCGCCGCTGGTTTTCAGCAAGCGTTGAAGGGCTTTACCGGCGAGATGCTCATCGAACACGGCGAAGCCTTCAGCCGCGATTGTGGCCGACAGCTGATGGAGCAATTGCTGCAGCGGCTGGGCCATTTACCTGACGCGCTGGTGACGACGTCCTACGTGCTGCTCCAAGGGGTGTTCGACGCACTGCACGACTACCCGCTCAAATCACGGCCCCTGCGCCTGGGCACGTTTGGCGACACCCAACTGCTGGACTTCCTGCCGCTGCCGGTCAACGCCATGGCCCAGCAGCATCAGTTGATCGCCGACACCGCGCTGCGCCTGGCCCTGGCCGCCATCGAAGAAGAGCAGTACCAACCGGGCGTACACGCCATCGGCCGCACCTTCAAGCAGCGTATTCACGAGGCGTGAACGTGACGCTGATCGACACCCACACGCACCTTGATTTCCCGGAGTTCGACAGCGACCGCCGGGAAGTCCTCGCCCACAGCCGCGAGCTGGGCGTGCAGCGCATGGTGGTGCTGGGGGTGTATCAGCAGAATTGGCAGCGGTTGTGGGATTTGGTGCAGACGGATGAAAGCCTGTTCGCTGCGTTCGGCCTGCATCCGGTGTATCTGGACGATCACCGCCCCGCCGATCTGAGGGCATTAGGCGACTGGCTGACCCGCCTGCAAGGCCATCGGCAACTCTGCGCGGTGGGCGAGATCGGTCTGGATTACTTCCTCGAACACCTGGACCGTGCAGGTCAGCAACAGCTGTTTGAAGCGCAACTGCAACTGGCGGTGGATTTTCAGTTGCCTGCCCTGCTGCACGTACGTCGCAGCCATGCAGCGGTGATTGCCACGCTCAAGCGCATCCGCGTGCCGCGCGGCGGCATCATTCACGCGTTTGCCGGCAGCCGCGAAGAAGCCCGCGAATACATCAAGCTGGGTTTCAAGCTCGGCCTGGGCGGCGCCGCCACCTGGCCCCAGGCGTTGCGCATGCACAAGGTGCTGGCACAACTGCCGCTGGACGCGGTGGTGCTGGAAACCGATTCGCCCGACATGCCGCCCGCCATGTACCCCGGCCAGCGCAACAGCCCCGAGCACTTGCCGGACATTTGCCAGGCCCTGGCCGAGCATATGGGTATCGACCCGCTATCGTTGGCCGAGGCGAGCACACGCAATGCGCGTGAGTTGTTCAATTGGTAGCGTCGGTTCGACGGCGTGCAGGTTGAGGGTGATGCGCTGGCGATGACGGGCATAGCGCAACACCATGAAATGCACCAGCAACACCACCAGCGAAATATTGAACTGCCCGATCACACTGATCAGCCCCACCCACTCTGCCACCAGCGCCACTATCAGCACCACGCAAGTGAACGTCACCATGCTTGGTCGCACCAACGCCCAATATTCCAGGGACTTGAAATGGCGCAGTTGGCGAGGGCATCTGAGTTCAAGCTCCCGGTGGCAATACGGGCAGTCGAAGGGCTCTTCGATGGCGATGGCATTCAATTGCCAAGGCTTGAGTTCAAAGGTGATATCGCAATGGGCGCATTGCCCTTTGATGCCGAGTGCAGCGGTCATCGTGGTGCCTCCCCGGCTCCCGGTTTGAATGAAATAAATTCTCACTCATTTACGCGGCCAGAAAAGACACCCCGGAAAATTCAGACGCACACCACACCCGTTAACACTTTAGTCCTACGCCTGCGCCTTACACGCGGAAGGCGCCGATCAGCTGTTTCAACTGCACCACCTGCAATGACAAGCGTTGACTGGCCGCAGCGGTCTGCTGCGCACCGTCGGCGGCATGCTCGCCGGCGCGATTGATTTCGACGATGTTCTGGTCGATATCGTGGGCCACGGCGGTCTGCTGTTCCACGGCTGCCGCAATCTGTTGGTTCTGATCCACGATCATGCCGACGGCACCGAGGATATTTTCCAAGGCCTGCTGGACCTGTTCCGACTGCCCGACCGTGCCATTGGCCATTTCATGGCTGCTGCCCATGGCCTTGACCGCCGCATCCACACCGCTGTGCAAGCGACTGATCATCTGCTCGATCTCTTCGGTGGACTGCTGCGTGCGCCGCGCGAGGGTACGCACCTCATCCGCTACTACCGCAAAACCGCGGCCCTGCTCACCGGCCCGCGCCGCCTCGATCGCGGCATTGAGCGCCAACAGGTTGGTTTGCTCAGCGATGCTTTTGATCACTTCTAACACCGTGCTGATGGCCTGGCTGTCAGTGGCCAATTGGTTGATCACCCGCACCGACTGGTCGATTTCCGACGCCAACCGCGCGATGCTGCCCTGTTGGGATTGCACCAGGCCACGACCGCTGACGGTTTCCTGGTTGACGCTGTGAGCGCTGCTGACGGCTACGGCGGCGTTGCGGGCCACCTCCTGGGCGGTGGACGACATCTGGTTCATGGCCGTCGCTACCTGTTCGATCTGTGTGCGCTGGCCGCAGACGGCCTGGTTACTCTGCGCCGAGACCGTCTCCACCTGACCGGCCTGCTGCTCGACCTGGTTGACGGTGTGCCCGACGCGCTCGATCAGATCGTGGATTTTCGCCACGGTGCCGTTGAACACCTGACCCAGGTCACCCAGTTCATCGCGGCTGCGCGCCACGAAGGAGACGGTCATATCACCGGCCGCCACCTTGTCCATCATCGCGCCCAGATGTCGCAATGTGGTGCGCGTGGAGGCATAGAAACCGGCGTAGAGGTAGAAGATCAGCAAAAACACGGCGGTCAGCGCCGACACCAGCACCACCATGTGCAGGCGGTTCTGCGTCAGGCGATGCTGCAACTGTTGCTCAAGAAACCCCAGGGTGGCCTCATCGAGTTGATAGGTCTGGGCCATCAACTGGCTGACCGCATCGTAGAACGTCTGCCAGGGCGCATCGAGGGTCTCGGCGATGACAACCTGCTCTTCGAACAGCTCACTGCCTTGCTTGAGGCTGGCGTTACTGGCCTTGGCCAGACCGTCGAGCGCCGTGTGCGCGGCACTGCTGGAGCCCAGCGCATCCTGCAGTTTCAAGCCATATTCGCCGTGGAGTTTTTCCAGTTGCTGCAGCAGTTCGTCAAAGCGCGTGCTGGAAGATGAATTGAGAAACCCCTGCCCCAGCGAATAGGCGCCCATGGCCCGCCCTTCTCCCAGTGTTTGGGTCACCTGCGGCGTGACGCTGGTGATCAACTCAGTCAGCTGGCGCAGATCGCTTTGGGGGTCGCGGCTCAAGCCCGATTGACTGGCGACGATCTGGCCGAGCATCTGCGCCTTGTTCAGCAGCTTGCCGATCAATGCGCTTTTACTCAGCAGCGAAGTCTCCTGTTGCTGGGCCTTGAACGCGCCGATCAATTCGTCGCGCTTGGCCTCGAACACCGCGATTTGCTCGGGGTCAGTGGCCATCGCGGTAAAGCCCTGCAAGCGGCTCAGTACGCTCTGCTCCAAGGCGCTGATCTTGCCTTCCAGGTCGCCCGCCTTACCCGACTGGCCCAGAGTGGCGTTGATTTGTACCTGATTATTCAGGGTTTCCAGGTCACGGCGCAGGGCCAGGCTGCTGCCGAGCACGTCGAGGCTTTGCAGTTCGACGCGGGTGCCCTGGAATTCGCGCCACGAATCGCGCACCAGGAAATAGTTGGTGACCAGCATCGGCAACAGGAACAACACACTGATCAGGCTGAACTTCAGGCCGAAGCTCAGGCGGTTCATCAGCGCGACGGCGGGATAGAGCAAGCTCTTCACAGGTGAACTCCCTTTTTGTTTTATTTTTATTGAGGGCGCAGGGCGGCGGCAGAAAGCCACTATTTGGCGCTCTGTCTGTATAGCTCAATTTGAAAGGGAGTTTTGTAACTTAAGGTTAACAGCCAGTGGGAGCCGAAGAGGCTCCCACGTAACGCGGTCTGCGCTTTACGGCAACACCGTCCAGATGGCGAACCCGGCATACCACAGCACAGCCGCGCGCAGCAGCAGTTCCCATAGCCGGTCAAGGCTGTTGATACCGTCGGCCCCCACTGCCGGCGCCGGTATCTCGGCGGCGGCCAGACCGACTTTATCCACCAGTTGGGCCGCGCTGATGTCCCAGCTCAGTAGCTCGTGCAGCATGACCCGGCTGACCGCGACAAAGTTGCCCACCAAGGCAAAACTGGCGGCCAGCAGGCGCACCGGCAACCAGTCGAAGGCGTGGCGCATTTGCCCGGCGCGCTCGGCGACCAGCGGGTTCTGGCTGTGTTCGCCGGCCAACGCCAGCAGGCGATAAGCCAGGGCAGCGACCGGGCCCAGCAGGAAATACCAGAAAATCACCGCAAAAAAGCTCTGGTAGGCCTGCCATAACAGGTGGCCCTGGACCCGATCGAGCAGTTGCTCGCCGCTGTCGGCGCCCAGCTTGAGGTCGCGCTCGGCGACGTGCTCGGCGGCCTGCAAGTCGCCGCGTCGCCAGGCATCGCGGAACGGGCCCAGATCAGCCAGCAGATCGCCACGGCCCAGGCTGTAGATCACCACCAGCAGGTGCACCGGCAGCGCCAGTAAGCCATAGGCCACCGGTTCCAGTACCAGCAGCAACAGCGCCAGCAATGCCACCGGCAGCAACACCAACAAGGTCAGAATCAACCAAGGCCGCTGCGCCATACGTGGGCTCGATTCCAGTTTGGCCAGCTCGCGCAGCCAGCCGCCATCGCGCTGCAACCGATGACGCAGGGCCGAAAACTTCTCGATCCAGACCGCCAACACCAGTACCAGGAAACTCATCAGGTGTGTCCTCCATCCTGCAGGGCGCTGCGAAAGCGCTTCCAATCAAAAGCGGGGCCGGGGTCGGTCTTGCGTCCCGGCGCGATGTCGCTGTGGCCACAAATGCGTTGCGGGGTGATATCAGGGTAAGCCGCCTGCAATTGGCGGGTCAGGTCGATCAGTGCACGGTACTGGGCATCGGTGAACGGCAGCTCGTCCGTGCCTTCCAGTTCAATGCCCAGGGAAAAATCGTTGCAGGTTTCCCGCCCCTCGAACTGCGAAACGCCAGCATGCCAGGCCCGGTCAAGGCAGGACACAAACTGCGTCACCGTCCCGTCGCGCTCAATCAGAAAATGCGCAGATACCCGTAGGTCGGCAATCCCTTCAAAGTAAGGATGTTCCGTGACATCCAGGCGATTCTGGAAAAACGCCTGCACTTTGCCAGTGGCGAACTGCGCCGGTGGCAAGCTGATGTTGTGCACCACCAGCAGTGAGATTTCGCCTGCGGGGCGCTGATTGAAGTTGGGCGAAGGGCAATGACGAATGCCCTGGCACCAACCGCTGGCGGGGTCCAACTGCATACAGGTTCCTTGAACGGGGCAACAGGTGACCAGTATGCCGCGTTCGACCCCGAGGTTGCGATCACTTGCCGTGATTGAGTTGCCGCAGCTTACTGACTACGGCAGCCAATGCACGCTCGAACAGCGGGCTGTCGTCCAGAACCTGCAAGGCGCCCTGCTTAAACGCCAGCGCCAGCTGGCCGACGCTTTTTTCCAGCACCTTGAGCCCCGTGCGGCTGACGAACACATACGCGTTGGCCGGGGCCATGATCGCTGCGAGCTTGCAGCGCTGGGTAACGACGCCATCCTGCTGGAACATGACCCAAGCGCCGACTCGCAGTTGATGAACCTTGAGCAGGTCGGGATCGTTGGGCGCCAGATCGAGCGCTGGGTCCGGCGGCCGCTCGCTGAATACCAAAGGCTCGCGTACTTCGATCAGCTCGTCGACACCGTCCGCCGGCTGCACATGTATAGCCTGGAGGCGGACGAAAAATTCTCGGGTGCTGAAGGGGTCGAACGCCGCGCTGGTCAAACCGTCGCGCAGCGCCTTGAGCAAGCCGGGCAAATGCTCGAGCAAGCGCCGCCCGGCCTCGGTGTCTTCCTGCAGGCCGACGCTCCAGATCAGTTCGTCCATGGTGCGCAGAGCCGATTGCCATTGCACCGACTCCTCTCCGTGCTTGAGGCTGGCCAACAACAGCACTTGGCTCCAGGCCTGTTGCAGAAACTGCACCACGGCGAGGGGCAACACTTTGCCCAGCAACCGCCTATTGAGCACCTCGGCCACCCGCTGACGGGCCTCCTCGGTGCGCACCCGGCCTTCTTCGGCATCGCGGGTGTGCTGTTCGAGCAACTCGCTGCGGCGACACTCATCGGCGGCGAACGCGCTGAACTCAGCGAGCAATTGGGCAAAAATCGCCGGATCTTCGACAAACTCATTGAGCAAACGCTGCACCACCTGCTCGATGCGCAGGTACAAAGGGTCACGCGGGTAGTCATCGCACAGGTTGCAGCCCATGGCCATCGCAGCGATTTCGTTCAGCAGGCGCCGCGCCGGGTGGCCGGCATGGCTGAAAAGACTCTTGTCCAGCACCGCCACTTTGAGCATTGGGATTTGCAGGCGCGCGATCAGCGCTTTGAAAGCGTCCGGGACGGTAGGGTCGTTGAGGATAAATTCGAACAGCAGGGCGATCAGATTGATGACGTCTTCATCGGCCTCCTCCACCACCCTTGACTTGCCGCTCTTGACGCTGACACGGGTGAGCAATTGCTCCAGCTGGTTGCACAGGTCGAAATCGTCCTCGGCGTCCGGCGTCGGCACGTACTGCTGCAGATGGGACAACAGGCGCAGCAGGTCCCGCGTAGCGATAGGCTGGGGTTCGGCGCTGGCTTCGAGGGTCGGCGCCACGCTGCCGCGCACGGGTTTGAGCAAGGCTTGCAGCGCCGCAAAGGCTTGCTGGCCGTTTTCGTCGAGGGGTTGATCGGCGCTCGGCAGTGCGTCTTCGCGCGAGCGTTCACGGGCGGCCCGCCCACCGACACGGCGCGAAGGCACGGTCTTGAGCTCCGGCAACACCCCCGTGGCGACCAGCAATTGATTGGCTTCGCCGTAGAGTTGATCGGCATCGCTGAGGACATACTTCTCGAACAGCTTGAGCATGATCAGTTTGACGCGAATCTCCACGCCCAGGCTGCGCCCCGCCTGCAAGAAAAATTCGCACAGCAGCGCCGGGCCCAGGGGGTTCTCACGCTCGTCCAGGGCATTGCCGAGTACCGCGCTCAGCCGCGCAGTGAGCTGCGACAGTGCCAGTCCATCGCGATGCCGGACGCGGCCCAGCATGGCTTCGAGCGCCACGGCTTTTTCCAGTGCGTCATGGGACGAACCGGGTGCCGCATCGTAGGAAACCACCGGCACCAACTGCAGCTCACCGCGCCCGGTGTCGCCCAGGCCGGCAAACGCGGCAAACAGGCGCTCCATGAACACACGCTCGAAGTTTTTGCGCTTGAGGCGCAGGTCGCGCATGGCTTCAAAGAAAATATGGTGATCGACGGTGCTGCGGGCCTTGTCGGCCATTTCAAATAGCGTGTCGTCGGCGTTATCGAAGAGTTCCTGCAGGCCTTGCTGCAGCTGCTGCGCCGCCTTGTCGCGGACTTGCAGCAACACGACCGGCAGGCGGGCCAGCGGCGATGGCGTGGCACGCGCCTTATTGATCGGCACCACCTTTCCGTCATTGTGCATCCTGGCCTCCTGAAACGGCGGTATTGAGTTGGACGACAATCATCGACAGGCCGCATCGAACCCTGTGGATAACTGCACGCCAGCGGACGTCAAAGCTATGACGCCAATTGCAAGGCGCGAGATTATCTTGCAAACCGGGGGGCAAGCGCCAGCGCCCTCTGTGATTTGCGCGCAAATGAGCGGGTGGCTGGGTTCCCAGTCACACAGCCCCTATAATCGACGCACTTTGTTTGTGGAGCCTGTTATGCCGAATCTCCGTCTTGCCGACCTCACCGCCGAAATCGAAGCCAATGTGCGCCGCGCACTGCTGGAGGACATCGGCAGCGGCGACATTACCGCGCAATTGATCCCGGCCGAACGACTGGCCAAGGCCACCATCATTACCCGCGATGACGCCGTCATCGCTGGCACGGCGTGGGTGGACGCGGTGTTCCGGCAGTTGGACCCTCGGGTCGCCGTGCACTGGCAGGTGGCCGATGGCGAACGCGTCAGCCCCAATCAAGCGCTGTTTCACCTCGAAGGCCCGGCGCGCTCGCTGCTCAGCGGCGAGCGCAGTGCGCTGAATTTTTTGCAGATGCTGTCCGGCGTCGCCACACGCGCGAAGTACCTGGCGGACTTCGTTGCCGGCACTCAAGTCAAATTGCTGGACACCCGCAAAACCCTGCCGGGCCTGCGCCTGGCACAGAAGTACGCGGTGACCTGCGGCGGCTGCCACAACCATCGCATCGGTCTGTACGATGCGTTCCTGATCAAGGAAAACCACATCGCTGCCTGCGGCGGCATTGCACAGGCCATCACGGCGGCGCACAAGATCGCGCCCGGCAAGCCCGTGGAAATCGAAGTGGAGAGTCTGGAGGAACTGCGCGAAGCACTAGCGGCGGGCGCCGACATCATCATGCTCGATGAGTTGAGCCTCGACGACATGCGCGAAGCCGTGCGCCTGAACGGCGGCAAGGCGAAGCTGGAAGCCAGCGGCGGCATCAATGAAACCACCCTGCTGCCCATTGCTGAGACCGGGGTGGACTATATCTCCATCGGTGCGATGACCAAGGACGTGAAGGCGGTGGACCTGTCGATGAGGCTGAGCCTCTGAAAAGCGGCAAGCGGTCAGCGTGACGCTGCAAGGAAGCCGAGTGCCGCCCTTGCAGCTTGCCGCTCTGTTCTAAACCACCAGGTTATTCATCTCGCAATACTCGTCCCAATCCACACCCAGCACCTCGGCCGCTTCCTTGTGCAGGACCAACCGTTGCGCTTCGAACTCTTCCGGTGTCGAGGTGTACTTGAGGGTCAGTTCCCAAGGTTGGAGGCCCTGGCTTTCGGCCTCATCCTCGAATGCCCACTGAATCTGGTCGCGCTGATCATCGGCGCTCAGGTCCTTGATCTCTTCTTTAAGCTGCGGCGATTCCTTGAGGTAGTGCTCAAGAGCTGCTTCGTGCCGGGCTTCCTGGGTCATTTCAGTCGTGGTCATGGTGTTCTCTTAGATCGAGGAATGGGGATGCATCTGGGACATCAGGTTGCGCAGATACAAAAGAACAGGCACGAATGCCGGCTCGTCTGGCCTTCAGAACCATTCTGGGATCAGCTGAAAACATTGCCTTTGAAACAGTGTTGCCTTTGGGCCCGAGACAGGAATCGAACCTGCGACCTTCGCGTTACGAGTGCGCTGCTCTACCGGCTGAGCTACACGGGCGGTGGACTAAAGCTAGCACCGCATCCGGCGTCCGGCAACTCGCGGCCTTCAGTGGGCGATAACACCCTGCGCCCAGAAACGCGGTTGCAGGTAGCTGCCCAGGGTGTCGAGGTACTGTCGCTGGGCCTGCTTGATATGGGGCACATCGCGCAGCGCGACAAATACCAGCAATGCAATGGCCAACGCGCTCAACAGCTTCCATGCGCGCCAGGCCAACGGCCATGACGCCGTTACAGGTGTGCGCCAAGGGTGCAGCGCCATCAGCCAGCCCACTACCAGCGCGAGCCAAACCTGGGACGTGGGCATCACCAGCACACCGTCGACCATGGACTGCGTCAGCGCACCGACCAACGCCGCGAACAGACATAAGCGCAGTAGATCCGCACGCTCGCTGAACTGCGCGCGCTCACGCAGCACGACAATCGTGGCCCAGCCACTGCGCGCCGCCAAAAACGCCACGCACAATGTCGACGGCACGCCCCATTCGCTGGCCCACTGCAAAACAGCCTGATGCGGATGGGCGGCAACTTTGTTGGCAATATCGGCAAAGTGCATCGGTCCGAAGCCTAACCATGGCCGCTCAGTCAGCATGTGCCAACCCTGCCACCAGATCGGGCCGCGCCCCGACAGCGAAGTGGTGAGGCGGTCGCTGGCGTCATTGGAGGTGTCGATTCCCAGATAGGTCGCCAGCACCGTAAACAGCAGCCAGTAGATCCACAAGCCGCTCAGCATCCCCGCCAATTGCCAACCCAACCAACGCCGCCCCCATGGCCCGATCAGTGCCACGACCATGCCCGCCACCGCCATGCCGAGCCAGGTGCCGCGTGTACCGCCGCTGATCGCGATCAACCACCAGGCGCATAGCAACGCAAATGCCATCGCCCGCAATGAGCGAGAGACTGTGGGCAACAGCAAAGGCAACGCCAACAGCGGCAGCGTGAATGTCTGGAACTGGCCATAAAAGCGCTTGTTGGAAAAGCTGGATAACAGCAGATCAGGATTCATCGTGTGCCCGCCGCTGGCGAACGCAAGCACGCCGGCGTACAGGTACTGGAGGGTTTTGATCAGGCACAGCAACACCACGATCAGCAGCAGCACACGATCCAAAGGCTCGCCGCCGTAACGGCGCAGCGATGCAAAAGCTAACGCGATTGCCGCGCTGCTGACGAACAGCGCCATCTCGGTCAGCGCCCAAAGCGGCTGATGGGCCAGCAGCGAAGACGCCAGGCCCAATCCCACGATGAGCGCCAGCCCCCATGCCGTCTGGCGATCCACCCAGGGCTCGGTCGGGGTAATCGAGCTTCCGTACAGCACCGCACAAAACCCGATGGCAATCTGCATGACCCGCTGTAGATCGTGCCCACTGAACGGTGCACAAATCCCCACCACCAACAGGCACACCGTCACCACCAGGAAAATACTGCCGCGCAGCTGTACGGATAACACCATCGGTTACCTCAACGTCCTTGTGGGTCTAGGCACCGCTAAGCGCCGCCGGCGCCGCAGCCCTTGCCGGCGTATTTGGCCTCGGCCGTGGTGGTGCAGGTCCAGCCGCTGGTGGCGTTGCGTGTCAGCACAATGCTCTTGCCCAGTACGGGCGCCGGTGCATCGAGGATCTCGCAACGGATATCGCCCGCGCCCGTTGCAACGTCCCCTGTCACCTCGATTTTGCAATTGGCGGTAGGGCTGGTGCCGCCGATCAATGCCAGTGTAGGTACGGTGCCCTGATTGAGGGTGTCTTCGTACCCGGCCTTCAATGCGCTGATTTCAGCCAGGCCGGCGGTGAACTTGGCCTTGGCTTGATGGGTGGTGTACATGGGCAGGCCAATGGTGGCCAAAATGCCGATGATTGCCACGACGATCAACAGCTCGATCAAGGTAAAACCTTTCTGACGCATCACTCTCACTCTCCAGAATAGAACTCATGACAAGGCGCTTCCTGCGCCCCGCGTTGTGCAGCGGCGCCAGTGTACTCATCCGCCGGTGGTCAATCGCCTGCATGACGCACATTCTGACATTTTATCCACCACCACAGCCTGCCCGCCTTCAGCCCGTGACTAAGCTTTGAAAAACTTCAACGACCTGCGCGCGGAACCGTGACATGAACAACGCTGTAACGCTTTACACCTGGGAAGGCATCAACCGCAAAGGCCGCAAGGTGTCCGGCCAAAGCACCGGCCGCAGCCCTGCCGTGATCAAGGCGCAACTGCGCCAACAAGGCATCCGCCCCGGCCGTGTGCGCAAATCAATCCCACGGCTGCCAGGCCTGGCCGCGCCGATCAAAGCCGCCGACATAACCTTGCTCACCCGCCAGTTGGCCACGTTGCTGAAGGCCGGCATTCCCCTGCTGCAAGCCTTCGATCTGATCAGCGAAGGTGTCGAGAAGCCGCCTGTGGGTGAATTGCTGCAAAGCCTGAGACAACAGGTCGCCGCCGGCACAAATCTGACTGAAGCGTTACGCAATCACCCGCGTTATTTCGATGAGCTGTACTGCCATTTGGTAGCGGCCGGCGAACAGGCCGGCGCGCTTGAGACGCTGCTGGAGCGCCTGGCGGTTCATCGCGAAAAGAGCGAGCAGCTCAAAGCCAGGATCAAAAAAGCCATGACCTACCCCATCGCGGTCGTAGTCGTGGCCGGGCTGGTCACTGGCGTGCTGCTGGTGCATGTGGTGCCGCAGTTCCAGAGCCTGTTCGCAGGAGTGGACGGTAAGCTGCCGGGCTTCACCCTCGCCGTTATCGCCCTGTCGGAGTTCATGCAACATGCCTGGTGGATCGTCGCGCTGGGGCTTGGTGTGGGGGTTATTGGCCTGCGTCAGGCATGTCGAAAATCGCCAATCTTTCGCCATTGGCTGGACGCCGGTTTGTTGAAAGCACCGCTGGCAGGCAAACTGCTGCAAAAATCGGCCGTGGCTCGCTACGCCCGTACGCTTTCAACCACCTTCGCGGCGGGGGTTCCGCTGGTGCAGGCCCTGGATTCAGTGGCGGGTGCCGCGGGCTCCGCCCCCTACAAACAGGCAATCGAGCATATGCGTCGCGATGTTTCCACAGGTATGCCGTTGAATCACGCCATGGCCACCAGTGGTCTGTTTCCAGGGATGGCGATTCAGATGACGGCAATCGGCGAAGAATCCGGCACGCTGGATTTCATGCTGGAAAAAGTCGCCAGCCACTACGAAACCGAAGTGGATAACCAGGTCGATCACCTCACCAGCCTGATGGAGCCGCTGATCATGGTCGTACTGGGAGGCATCGTCGGGGCGTTGGTCATTGCCATGTACTTACCGATCTTCCAACTGGGGAGCGCATTTTGATCCTACTGCTGAATGAATCCCCATGGGCCTTTGTCGCCCTGGCTTCGGTGCTGGGGCTGATCGTGGGCAGTTTCCTCAATGTGCTGGTGTGGCGTCTGCCGAAGATGCTTGCACGGGAGTGGCGTGCCCAGGCCCATGAAGTACTTGGCTTGCCGGCCGAACCCGTCGGGCCGACCTACAACCTGATGCGCCCAAATTCCTGCTGCCCTCAGTGCGATCATGGGATCCGCCCCTGGGAAAATATTCCGCTGCTCAGCTATTTGATCCTCAAGGGCCGCTGCGCTCACTGCAAGGCAAGGATCAGCCTGCGCTATCCATTCACCGAACTTGCCTGCGGATTGTTGTCGGTGATCGTGGCCTGGCACTTTGGCGTTGGTTGGCAGGCCGGGGCAGTATTGCTGCTGACTTGGGGCTTGCTGGCGATGAGCCTGATCGACGCCGACCACCAGTTACTGCCGGATGTGCTGGTACTGCCGCTAATGTGGCTGGGTCTGATCGTCAACAGCTTTGCACTGCTGGTGCCGTTGTCCGACGCCGTATGGGGAGCGGTGGCCGGATACATGAGCCTATGGTCGGTGTTCTGGCTGTTCAAGTTGATCACTGGCAAGGACGGCATGGGCTACGGCGACTTCAAACTCCTGGCCCTGCTCGGGGCCTGGGGCGGTTGGCAAATCGTGCCGATGACCCTCTTGATGGCGTCACTGGTTGGGGTATTTGCCGGGTTGATACTGATGCGCGTGCGCAAGGCCCAGGTGTCCACGCCAATGCCATTTGGGCCCTATCTGGCGATTGCCGGCTGGATTGCATTGCTCTGGGGTGGTCAAATAACCGACTTCTATTTGCAGTCTGTCGGTTTCCAATGAGCACTTCTTCTGTTCCAACCCCGTGGATACTCGGCCTGACCGGCGGCATCGGCAGTGGCAAAAGCGCGGCAGCCCAACACTTTATCGATCTCGGAATCGATGCGGTGGACGCCGACCACGCCGCACGCTGGGTGGTCGAGCCAGGCCGTCCCGCGCTGGCGCGCATCGCCGAGCACTTTGGCGATCGCGTGCTGTTGCCCGACGGCCAATTGGACCGTAGCGCACTGCGCAAACTGATCTTTGAAGTGCCGGAGGAACGCCGCTGGCTTGAAGCGCTGTTGCATCCTTTGATTGCCGAAGAAATTCGCAGCCACCTGGCACGGGCGCGCTCGCCTTACGCGATTCTGGTGTCACCGCTGCTGATCGAGTCTGGTCAGTACAGCATGACCCAACGCATTCTGGTGATCGACGTGCCGCAATCGCTGCAAATTGAGCGTACCCTGCAGCGCGACGGCATCAGCGAGCAGCAGGTGCAGGCCATTCTTAAGGCCCAATCCAGCCGCGAAGACCGCCTGAACCATGCCGACGACGTACTGGTCAATGACAGAGACCTCGCCTGGCTGCACAGCGAAGTCGAGCGACTGCACCACTTTTACCTTACTTTGCGTGGAGGCCGATCATGAGCCAACCCTTGACCGTCGACTGCCCAACCTGCGGCGCACCCGTGGAATGGAAAGCGACCAACCCCAACCGGCCATTCTGCTCGGACCGTTGCAAATTGATCGACCTGGGGGCCTGGGCCGCCGAAGAACACAAGATCCCCGTGGCCCCGGATGCCGAAGACGAACTGTTCTCCGAAGACCTCCCACCCCGCCACTAAGGGCGCATAAAGGCGTATTCCTGCTGGTCGTCGAGGTTTTCTGCCAGGTATTGCAGCTCGTCGGCCAGGTCTTCGAAACTGCGCACGCCCTTGCTTTGCTGCACGACGGCGCTCAGCATGGCGCGCAGGGTCAGGCCCGGATCGAAACCGATCTCCTGTGCCGCGTCCTGGCTTCTGCGAAGTTCCTGCCGTGCCCACTCATACACACTCATGATCCGCACTCCTGGAAAATTTCCCAGAGCATGGGCCTGCCGTGACACAGGGTGTTTGATTTGGATCAACGCAGCGAATCGTCGTCCTTCCAGGGCGCCGAGAGGTAGCGTGTGCGATTGAAGGTTTCCAGCCATTCCGGACAAAACACCACCAGAGCGCTGATCACCGTGCCATTGATAAAGGCTTCGGGGAAGATGATCAGCCACAGATAACCGATGAAGTCTTCCAACCATTCCGGCATGGCGAAAAGACCGTCGAACCACAACAGCCCCAGCCCCAGTAGAAGGCACGCCAATGCCGCCAGCGCTGCTGCCAGAAACCCTGAACAGAAGATATACACAAACGGATTGCGCGGCTGCGCGCGCTCTACCCGCAGCGCGACGCCTTCTGTGATCAGTACCGGCAGCACTATCAACAAAAGACCATTGATGCCGATGGCGGCCAGGTCCTGACGGCCCAGCATCATCAGACCCAGTTGTGCGACAAAACCACCGACAATCGCCAGCGGCCAATCCAGCAGCAGGGTTACGGCTGTCATGCCAATGAAGTGATAGGAAACGCCGGTATCGAAATCGCGCCGGACCAACCACAGCATAAACAGAGCAAACACGGTGCCGAACAGCAAATGCTGGCGCCGTCGGTCGGCAAACAACTCGACCCACGGCGAACGCAGCACCGCCCACGCCAGCACCGGCGCATACAGTAGCCAGCCGATGCCAAGGGTGGGCGCTGTCAGCACGCCGGCGCTGATCACGGTTTCACCTGCTCCAGGGCCTGGCGCAGTTCAGCCGCGGAGCCGTATTCATGCTGCGCAATCAACTTGCCGCTCTCCAATTGCAGCCACAGCACTTTGTCCACAGCTCCCGGGTAGCGCGGCGCGATGCGCGCATCCCGGTCCAGCATGACCCGGTAGCTGTACGACTGCATGGCAGGTATCGCGAACAGTCTGGCGACCAATCGCGGCATGCGCTGAATGTCGGCGACAAATACCCCGTGACGGGCCTCCAGATAGCCCTTGGGCTGACCTTGCAGCGCGCCGTCGACGATTTTGGCGGCGTCCATGCTGCGGGCCACCAACAAGATTTGCGCCTGGTCATCCAGGGTATAGGCCTGATCGAACTGATCCAACAGTGTCCAAGGCGCGAGGCGCTCGCCGACTTCGACGGCCTGGGCCCATAACGGCAAAAGACTCAGGAACAGCACTACGAATAACTTCACTGCGCACTCCTCATGCTCGCTTGATCGATAGAGCCGCCAGTCTACACCGACCTTTTGCAGCGGGACTTCCTGTGGTCATCATTTGAACGCTAAGCTGCAAGCATGGATGACTCAGATTACTTGCGCCTGCTCACCGTAGCGGCCGAACAAGCCAATGCTTTCCTGTCCAATGCCCGCAAATGGGAGCGTGAGCGTTGGGTGTGCCAGCGCCTGTTGCAAGGCCTGAATGTGCCCTATCGCGCCGAAGAGTTCCACGCCGCCGGGCAAGAGCCGCCGGACGTGCTGTTTCGGGATGCGAGCTTCGAAGTGTTCTTCGTACTGGACGAGGGGCGGCGCCTGAACGACGAATGGCGCGATGAGTTACTGCGTCGACGCAGCGCGTTTTCCCTGAGCCAACTGGTGCGCCGCGAAGCCAAGCCACGGCGCATTCCCGCCCATGAGTTCCTGTTGCGCCTGGCGCCGACGCTGCGCAAAAAGGCGCATAACTACAAAGAGCGCGGGATGGATTTGGGCGAATTGGATATCGTCGCCTTCGCCAGTCTCAAGCGCGAAGTGCTCGACCTTAACAGCCACTTCCCACCGCCGACCGAATACCTGCGCCAAGGCTGGCGCTCGCTGTCGCTGGTGGGGCCGACCTTTGCCCGAGTGCTGTTCGCGCACCCCGATGCGCCGGATTTCTTGCGCAACAATCTGGGCCGCAGCATAGTGTTCGACGTGGGCATCAGCCTCTGATCCCCGCCCTGTAACGTGGCGCCCCTTTGGAACGTCTACCTGACGAGGCCTTTATGACCAGCCGCCTGAAACCCGAAGACCAACAACGTGTCGAAGAATACCTGCAACTCTCCCAGCACAGAGTCGAGCGCAAGCCTTTCAGGCCCTGGCTGCTCCTCTGTGTGGTGCTGGTCGCAGTGATCGGGCTCGGGCTGCTGAGCCGTCTTTTGAGTTACCTGACGCTATGAGCTGCCTAGCGCTCGCGGGGGTAACCGCACCGATTTCTTTTAGCCTTGCGAGATATCCCCATGACCCATCGTATTATTATCGTCGGCGGCGGCGCCGGCGGCCTGGAGTTGGCTACCCGCCTGGGTAAGACTCTGGGCAAGCGCGGTACCGCCAACATCACGTTGGTCGATACCAACCTGACCCATATCTGGAAACCCCTGCTGCATGAAGTGGCTGCCGGTTCTCTGAACTCTTCGGAAGATGAACTCAATTATGTCGCCCAGGCGAAATGGAACCACTTCGAGTTCCAGCTGGGGCGCATGAGCGGGCTCGACCGTGAGCAGCAGAAAATCCAATTGGCCGCCACCCTCGACGAAGAAGGCCGCGAATTGGTCCCTGCGCGCGTATTGGGCTATGACAGCCTGGTGATCGCCGTCGGCAGCACCACCAATGATTTCGGCACCGAAGGCGCGGCGCAACACTGCCTGTTCCTCGATACCCGCAAACAGGCCGAGCGCTTTCACCAACAATTGCTCAACCACTACCTGCGCGCCCATGCCGGGCAGACCGATGTGGTGGAAAAAATCAGCGTCGCCATCGTCGGCGCCGGTGCGACCGGTGTTGAGCTGGCCGCAGAACTGCATAACGCCGCCCATGAACTGGCGGCCTATGGCCTGGACCGGATCAAGCCAGAGAACATGCACATCACGTTGATCGAAGCCGGTCCACGAGTACTGCCCGCCCTGCCGGAGCGCATTGGCGGCCCGGTACATAAAACCCTGGAAAAACTGGGAGTGACGGTACTCACGAATTCGGCGGTCAGCGAAGTAACGGCTGATGCGCTGATCACCAGCAGCGGCCAGGTGATTCCGGCCAGCCTGAAGGTGTGGGCTGCCGGGATTCGCGCGCCGGGTTTCCTCAAGGACATCGACGGCCTGGAAACCAATCGCATCAATCAACTCCAAGTGCTGCCGACGCTGCAAACCACCCGCGACGAAAACATTTTCGCTTTTGGCGATTGCGCGGCCTGCCCGCAGCCGGGCACTGACCGTAACGTCCCGCCACGGGCCCAGGCCGCGCATCAGCAAGCGTCGCTGTTGGCCAAATCCCTCAAGCTTCGGATCGAAGGCAAACCATTGCCGACGTACAAGTACACCGACTACGGCTCGCTGATCTCGCTGTCGCGATTCTCGGCGGTGGGTAACCTGATGGGTAACCTGACCGGCAGTGTGATGCTGGAGGGCTGGCTGGCGCGGATGTTCTATGTATCGCTCTACCGTATGCACCAGATGGCGCTGTATGGCGTGTTTCGTACGGCAATGCTGATGTTGGGCAGCAGGATTGGACGTGGGACGGAGCCGAGGCTCAAGTTGCACTGACAGTAAGGCCTGAGGGGGCTTGCTCGATATGAGAGCAAGCCCCCTCTTCACATGTGATCAGCCAAACTTTTGAGTTTTTGCGCGCACAAAAAAAATCCCCGTATCTTTCGATACGAGGATTTTTAATATGGTCGGGGTAGGGGGATTCGAACTCCCGACATCCTGCTCCCAAAGCAGGCGCGCTACCGGACTGCGCTATACCCCGATATTGAAATTGGCTCCGTGACCAGGACTCGAACCTGGGACCCAATGATTAACAGTCATTTGCTCTACCGACTGAGCTATCACGGA
>Ga0182006_1000423_pt1 | contig 33847 bp, 31 predicted proteins | sample Sormic07211104_1_FD_123022 | JGI IMG/M metagenome (GOLD analysis project Ga0182006, IMG submission 123022) | Rhizosphere microbial communities from Sorghum bicolor, Mead, Nebraska, USA - 072115-104_1 MetaG | ecosystem: Host-associated > Plants > Roots > Rhizosphere | place: USA: Nebraska...
GTTTGAAATATCCGGAAAAAAGCCGTTACTTTGCCGACCTTATCCAATCTATAGAAAAGAAATTTTAAAATATAATATTACCATGGTAACCTTTTTAATCATTTTATTAATTATTGCGTGTGTGGCCTTAGGCTTATTTGTTTTAGTGCAAAATCCTAAAGGCGGAGGTTTAGCTACAGGCGGTGGCACCAGTAACATGTTTGGTGTACAACGTACCGGCGATGTTTTAGAAAAAGGATCGTGGGTATTGTTAACCTTGATCGTAGTGTTAACCCTTGCTGTTACTACAATTGCTAAAACTAGCGGCGGTACTGCGGCGGTTGGAAACTCAGCTATTCAAGAGCGTTTAGATAAAACACCATCACCATCTCCACTTGGCGGAAATTTAAACAGCACTAAACCTGCTGCTTCTACTCCAGCTAAAACAGATTCGACAAAGAAATAAGTAATACTTACCCGTATTTTATAAAGCTTTCCTCAAAAGGGAAAGCTTTTTTGGTTTTTAACATGCCGTAAAAATGAATCAATAGCCTTGGTCTCTTAACACACATTTAACATAAAAAGCTTTAAATTGCAGCATGAAATTAAGTGTGCTGGTTTTATTTACTGCTCTCGCCGTTGGTCTTTCCATCGGGATGGTTAATTTTTATTTTCAGCATAGCCTGTATTACATGGCTATTTCTTTTGGCGTATCGTTTCTGTGCAGTTTTTTGGTTTTTTATTATTTGCTCGAGAAATATATTTACACCAAAATTAAACTTATCTACAAGCTCATCCATAACCTTAAATTAGGTAAAGATTTAAAAGATGCGCTCGGCGAGTACGTGAGTGCTGATCCGATTAATGATGTAGAGCAGGAAGTAAAGGAATGGGCTGGCGCAAAGAAAAAAGAAATAGATTTATTAAAAAAACAGGAACAGTTTAGAAGAGAGTTCCTTTCAAATGTTTCGCACGAGTTTAAAACCCCGCTTTTTGCCATTCAGGGTTATATTGAAACTTTGCAGGACTGTTTGGTAGATGACCCGGATCAGGCTGTTTTATTTCTGAAAAAAGCAGAAAATAATGTAGAGCGACTGAGTTATTTAATTAATGATTTAGACGTTATTTCAAAATTAGAAACAGGCGAATCGCCAATTAACTACCAAAAGTTCGATTTTGTACAATTGGCGAAAGAGGTAATGGAAAACCTCGAAGACCGCGCTGAAGCAAAAAACATTAAACTCTTTTTTAAAGATAAATATACTGCCATTACCTTGGTTTCGGCCGATCGTGAAAAGATTAGGCAGGTGTTGATTAACTTGCTGGTAAACAGTATTAAATATGGAATTGATGGTGGCGAAACAGCTATTAAAATTTTTGAACTTCACGATCAGGTTTTGATCGAAGTTACCGATAATGGCATCGGCATAGAAGAAAAACATTTGCTACGCTTGTTCGAACGTTTTTATCGCATCGATACCCACCGGGCTAGAGAAGTTGGAGGCACGGGTTTAGGTTTAGCCATTGTAAAACACATTTTAGAGGCACATCAACAAACCATTTCGGTAAGAAGTACGCCTGGTATAGGTACTACCTTTGCTTTTACACTACAAAAAGGCGGATAACTTTAGTGCCCTGATCATCATTCTTCAATTTTTGCCGCGGAAACATGGAACACCCGGAGAATATGGCATTTGATTTCGTTCCGAAAAGTAATTTACCACTGTTGATAACCTATTTATTTCATTGTCAGATACCTAAAACTATTGAAATAAGCTAGGCCTGATTAAATAAGGCGATAATTAGTTAATATAATTAATAAATTAACATTAACTTAACATTGGGCTTGTAGCTTTGCAACATATTAAAAATTAACATGAACAATATTTTTAAGTTCTTTACACCTCAAGACAAAAAGTTTCATCCGCTTTTCGAGCAAGCAGGTAGCAATGCATTAAAAATTGCAGAAACCCTTTTAGAAATGGTTAGCACAGGTGATGCTGAAAGCAGAAAAACAATTTTTAAAGAAATTGAGCGCTTGGAGCATGTAGGTGATGATATTACCCATTCAATTTTTCTTGAACTGAGCAGGAACTTTATTACGCCATTTGATAGAGAAGACATCCACGCACTGGCTACTGCCGTTGATGATGTTGCCGATTATATTTATGGTACTGCAAACCGTATGCAGATGTATAACATGAATACCATTAACGAGCCGATTGTTAAAATTGCCGAGCTTTTGGTAGAAATGTGTACCGATATTGATAAGGCAATTAAAGAATTACGCAGTTTCAAAAATATCCGCGTAATTGCCGATGCTTGTATCCGTATTAACAGTGGCGAAAACCAGGCTGATTATGTATTTACATTAGCGGTAGCCCGTTTATTCGAATACGAAACCAATGCGATTGAATTAATTAAACAAAAAGAGGTTTTACAAACGATAGAAAAAGCGACAGATAAGTGTGAGGATGTGGCGAATGTGCTTGAAACTATCTTGGTTAAAAACGCTTAATAAAAAACAAACATGGTAACTACCTTATTGGTTGTTGTTGTAATTCTGGCTATTGCTTTCGATTACATTAATGGCTTTCACGATGCCGCTAACTCGATTGCAACAGTTGTTTCTACAAAAGTTCTTACGCCTTTTCAGGCGGTTTTGTGGGCTGCGCTGTTTAATTTTGCTGCCTACTTTTATTTTACCGACCACAAAGTAGCCAATACAGTTGCTAAAACGGTAATCGAAAATTATATCACTTTAGAGGTTATCCTTGCAGGTTTAGTTGCTGCGATTATCTGGAACCTTTTAACCTGGTGGTATGGCATCCCTTCAAGTTCATCACATACCTTAATCGGAGGTTTTGCTGGTGCAGGTATGACACATGCATTACTTATAGGTGCTAGTCCGCTTGATGCTGTAAACATGGGTTATGTAATAAAAATTGTTTCTTTCATTGTACTGGCACCAATAATCGGTATGGTGATATCAGTTGTATTAACACTGATTATTATCAATATCTGTCGTTATGCTAAGCCCGCAACTGCTGAGAAATGGTTTAAACGCCTCCAATTGCTTTCTTCTGCTGCATTAAGTTTCTTTCACGGAGGTAACGATGCCCAAAAGGTAATGGGAATCATTGCAACGGCTTTAATTGCCTCAAAAGTAATTCCTAATTTCGAAGCCATGCCTGCATGGGTGCCAATTGCCTGTTATTCGGCAATATCGTTAGGTACAATGAGTGGCGGCTGGAAAATTGTTAAAACAATGGGTTCCAAAATCACCAAAGTAACCGCACTGGAAGGTGTTGCTGCAGAAGGTGCTGGAGCGGTAACTTTAGGTATCACAGAGCATTTCGGTATTCCGGTTTCTACAACGCATACCATTACAGGTTCGATTGTAGGTGTGGGTGTGGTAAAAAGCGTTTCTGCAGTACGTTGGGGTGTAACCATCAACTTAATCTGGGCCTGGATTTTAACCATTCCTGTTTCGGCTACATTAGCGGCCATTATTTATGCAGTGATTTATTACTTAAAATAAAAACAGAATCCTTTAATATACCTAAGAGACCAAAGCTAATTGCCTTGGTCTTTTTTGTTGGTGTTAGTTTTTTTACCACAGAGCGCATTTAGGTTTATGGTGTTTGCCACAGAGGGCGCGGAGTTTTTACAGGGAGTAACACCGAGCTCTTGGGCCTAACTCCATGTCCTCTGCTTTTTCTCTATGTTCTCTGTGGTTTTCTTCAACTACGCTCAGACTGACATGCGAGGGAATTTTAAAAAAAATAGAAAGTTATTAGGAAATATTGAGTGCGTGAAACCTTTCGCTGAGCCCCCAATAAATAGCTGAAAATTAAAACTTAACGCTTATTTCTACTAAATCAGTTCCGTTTTTAGGCAATACCCAATCTGGGCCTTCTTGAATCAGTCGTTTTGCCTCCGCATCAGCTTTTTTGTTCAGTGATTTTATGACGCTGATATTGGTTGGCCGTCCGTTACTTTTAACTTTGAAACTTAAAATCACAAATTGTTCCGGACCTTTAGGGTTATAAAGTTTGTTATTATTCTCTAAGTATTGACTATAGTTGATGGTAGACACGGGAACAGGTTTCGTAATGCTATCAGCTGATTTCCCATCCAGGTTTTGTTCTGCCCGCAATGTGATTTTTGGTGCAGCAATATTTTCTTTCTTATGACCGTTCGAACCTGTAATTAATGCAATTTCATTTAGCGATTTATTCCCACTTAAGGCACTTTTTATCGCGTTAGGGTCTTGCAGGCCAGCTACGGGTAATTCTTTAAAGCCAATGGCATTAATCAATAAGTCTTTATCTTTTGCATTGCTATCGGCAGGTAAATAGAAATAACCTTTAGCATCAGTCGCGGTTACATTTTTAGAACCCGCTAACTTTACCACAGCACCCTGAACAGGTTGGCCATTGCTTTGGTCTACCACGTTGCCACTAAATGCAATTTTGCTTGAGCCAAATGCCGGAGCAGGTGTTGCAGCCACCACAGGTTCATTTAGTGCACTTTGTTCTGCCTTTGCTTTATAAGCGTAAGCGCCAAGGCTTTCTGCTTTTGCGGCTCTGGCCCGATTATAATCTGAAACAGCTTTTGCTTCGGCAATTTGTTGTTCGGCAGGTTGTACAATCGGTTTGGTTTTCGTGTTTTTTGCTAAATCGCCTGTTTTTGCTGTAATGGCTTTATCAACTAATGCTGCTCTTGTGGTACTTTGTGCTACCGTATCTTCATTTGGTTTCGCAGCCGCAATTGCTGTTGTGCTATCCAACTGAACCATTACACCACCTTGTTTGTGTGCTGCAATTTCTGCGTTTCGGCGATTGGTTTCGCGCATAAAGAATAAAATGCTTACTGCAATAAATGCTACAGTTGCAGTTGCTGCAATACTTAACCTTTGAGTAGTAATGCCCCAAAGTTTGCGTTTTATAGGTTTCTCCGAAACACGGTCGTACAGTTGTTTTTGTAAAATAGAAAGTGTTTGCTTACGCTTAGGCGATTGTTTCAGTCCCTCCAGGGCTTCGGCAACAAAAGGATCCTCTAAAGCCTGTCTTTCTACGAAGTGCATAGCTTTAGCATCAAGCTTACCATCCAGGTAATCTTCCAGAACATCAATATCTAACCAATCGTTATTCACTACTGTTTTTCTCTATACAAATCTTCAAATTCCGCTTACCATTCTGGATGTAACTCTTAACTTTAAGCATGTCGTAGCCCGTAATATCGGCCACTTCTTTATAACATTTCTCTTGTAAATAAAATAAATCTACGCTTTTTCGCTGTTCTTCGGGCAAAGTTTCCATACACTTTTCCATAATGGTAAGCTGCGTTTCTTTTGTGTTGTCTATATCCAGATGCACAAACTCGCTATTTTCCACAAAAGTATCGTCTAATGAGACGTTATTTTGCTTTGCCGATTTACGGAGTGCCATTAAACAGTGGTTCCGCGTTAAAACATGAAGCCAGCTTTTAAAGTTCTGTACCTCATGTATTTTCAGCTTCGTTACCAGTTCTTCAAAAATCTGCATTACCGCATCCTTGCTTTGCTCTTCATCTTTGAAGTAGTTTAAGCAAACCCCAAACACCAAATGCATATATTTATTGTAAAGCGTGCCCAACGCGTCTAAATCGCCCGTATTTTTATACTCGGCAATCAGTTTGGCGTCTTCTTGCTGGGCGTTCCCAGCTGTGTTTTTTATAAACCTCAAAAAAATGGCAGCTATTTCGAATTATCTTTCAAGTATAAAAAATATTTCTGAGTGATGGCACATAAACTAATTTTTTAGGAAGCGGAGGTCCTAAATATTTTACCTTGTTTACTATCTTTTTAAGTAGTTTAACATTGTTGCCATGCACAAAGGCTTATCTTTGAGGGTAAATAAAAAATATGGCAGTTGTTTTGCTGAACATGATTAAACACACAAAATGAAAAAGATCAATATTTTATCGGCATCACTGGCCATGCTGGTATTTGCAAGCCTAAATGTTAGCGCACAGATTAAACTGAGTGATATATTTAAGAAAGTAACCGAAAAACAGGGTACTACCACAGCCGCTACCGGAACGCCATCTACTTTTGAAATAGGACAGGGGATTAAGGAAGCGCTACAAATTGGTGTTTCTGCAGGTGCCGACAGGCTTTCGCTTAAAGATGGCTTTTTAGGCAACCTTGCGGTTAAAATTTTGATGCCTCCTGAAGCACAAAAAGTGGAGAAGACATTGCGCGGCATAGGCTTGAACAAACTTTGCGATAATGTGATTGTGAGCTTAAACCGTGCCGCAGAAGATGCTGCTACTGAAGCAAAGCCTATTTTTATATCGGCCATTAAACAGATGACTTTAACCGATGCGACTAATATCCTCCTCGGCAACAAAGATGCAGCTACCGAATATTTTAAAAGGGTAACCACTGCACAATTGATGCAGAAATTTAGCCCGATTGTAACCACAAGTTTAAATAAAGTAAATGCCACCAGGTATTACAGCGATTTAACTACACAATACAACCGTTTGCCTTTGGTAAAACCTGTAAATACCAACTTAACCGAATACGTTACTCAAAAAGCGATAGATGGTTTATTTGTTGAAGTTGCGAAGGAAGAACTCAAAATTAGGGGAAACTTAAGCTCAAGAAGTACAACCTTGTTGCAAAAAGTATTTGGTTACGCCGATAAGAAAAAGATTTAATCTGTTTAATTGTGGGTAGTGAGAATACGAACCATGGCGAGAAGAAATCAATTGGGGTTCCTCGCAGATCGAAATTAGAAAGTTTGTATTAAGTAAAATATAGCTTCTCCAAGGTATCCCGAATAACAGACACAAAAACTATTTGTAAAATTGTAAATGACGAAAATCAGCACCACATTAGTTTCTATTTTAATTCCCTGCGTTGCATTAATTACTTCCTGCAATAGCAATAAATCCGAGGAAGAAAATACTAAAGCCGTTTTAGATACTGTTTCTCTAAGCAGTAAAAATTTCGCATTAGCCTATCAGGATGGAGATAAAATTGTAGCCACGAGTATCGATACGATGAAACAGATTTCGTTCGGTGGTGCCACCGATCCGGCTATTTCTCCTGATGGAAATAAACTGGCCTATACCCTGAGCGATTCGGCCGGGAACAGATCAGTTTGGGTTGCCGACATGGAAAACAAAAGCCAGGGCAAATTGCAGGTAAATAGCAATAATTATTATCAGGCCATGTGGTCGGCTGATGGGACTGCGATTGCTTTCAATATTTTTAACAGTAAAAACCTATGGAAGATCGGTGTAATTAAAACCGATAACTCGGGATATGTGATGCTCGATAGTGCATCTAAAATAAATGTTTATGCGCCAACCTGGAAAAATGAAAAGGAAATCATCGGGCAGGATCTTACCAACCTTTACACCTTTGATCGTACCGGAAAGTTAATCGATACTAAATTGATAACTGATTTGATCGGAAAAGAATTTTCCATTGCAAGTAGCAACCGTTTCTTTTATACAAAAGATGGGACAAAACTAATTTTTAATGCGGGAAATACCGATGTTTTAGACGGGTTAACGGGACCGAGTGAAGCCGTTTATGTTTTAGATCTGGCCACTAAAAAAATACAGCGGATTTCGCCTAAAGGTTTAAATGTTCCTTATGTTTTTCTTACAGCAGATGATCGGATTTTTTATAGTGGAGCTGAAAAACCTTTTACGCATAGCAAAATATATGTTTCTGATTTAGACGGAAATAATAAAACGGTAGTAGATAAAGGAAACAACCCAACGGGTGCATTGAAATAATCTGTTTATCATATTTAGAGTAACATGCTAAATAAAACAAGAATTGTTATTATAGGAATTGGTGGCGTAGGTGGATATTTCGGGGGCTTACTTTCTAAGAAATACACCAGCGGAAATGATGTAGAAGTTGTTTTTGTTGCCCGGGGCGAACATTTAAAGGAGATACAAAATAAGGGCTTAACCGTTATAAAAGGAAACGATAGTTTTGTAACTAAGCCCTATTTGGCTACCGATGATTATAGTAAGATTGGGGTGGCCGATTATATTATAATATGCACGAAAAGCTACGATTTAAAACAAACCATCGAAAAGTTAAAGCCCTTAATCAACCATAGCACGATATTGTTGCCATTTTTAAACGGTGTTAGTGCAAGTGAAGAAATTTTAGAAATCCTGCCCCATGCAAATGTTTTAAAAGGTTGTGCATTTATCGTTTCCAAAATTAAATCACCAGGTATCATCGAAAATTCAGGGAACATTCAAAAGTTATCTTTTGGAATGGATGGAGCACTTAGTGATGAGGTTTTACAGCTAAAAGATTTAATGTTTGATGCGGGAATAGATGTAACGGTTTCGGATAAAATCTCTACCGCCATCTGGGAAAAATTTATATTTATTTCTCCTACAGCTACTTCCACATCCTATTTCGATAGCACTATCGGAAAGGTATTGGAAGAGCACCTTGAAACTGTTCTGGAGTTAATTGAAGAAGTAAAAAACCTTGCCCTGGCTAAAGACGTAACCATTAGTGATGATATTTCGGACAAAACATTAAATACAATGAAATCGATGCCCTACGAGGTTACCTCATCCATGCATCGCGATTATCTCAATCAGAAACAGCAAACAGAAGTTGAGTCGTTAACAGGATACATTGTACGTGAAGCCGAAAAACTAGGCATTGCCGCACCAACTTATCATAAATTGTACGAAGGATTGCTCAAAAAAAAAGATCGCTGTAAATCTCTAAAAATCAGATGATTTTGGTCAAAAATGCCAATTTCCCGAAAAAAGTAAAGAAAATTTAAAGTAATATTGAGGCTCATCCGTTTACTGGGTTATTAAGCAAAATTTAGTGCCAACAAACGAACCTCAAAATATCATTTCAACGGTTGCCAATTATGGTAAGCGCTTATTCAGTTTCATCCGTGGGAGGGTGAATACGGATGAGGATGCAGAAGATATTTTACAGGATGTTTGGTTTCAGCTCAGCAACCAACCCGAGGCTGGTGCTATTGAGCAGATTAGTGGCTGGCTATACCGGGTGGCAAGAAATAAGATCACCGATAAATACCGTAAACAAAAAGAAGAATCGTTAGAAGATTTTACTTTCGAGGGTGAAGATGGCGAAATCAATTTTAAAGAAATTTTACTTGCTGAGGCTTACTCACCAGAGGAAGAAAGTTTAAAAAAACTATTCTGGGATCAACTGTTTTTGGCCTTGGAAGAACTGCCTGAAAATCAGCGTTACGTGTTCGTTCAGAACGAATTGGAAGAACGCACTTTTCAGGAACTGGCGGATGAAAGCGGAGAGAATATCAAAACATTAATATCAAGAAAGGGTTATGCGGTAAAACACCTGCGTAACCGTTTACAAAATTTATATCAGGAATTTATTAACTATTAATTTGCAGACATGATAAATAGAAATTTTAATCGGCGCAAGAAATTTATTTTCTTTTTACCCGTAGCGGTGCTTATTGCAGCGGTATTGGGTTATGTGGTTATGTTTTTATGGAATTGGATTTTACCTGAGGTGGCACATGCAGGCAAACTTAATTATTGGCAAGCCCTCGGTTTACTTGTGCTGTGCAGGTTGCTTTTTGGGAACTTTAATAAAGGCGGTCACGGAGGGCATAATGGTTTCCGTGAGCGGGCAAGGAGCATGCGTGCCAAATGGGAGACGATGAACGATGAGGAAAGAGCGAAATTCAAAGAAGAATATAAACGGAGATGTGGCGGATGGGGCCACCACCGCAATAAGGAATAAATAGGAAGCCTCGATTAATTCGGGGCTTTTTGTTTTTATTGTCATTAACTCTATCGGTTAGTGTCTCACCGACCACGTTGAAAAATCCTTCGACTCCACTCAGGATGACATCAGCGCATGAAATTCTTAGTAAATAAAAAAAAATCAAAATAATTTAAAGTAAAAATAAAATTGCTCCGTCTTCCAATATAAATAACAACTGTATTGTTAATTAACCTGTTTAAGGTGAGTTGATTACAATGCTTTAAAATTATAAGGAGATGAAACCATCATGATTTTTCAAAACCCAAATAACTGTAAGGGAAAATCATGATAGCTTCATCACAAAGAAAAACATGTATAAACAGATGAAAAAGATATTAAAAACCATAGGATTCGGGATTGTACTTGGTGCAGTCGCTTTCTTCATACCATTTGTGTTCAAATTTATATTGGCCATCATATTGATCGGTTTAATGCTCAGGATTTTTATAGGTAGGCGCCAACATTATTTCCATAATCGCTTTAACGGTTTCGAAAGTAACTACAACCCAATTGTGCCGATCGATAACCAATGGTATAGGCCAACCGTACAGGGCAGTGGAACAGTTAATAACATTAATGTAAATGATTAACCGCCATGAGAGCATTTAGAATATTATTGGCATTGGCTGTTGCCGCAGGAACCTTTTACAGCTTAAATGTACTGGCCGTTCAGAATGGATACCGCGATCGATTAGATTTTAAAAACAGGCATTATCGCGATGATTGCCAGCAAGAATATCATAGGAACCATAGTTACAGTCACCACAGCAGAAAAATGGATAATATGGTGATTGGTCCTGTTGATAGTATAAACAAAGTAAATAGATAAGGTTATGTCACAGATACTTTTTTTAAGCGATCCATCTCAGGCCGATGTTAGTCCGATTTTGGGTATGGCAAACGAACTGATTACGCGAGGGGAGAAGGTAACCTTCTTTAGTTCAGATGAATTTAAAGCCCCTATAGAACAAATCGGCGCTGACTTTAAAGCCTACAATCAGGAACTGAATATTTTTCAGGGGAAAAAGGAGATGGATGAAGAAGAGAAACCTAAATCGGGATTAATCAGCGCACTGCTTGAGCCAATGAAATTTATCGATGATATTTTGGTTCAGATAAGGGGTTTAAAATTTGATTACGCCGTTTTCTCGCCATCATATCCCTATGCAAATATTATTACACAGCTATTGGGTATCCCTAAAACGGAGCAGGCAGCTTACAACTAATATAGGCTTAAGCCGATAAATTAACACAATAGATAACAATTAAAATTAAACAAAATGTACAACGAACATAGATGCCATTCGGGCAAGATGCATAGTCGCTTCGGCGCAGGAGAGGGAAGGTTTGGAAGGCACTTTGGTGGTCCTTTCGGTCACCACAAACACGGCATGTTTAACCAGGGCTTTAGAAAAGTGCCCGCTAATATAGAAGAAGCAGAAAGCAGCTTTATTATTGAGCTTTTTGCACCGGCTTTGGTTAAAGAAAATTTAAAGGTGGTTACTAAAGATGATGTATTAACCATTTCTTACCGAGCTAAAGAAGAAACCGATTCGGCAAAAAAGTATAGCCGGAGAGAATATAGCAACGGCACTTTCGAAAGGGCTTTTGGCCTAAACGGAAAAGTTTTAGTAGAAAATATTTCGGCCAGTTACGCTGATGGAATTTTGAAGGTTACACTACCTAAAAACCCTGAAACGAATACACCAGAAAAAGATATTCTGGTAGACTAAGTTTCGTCTATTATAATTTCCAAGCCCCGGTTGTTTATAACGACCGGGGCTTTTTTGTTTTTTGCCACTTAAAGCGTTGCACATTTAGCCTTCAAAATCATTTAACACATCGATATTAAAATGCGGTTTGTTATTAGCGGTATTTTAAGGTACTTTTGCTAAAAGACATAAACACAATAGATTGAATTTTAACGATTTTAATTTTAACCCCGATTTATACGAGGGCTTAATGGCCATGGGGTATAAAAGCGCTACTCCAATACAAGAACAAGCCATACCGGTAATTTTAGATAATCATGATCTGATTGCCTGCGCTCAAACCGGTACAGGAAAAACGGCTAGCTACCTTTTACCCGTAATGGATAAAATTAGCAAGGCCGCTGATAGGCACAACAATACTTTGATATTGGCTCCAACGCGTGAACTTGCACAACAGATTGATTTACAGGTTGAAGCATTGGCTTATTTTACCAATATCAGTTCTTTGGCTGTTTACGGTGGGGGCGATGGTATCGCTTACGAACAGCAAAAACGTTCTATGCGCGATGGCGTAGATATTATTATTGCCACTCCGGGCAGGCTAATGGCACATTTATCTTCAGGCGTGTTAAAATTGGAACATTTGCAGCATTTAATTTTAGATGAAGCGGATAGGATGCTGGATATGGGCTTTTATGATGATATTATCCGCATTATAAGCTACCTGCCAAAGAAAAGGCAAACACTTTTATTTTCAGCTACAATGGCGCCGAAAATAAGGACCATGGCGGGCAAGATTTTGCACGAACCGAAGCAGATTACCATTTCAATCGCTAAACCTGCTGAGGGGATCGATCAACAGGCCTATAACATTCACGACCAACAAAAACAGGCCTTATTAACCGATATTTTTAAAAGCGGACAATATAAGAGTAGTATTATTTTCGTTTCGACCAAAGAAAAAGTAAAAGCTTTATATAAAACTTTTAAAGGATTGGGTATCAAAGCCGAAGCTTTTCACTCCGATTTGGGGCAGAAAGAACGCGAAGATATTTTACTGGCTTTCAAAAACAGGAGATTACCAATTTTAATCGGAACAGATGTATTGTCCCGCGGAATTGATGTAGAGGGAATCGACTTGGTAATCAATTATGATGTTCCTGGCGATCCGGCTGATTACGTACACCGTATTGGCCGTACGGCAAGAGCTGCAACCAAAGGAACGGCCATCACATTGGTTAACGGAAGAGATAAACGCAAGTTCGATAATATCGAAAAATTAATCGAGAAGGAAGTTCCCCGTATGCCACTGCCAGAAAGTATAGCTGCAATAGAAATTACGCATGTGGAGGAAAAACGGCCTCAACATAAGGGTAAGAAAAAGGTTTGGAACAAAAAGAAAAAACCAAAACCTTCTGTATAAATTATTTAAAAACGCCATAAGCGCCTTTCTTATTGGCGTTTTTCTTTTATAAATTATCTTTGCGCTAACAATGGCAAACTTCATTATTATAGGTTTATGCATTTTAGCCGGGATTCTTTTCAGGAAAAGCAAATCGCTACCCAAAGATGCGCACAAAGGCATTAATGCCTGGATTATCTATATTGCGCTACCAGCTGTTTCTTTTAAATATCTGCCACACATTACCTGGACTAAGGATTTATTCTTTCCTGTACTGGCGCCAATTTGTGTATGGCTATTTGGTTGGTTATTTATTACCCTGTACAGTCGCATCCAGAATATTAGCAAATCTACTGCTGGCGGATTAAAACTAACCAGTTCTTTAAGTAATACTTCATTTGTAGGGTTTCCTTTAATTGTGGCTTATTTTAGCGAAAAAGAACTGGCTGTCGCCATTATCTGCGATCAGGTTACCTTTATGCTTTTATCTACCATTGGCATTATTGTAGCCATCCGATCCTCACAGAATCAACAGTTAAGTCCGAAATTGGTGCTGAAGAAAGTAGTGACCTTTCCGCCGCTTATAGGTTGTTTTTTAGCGCTGACCCTCCCTCATTTTATTGACCTTTCTTCACTAGATCGATTATTCGAAAAACTTGCGGGTACGATTGGGCCATTGGCATTGTTTTCAATAGGTTTACAGCTAAAATTTGGCGGTTGGTTTAGCGAATTGAAATACATCAGCATGGCCTTGTTGTATAAACTGATTTTAGCGCCGTTGGTAGTTTTGGTTACAGCACTTGTTTTAGGTATGGGTGGAATGATTACCAAAATAACGATTTTCGAAATGGCTATGCCAACATTGGTAACGGCTGGCGTAGTAGCCGATCAGTATAACCTTAATCCGAAGCTTTCTAATTTGGTGGTTGGAATCGGAATTTTATTGTGTTTTATCACCACGGGTTTGTGGTGGTTGGTGCTGACTTATTCTGGACTGGTTTAATGCTTATCTTTTTTTACCACAGAGCCTACAGAGAGAAGGCACGGAGATCACAGAGGCTTGTATGTTTTAACCACAGATAAAAAGAATGGGCACAGATAGAACTTTAATTATGAGGCGTCACCGTGAGTGGAGTCGAAGGTCTACTTCACAAGGTGACTTCTATCTTCCATCGCTTTGTGTCCCTCTGTGTAAACTCGGTGAGCTCTGTGGTTAACAAAAAAAGCCGCAAAATTTCTTCTGCGGCTCCTTGAATGCTTAGGTTAATTACAAAGCTAATTTTTTGGAAATTGCAGATGGAATACCTGCTTTGTTTAATAAAATTGCTGTTGTTTTATATTTTACGTAGTTTTTGGTTACATATAAGTATCCTTTATAATCGTTAGTCGCACCCCAAGAGTTTTTAACGATATAATATTCTTTACCTGTTTGATCTTTGGCTAAACCAACAATGTGCATGCCATGGTCATCTGTTGTTTGATAGTTGTCGAAAGCAAGCTGACGGTTCTCCTGCGTAATTTCCATCTCTGGCTGCGGGCCGTTAAACATATCTGCTTTCTGTTTCACGGTCATATCAGCGAAAGGTGTTTGTGGAACAAAAGCCACACCGTTTTTCCAGCTGAAGTTTTTTTCGCTTACATCTGTAGCCCATGCAACAGTGTAACCGCCTTTTAAAGCATTATCGATAATGTCTGTTAACTCGTTTACTTTAACGTTATAAACCTGATCGAAAGACCAGTTATCAGGCACTAATAAAGTAAATTTGCTATAGAAAGGATGATCGTTGAACGATGAAAGTTCCACATAGTTATCGGCATTTAAACCCACCACTTCCTGAGCGAAAGTTTTTGGCGTGTATTTTTTGCCATTATAGGTAAAGTTTTCTGGTACAGCACCTAAATAAGCATCAATTACACCAGTATAGGCTTTTAGCCAGTTTGGGGTTAACTCACCATTTGCATTCTTTACAACCGCTTCCAAAACACCTTTTTCTATATCGCCAAGTTCTGCAGTTTTATTGATTTTAGTACCATAATTTAATCCGGTATATACCTCTTGCGGAACCGCACCGTATTTTCTGTACATGTTGATTACATCATGCAAGGCACCACCATCGCCTAATGAAACCGCACCATGCATACGTACGTAATTTTTACCTTTTTCTACATAAGCGTTACGGGCCGAAAAAAGCTGAGATAATGTTACGGGCTGTTTACCCGCTTTAATCATTTCTGATTCTAAAAATGAGTTGGTAGAGTAGCTCCAGCAAGTACCTGAAGATCCTTGATTCTGAACTGGTGTATTGGCCAGGTTAATCACCTCAGTAAATTTAAAAGAAGAAGCACTGTTTTCGCTTTGGTTGTTTTTTAAAGAATTAACGAGATTGTCTTGTGCATAAGTCGCCGATATAGATAACGACAAAGCCAAACCAATCACACTGGTTTTTGTGTAGTTGATCATTTTTTTATGAATAAATAATAAAGTCAGCGAATGTAAAAATACTTGTTGATTTGGCGCCAGAAAATTTGTAATAAATCGATCATTTTATTGCAACAATGTTGAATTAACATTCTGGCAAACTGATCGGAATATTGGTTGCCAATCCGCCGTCAGATGTTTCTTTGTATTTGGCATTCATATCGAGGGCGGTTTCCCACATGGTATTTACTACTGCATCCAAACTTACTTTTGCCTTATCAGGATTGCTTTGTAATGCTAACTGGCTGGCTGTAATGGCTTTAATAGCGCCCATGGTATTTCTTTCGATACAAGGGATCTGTACCAAACCGCCAATCGGATCGCAGGTTAAACCCAAATGATGTTCCATGGCAATTTCTGCTGCCATTAAAACCTGCCTTTGCGAACCGCCTAAACACTCGGTTAGCGCTGCTGCAGCCATGGCCGATGAAACGCCAATTTCGGCCTGACACCCGCCCATGGCAGCTGATATTGTCGCTCCTTTTTTGAAAATACTGCCTACTTCTGAAGCACAGGCAATAAACTGGATGATTTTTTCTTCGCTGTAACCATCACAAAAGGTAATAAAATATTGTAACACGGCTGGAATTACGCCTGCGGCACCATTGGTAGGGGCAGTTACCACACGGCCAAAAGATGCATTTTCTTCATTAACAGCTAGCGCGAAACAGCTTACCCAATCTAAAGTATAATTAAAACCGTTTCCACCTTTTCTAATGGCTTCTACCCAGCTATTATAATCTGAATACTCACTTTTATCAATTAATCGTTTATTTAGCGGAAATGCTCTTCGCGCCACATTTAAACCACCTGGTAAAAACCCTGTGGTATGACATCCGCGATAGATACAATCGCGCATAACCGCAAAATGCTGCAGGATGCCTTTTTTTGTCTCTGCTTCAGTGCGCCAGGCCAGTTCGTTCTCCATTACGATTTCGCTCACCTTTAAACCCGTAGATAAACACCAGTGTAAAAGGTCTTTTGCCTTTTCTACAGGAAAGGGAAGGTCTACCTGTGGTTTTTTACTATTGTCTTCTCCTTCTTTAACCACAAAACCACCACCAATAGAGTAATAGGTTTCTGAAAATGCTTTTCCATCTTTTAAAAATGCCTGAAAAGTAACCGCATTTGGGTGAAAAGGCAAACTTTCGGCAAAAAGAAAAAGCAGGTCGTTATCGTAATCAAAATCAAGAATTAAGTGATCAGCAAGATTTAATTTCTTATCTCTTTGGATGCTTTCGAAGGTTGGTGTAACGGCATCTACATCAAAAGTTACCGGATCAGCTCCTGTTAAACCGAGTAGAATAGCTACATCAGTTCCATGGCCTTTACCTGTTTTGGCAAGCGAACCATAGAGCAATATTTTTATACCCTCAATTTCATCAATCAAGTTGTTTTGGGCAAGCGAAGCTGTAAACTGTTGTGCGGCCCGCCATGGACCTAAGGTATGTGAACTGGATGGGCCGATGCCTATTTTAAAAATATCGAAAACTGAAATCTGTTCCTTGATCATTATGAATATAGTTACACAAAGCTATGATTGTTTTATGATTTTGGATAAATTAATTTTGGCTGAAGATGAAAATATTTTACCTTAGAAATATTGGATATAAACGCTCAAAATGAACCTCAAAAACAACTATCAGGAAGTTAATCTAAACTACTGTCATGCAAGTACCACTAAGCGTTTTACAAATTACATTATCGATGTAGTTGTTTTTTATGTTCTCATGTTCTGCATCGGAATCTTGATCCGTGTCTTTAAACCAAATCTGATAAGTGGCCTGGATGAATTGACTCTTCGTTTATGGATGTTGTTGTTTTATGCACTAGCCATGTTTGCAATAGAAACCTTGTTTAAAGGAAAGTCGATTGGGAAGTTAATTACCGGAACAAAAGCAGTAAATGCCGATGGCAGCGATATGGGTTTTCAAAAAACATTTATCAGAAATATAGTGAAGGCTATCCCATTTAATCCATTCAGTGCGTTGGGTAGGCCATGCACACCTTGGCACGACAGCTGGTCGGATACAATAGTGATCGAAGCGAAAAAATTAGCCTTACACGTCCAAAAAATAGATTTTTTCGACGCGGTTAAAAATCAAACTCAATAATCTCGTCATCTTTAAGCATGCGCTCCACAAATTTCTGATGATTTTTAGGCGTGCCTGTAGCAATCCAGTTTCCTGTGATAATATTATCTGCCAATTGGTGTTTCCCTCGTTGTGGTTTGAGTTTACTTTCGCGGAAAACTTCTTCATAGCTTTCTAAATCGCCATGGGTATGTTGTTTTTTAACAATGCGGTAAAGCCTTTTGGTAAAACGGCGGTCGCCAATTTCTTCTAAAAAGGGAAAAATAATCAACGCCAATAAAACCACAATGGTAACCCCTATAGCCTGTTCGTAATAACCTGAGCCTACAGCCATTCCAATTGCAGCAACAATCCAGATGATACAGGCGGTGGTGAGCCCTTTAACGCGGTTTTCTTCCTTGAAAATTACCCCGGCGCCTAAAAATCCGATTCCAGTAACAATGTTAGAGGCAATTCGGTCTTGACTGGTTGGTCCGATTTTGATGGACAGAATGGTAAATAGGGTGGCACCCAAACCAATCATCATCATGGTTTTAAGTCCGGCAGATTTACTTCTGTACTCGCGTTCTGCTCCGATTAAGCCGCAAAGCAGGGTAGCCAATAGAAATTTATTGATTTCACTTTGTGTAATGAAATGGTTTTGGTCTATGATCTCGTTCATCGCCTTGAATTATTAAAGGCAAATTAATAAAAATCATAACATCTTAGGCCATTTGCCCTGCCACCACCCGAACTATTTGGAAAATATTTTTCATAGCCCACACCAATTTCGGATGTTCCACCAGTGTTGCTGTAGTTGATTTTAGAGGTTGTAGCATCATGACTGATGCCTAACCTGAATTTTTCGCCGTTTGTTCTGCGGTTAAAAATATCGAAGATTACAGAGAAAACAATTGCATCATTTCCATTCGAATTGCCGTCGTTACGGTACCATATACCTGCGTTTATGCCCGCATATTTATATTGCATACCCGCACTGAACGATTTTACGTTGCCCTGCTTGTAGGCAACTATGGATGGGATGAGGTAATTCCCATCGCGATCATACTCATCTGGTACCAAGGTTAACTTGTAGCTTAAATTGCCTGAGATGCGCATCGGCAACTTGGCCTGGAAACCCGATAAGGATTCATCCGGGCGGTTAAGGTGATGTGCAGCTAATCCCATCATGAATTTCCCCACCACCAGGTTGGCACCTGCATTGGAATCGAAATAATACCGGCTATCCACACTTGGTCTTTCGGCGCCAGAAATACTACCAGGAATATACCCTGTGTTGATATCAATCTGATCGCCAAAAACAAGTTTATCCCAGTTTAGCTTTTGGTTAGTGATGCCGCCCTGTAATCCAAATGAAAGGGCAAAGTCGTCTCCCCCGATAATGTAAGCATAACTTACAGCAATATTATTCTTTACCAGATAGGCTGTGCCCTCGCTGCTGCGGTTAAAAATTAGGCCAATGCCGCTGTTTAATCTCCTTAGATTGAGGTCTCCTGAAGCACTCATGTACGAAAAATCACTGGCTAAACCCGTCCATTGGTTGCGGTATAGGGCATTAAACCTAATGTCGCCCTCAAACTGACCTGTTAAAGCGGGATTTAAGTAAATCGGCGCATTGTAAAACTGCGAATAAATGTGGTCTTGCGCCGAAATCATTAACGGCAACATTAACGCAAACCAAAATAATATTATCCCTCTCCTCATCATCTTATTAAATATATTACACCCGTTTTCTTTGGAGGAGATGAATCATAAGTCATTCCTTTCCAATCGCTGCCATTAATAAATTTTATATCTACTTTCCAGTAATAAACACCTTGAGGTTGTTCTTGCCCTTTATAAGTCCCATCCCATCCCTCCAGTGGTGCGCCATCGTCTAGTTTGGTTGTTTCCCAAAGTAATTGTCCCCATTTATTAAAAACAGACATGTTCCATTCTTTTATTCCGCGGCCTTTTGCTTTAAAGACTTTAATCTCATTTTTTGCACTTGCCGGCATAAATGAATTGGGGATATTTAAGTAGCCGGGTACACCAATAATCCGCACCGATTGGAAGGTACTTGAAGAGCAACCTTCTTTGTTCAGTACTTTCAGGGTTACGGTATAAGTGCCTTCGTTGGCATAGGTATGGTTTGGGTTTTGTAGGGTTGATCCCGATCCATCACCAAAAGTCCACTCCCAGCTTACAGCATCGGTACTGATATCCTTAAAGGCAAATGAATAGTTAGGAATGGATACTTCATTGCCTGGAATAACAGTAAAAGCTGCCACGGGTGGCGCAACAACATGGATAAAATCGGCTATGGTTGTGCTGTTTGTACAGCCGAGCGCATTGGTTGCCGTTAAGGTAACGGTATAATTTTTCCCCGAACCATTAAAAGCATGCGTAGGCTCTATAGCGTTGGATGTTGGTGAGCCATCTCCAAAATCCCAAACATAACCTATTGCGCCAGTACTGGCATTTTTAAACTTTACGGTAATCCCATCACACCCACTTGTTTTATCTGCTGCAAAACTTACGCTTGGTTGTGGCAAAACTTCAACTGTTTCGGTTGTTGAAGCGTTGGAACAGTTATTTGATGCGTATAAGGTAATGGTATATTTTCCAGGTGCGGTAAAGGTATGTGATAGGGTTTCAGGTGCGGTATGGGTTACCGTAGTGCTCCCATCGCCAAAATCGTAAACAAAAGTGCTGGCACCTTTAGTATTGTTAAAGAAATCGACTTTTAAAGGTGCACAACCTTTAAGTTGGTTGCTGTTTACGACCAATTCTGGCGTAATGTCGTTAGGTGAAACACGGATCGAGTATTGAGATTCATTGCTTCCACACTCATTGGTTGCGGTCATTTTTACAACATAATCTTTAACAGCCAAAGTGGTATAAGTATGGCTTACGCTATTTTTATCGATAACGGTTAAAGGTGCTGAGCCATCACCAAAATCGTAGGTATAGCTGGTATAATTTCCAGGTGAAGTATTGCTAAAGGTAACAGCGAGAGGGGAGCACCCAGTTGTTTTATCAGGAGAAAAAACGGAAACCGGTTTTGCTTTTACCAATACGGTTGAAGTTTGCGTGGTGGTGCCACAGGCGGTAGTTGCCTTTAAGGTAACGGTGTAAGTGATATCTTTCCCCGCCGGGTCTGCCTGATAAGTAACCACTGGCGGTTGAGCCAGATTTGAATTAGTACCATTTCCAAAATCCCAGTTAAAGGTAGCTGCTGTTAGCGAATTGGAAGTATTGGTAAAAACAACATTTAAAGGTCCGCAGTCAGATGTTGCACTTTGTGTATAAGCAGCGGTTACATTTTGTATTGTGCTAAAAGTATGACTGGTTTCATCACTATTACAGCCCAGGCTGCTTGTTACGACCAATTTGATGATAACGCTTTCGTTATCTGTTGCAATAGTATAGCCCGGAAAAGTAATTCCTGTACCAATTTGTACGCCATTAGCAAACCAGGTATAAATATTGTTCCGGTCTGTATAAGGCGTAGCCGAGATATTGGTGGCTGTTAAAACAAAGGGAGAACAGGCTTTATCTGTATTAAAAACTAATTCTGCCTTAGCATGTGGATTTACCGTTATCTTGATTTGATTGCTTAAATTGTTACTGCAAGCGCCGCTAGCTACTGATCGACGGTAATAAATGCTTACAGTTGGTGTTGGAGGTGTATAGCTTACACTGTTTGCGCCCAATACATCGCTCCAGGCTGTTCCATTTAAACTCGATTGCCATTGATACACGTAAGTTCCGCTACCACCGCTCGGTGTAGTGCCCGTTAAAGCCGCTGCAGATGCGCCGATACAGATGTTTTGATCGGCAGCAATGGTATTGTTAGTTAAGCCCTGCAAAACGCTAATCTGTAACGAATTACTAATTGAAGTACAGATGGTGCTGTTCACCAATCTTCTGAAATAGGTTGAAGCGCTTACAATTAGGCTTAAGTCTTTGTTGATGGCTGAAGGAATATTGCTCCAGGTATTTCCGTCGGCACTGCTCTGCCATTGGTAGGCGAATGTTCCTGTTCCGCCGGTTGGTGTATCGCCGGTAATGGTGATGCTTTGGCCGGCACAAACTGGCGCAGATGATGGTCCAATATTATTGGTAACAGGTGAGTAATAGGTAACCGTTACATCATCTACAGATGGAGGGCAGCCGTTGAAACCAGAAATAGTCCACCTGAAAGTATAAGTCTGCCCTGGTACCAAACCAGTAACCGTGGTGTTGTACAATGTAGGGTCGGTTATGATAATGCCGGCTTGTGCCGATGTTAAAGTCCATACACCGCTGTTGGGTGAAGGGTTGTTGCCATTTAAGGTAATGCCATTTCCACTGCACAAGTTTTGATCTGCGCCTGCATTTGCTGCAACGGTGCCCGGATTTACGGTGATGGTGGTTACGGTTGATAGGGCTTCTGCACAACTACCACTTTGAATTACCGCACGGTACTGCGTGCTTATGGTAAGGTTAGAAAATACATACGGATTTGCTGTTGAGATAAGGGTAGACCAGTTGGTGCCATTGTCGATAGATCTTTCCCAACGGATAATATTTCCAACCTGTCCGCTTAAACTGATATTTCCGCCATTTGCACCCGCGCATACATTCACATCGCCTGTAGTTGTGCCGCCAACACTGGGCGGGTTAACCGTAATCCTGACATCATCACCCGATGTAGCGCAGTTGGTGTCGCTTATTGTCCACCTTAAGGTATAGGTATTCCCTGCCTGCAAACCAGTAATTGTCGTATTGCCCTGCGTGTCATCAGCAAAAGTTACGGCTGTAGGCGCAGTAACGATTGTCCATTTGCCTGTGCCAACTACCGGTGTATTTCCTTTTAAGGTGTAAGTGCTTACGTTACAAATGGCTTCATCCGGCCCGGCATTGGGCAGTGTTGCACTTGGCAAAACGGTAATGGTAATGTTGGTTGGTGTACCTGGGCAACCATTTGTAGAGATAGGTGTAATGGTATAAGTTACCGTACCTGCAGTGGAGCCTGTATTGGTTAGGATATCATTAATTTGTGCTCCTGCAGATGCCACCGTTCTATTGCTGTTTCCGGTTATTGCTCCGGTAATCACACTGGTATAAGTATAATTTACACCCGTTAGGTTTGCCGTTAAGACAATGGACGATGAAGTGGAGTTACAAATGCTTGCATTGGCGGCAGTAGGTGTTACAATAGGGTTGGGTTTAATGGTAACTGCCAAATTAAAAGGTGTTCCATCGCAGCCATCTAAATGAGGAGTGATGATATAAGTTACGTTTGCATCAGCATTTAGATCGGCATTGGTAAGGATATCGCTAATGGCTCCGCTTCCGCTGGCAGTATATCCAGTTGCTGATGCGGTTCCGGTGGCGGTCCAGGTGTAAGTTACACCCGCTACTGCAGAAGTAGGAGTATAGGCAACACTATTACCGGTACAGATGGTTTTAGCTGCTGCGCTCGTTAAACTGATATTGGGTTTTATTTTAAGGATAATATCGTCGTCAATCTGGTTGCAGGGAGCCGCCAGTGCGGTGGTAACCCTTAATCGTAAAGTAACCGTACCCACTGCTTTTTCGGCTGCGGTTGGCGTATAAGTTGCATTCAAATCGTTTCTGCTGGGGGTAAAGATTCCCAGTCCGCCAATCCAGGCTTGTGTAGCAGTAGTACCAGTTATGGTTCCGCTAAGTGTAAAACTTGGGTCGTTAAAACAGATATTTTGATCTGGCCCTGCGCTAATCACCGGTGCTGTACTGAAGGTAAGGATTTGGGTATCGCTTACCGTGCCGCAATTATTTTTGTGTACAACAGTTACGGTATAAGTATCGTAGCTATCGAATTTTATTGATGGATATTTAGAATTGGCGGTTGTGCCACCAGTAAAGCTATAGGTACCCGATCCCGATGGAACAACTGTCCAGGTATAACTGTCTGGTAAATCTTTTGTAGTGCCGGTAATTAATGTTCTGGTTGGCCCTGTTGTGGTATTGTTAAAATCGTAAGTAGCCAGGTTACACAACGTGATATCGGGCGATAGTGTAGCTACAGGACTCGCATTAACGACAACAATTTGTGGTAAACTGGTAATTACACCACACGATGGCGTACTGATGCTTAAAATGATGGTATAGGTGCCTGGATTGATAAAGTTGAACTCCGGTTCTTTGCTTGCTGCATTTGTACCACCTGTAAAAGCTACAGCAGGTGTAACTGACCACGAATAGTTATTGGCTGCATTGCAGATATTATCTAAAACAGAAAGATCAGTTGCTTTTAATGTTGTTCCGGAGCAAATTGTATTTGATGGTAAACTAAAATCTGGCTTTGGTGGATCCTGGATGCAAATTTTCATTTCTACCGGATCGGCATCACACTCGCCTGTAATGTTTTTAGATTCTAGGCGGATAGTATATTCTCCATGGGTTGGAAACTTGTATACAAAATTGTATGATTTTGGCTTATCAACCTCTTTAATCACCCCATCAACATACCAGTTATAGGTTACGTTATTGGGTGTACAGGCTGCGGTATTGGTGTTCGGGTTTTCGCCCAAAACAGAGGTGTTCACAAATGTGATGTTGGCATTGGTACAACCCGGCGTATTGAAAGCAAACGAATTTATAGGCTTTACCACCACTTTAGCCGAAGAGGAAACAGGCGTACCCATGGTGGTACAGAATGCATTTGATACATTAATAGATACATCGAAAGCGTTGTAGATTGTGCCCGCACTTGAGGTAGAAACACTTCCGCAAGAGGATTTGGTATAAGCATGTGTAACTTTACCGCCATTGGCAATAATCTCGCAAAGGGTATAGGTTGAGGTGGTTTGATCACCCCAGTTAATCGTATAAATATCTCCCGGGAAATTGTTTTGGATACCTGCGCTCGAACTCACATCTACACTAAATGTTAAGGCGCCCAATGGCAAACAAACCACTGTATTGCCCGAATTGGCAAAAGCGGTTATCGCTTTATTATTGATCAGTAGATAGGCTTTTGTTGCCACCGAGCCATCGGGCATCACCGCCTTGGTGTAAATGGTATAATGTGCTTGTTGAGCAGTAAAAGGCTGTATTGCTGTCGGGAAATTGATTAATGTTGGTTCCCCGCCATTTACTTCGTCGGTTATACTCGCGGTAACCGTACTATTTGCTGTAGATGCATTTGTGAGGAAGAAAGCATTATTGGCCTTACTGGTGCAGGTACCAAAAGTTTCATCGTTTGCCGCATTTAACAATGTTGATGTTAATTTAGCCTCAACTGGTGGTCCTGCTTTTACTGCAAACGCAGTTGATGGTGTGCTCGTGAATGCCGGTGCGGTCGATTTTATCCTAACCTGATAACCTGTGCCAGGTGTAAGGGTTGCCGGAAGTTTGCCATTGACATAGGTACTGTAGAAGCCGCTATAACTGCCTATAAGTGTTTCGGCACCAAAACTTCCATTCTGATCAGAAAGATATAACTGGAATTGGTTTCCTTGAGCCGCACAGCCTGCACTGATATTAAAAGGAACCGCAATGGTACTGCCGGGAGTAAAAGGGCCTGCATCAACTGAACCTATGGTAATTTGAGCGAAAACATTTGACGTGAACAAAAATGCCCCAAAAAATAGGACAAAAGAAAGCCATTTCCTTTTACAACGAATCTTCATAAATCTCTAACACTAGGGAATGATTTTATTGCGTTCTGGAAGCGTTGTTGGTTAAACTTGCTTTAATCCAATCTCAGAAATGAGCATTCGGCCTAAGACGCGTCAATAAATATTCGTTGCAAAGAACGTAATTTTTGCATTACAATAACAAAATTTTACACCAACATCAACTAAATGAATGGGTTATAGCTTTGGTAAAGCTTCGTTTTTGCTATAATAACGCATAAAAAAACCCTCAAGGTATTAAACCTTGAGGGTATATTTTTACACGAAATCGTTTCGTCGCAGAATGGTATTACATCATACCACCCATGCCGCCGCCGCCCATTGGAGGCATTGGAGCGCCACCTTCTTCAGGTTCGTCTGCTAAAACCACTTCAGTAGTTAATAACATTGCTGCAATAGATGCTGCATTTTCTAATGCTACACGGCTTACTTTAGTTGGATCGATAACACCAGCACCAATTAAGTTTTCGTAAACATCAGTACGTGCATTGTAACCAAAATCAGCTTTACCTTCTTTAACTTTTTGAACTACGATAGAGCCTTCAATACCTGCGTTTTCGCAAATTTGACGTAATGGCTCTTCGATAGCACGACGGATGATCTGGATACCAGTATTTTCATCTTCGTTAGCACCTTTTAGGTTAGCTAAAGCTTCAACCGCACGGATAAAAGCAACACCACCACCAGCAACAATACCTTCTTCTACAGCCGCACGGGTTGCATGTAAAGCATCATCAACACGGTCTTTTTTCTCTTTCATTTCAACCTCGCTAGCTGCACCTACATAAAGAACGGCAACACCGCCAGCTAATTTAGCCAAACGCTCTTGTAATTTTTCTTTATCGTAATCAGATGTAGTTGTTTCAATCTGAGATTTAATTTGGCTAACACGTGATTTAATATCATCTGAATTGCCAGCACCGTTAATTACAGTTGTATTGTCTTTATCAACAACAACTTTCTCAGCAGAACCTAAATAAGTTAAATCAGCATTTTCTAATTTGTAACCTCTTTCTTCTGATACTACAATACCGCCAGTTAAGATTGCGATGTCTTCTAACATTGCTTTTCTTCTATCACCAAAACCTGGAGCTTTAACAGCAACAACCTTTAACGAACCACGGATTTTATTTACTACCAATGTTGCTAAAGCTTCGCCATCTAAATCTTCTGAAATGATAACCAATGGTTTACCAGTTTGAACAGTTTTTTCTAAAACCGGTAACAATTCTTTCATGTTACTGATTTTTTTGTCGTAGATTAAAATGTAAGGATTTTCTAATTCAGCTTCCATTTTATCTGCGTTGGTAACAAAGTATGGAGATAAATAACCTCTGTCAAATTGCATACCTTCAACTGTTTTAACTTCAGTTTCGGTACCTTTTGCTTCTTCAACGGTAATTACACCATCTTTACCAACTTTACTCATTGCCTCAGCAATTAACGAACCTATAACTTCGTCGTTGTTAGCCGATATAGAGGCAACTTGTTTAATTTTATTGTTATCATCACCAACCGCTTGTGATTGAGATTTTAAGTTTTCTACAACAGCAGCAACCGCTTTGTCAATACCACGTTTTAAATCCATTGGATTTGCACCAGCAGCAACGTTTTTAATACCTGTGGTAATAATTGCCTGAGCCAATACAGTTGCAGTAGTAGTACCATCACCAGCAATATCAGCTGTTTTTGAAGCTACTTCTTTAACCATTTGAGCACCCATGTTCTCAACGGCATCTTTCAATTCGATTTCTTTTGCCACGGTAACACCATCTTTGGTGATTGCCGGTGAACCGAATTTTTTATCGATAATTACGTTACGTCCTTTTGGACCTAATGTTACTTTTACTGCATTTGCAAGAATATCAACACCTCTTTTCAGGGCATCACGAGCTTCTACGTTATATTTTACTTGTTTTGACATTTTTAAGAATATTTTAAAGTTTTAATGTTGGAAGGTTGAAACATTTCACTCCTCCGATTTATATAACATTACAACATTACAACGTTGCAACATTTTAATTTTTACCCAACAACAGCGTAAATATCGGTTTCGCGCATAATTAAGTAATCTTTACCTTCGTACGGGAATTCGGTACCACCATATTTACCATAAATTACAACATCGCCAACTTTTACACTCGCTTTTTTACCTTCAGCATCTTCTTCAGAAACAGAAACTACAGTTCCTTTAGATGGTTTTTCTTTTGCAGTATCAGGGATATACAAACCTGATGCAGTTTTCTCTTCTGCCGCAGCCGGTTCAACTATTACTCTGTTCGAACTGCCAGCAATTGGTTTAAGGTTTAACGCCATAACTTTTATTATTTTTTTATTTTGATTTGAGTTTTTTAACTAAGCTTACAATTAACACTTTTTATGCCAAGAGGCTTAGCGGGACAAATTTTCACCAAACTGTCAAACTTTTTACGTTAATTGATAACGTGGGTGTCAGCATGGCAGTAAGTTTTGGTGTTCTTAGCCAGATTTATTAATTTTTTGCATATATATTCAGCATTGACAACTTACTAACCTGTATGCTATTAGAGCCGTCAACTTGTATTAGCTAAACCAGAACCTTTTCCGTTAAATATTTCCAATACCTTTTAGGTACATGCTGCAGATGCAGCTTGGTGTTCTTCCGTGCTACAATGTTGGCACTTTTAAAATAATCTTTCCAAAGGGTTACATACAAAGCCTCACGCTCGTCCATTAAAACTGGTGCAAGATTTTGCTTATCTGCACCATTGCTAAAGCTGATCGTGATTTCTTCAACGCTTGTTAAATTATAATGTAAGCCATATTTGCGCTTCAAATCGTAAATTACCCAAACCTGATCGGCATAACGGTTTTTAAAGTGGTTGGATATTAAAGGCAGTACATTAAAATCAGGATCTATGTTGGCATAAAATATCCCATCGCCAGTCTTTTGAAAACGGATAAATGCTTCCATTCTGTGTTTTTCCCTTTCTACGCTTTTGGCATATTTAGCCAGCGCAATTACATGTGTATTGCCATAATTACTTTCTGCACCCAATTGATTTTGGAAAATGTATATAGTAAACTGAAAGAGGTGATTGTAAGCCTCGGGTATTTCAGATAAATACGTACAATAGTATTTGCGCTGCCAATCCTTTTTGAGTTTATTTTGCAGCCCTGCCCAAACCCGATCTGCTTTTTCTGCATTGGTGTTAACCGTAAAACTTTCTGCAAAAGCTTCGGGCTGAAAAATTGAAATAGATTTTAGCACAACTTTTCCTGGCTTGCGTTCAAACCATTCGAAAACAGCGGTTAATAAACCTTGAAAAGTGCCATCGAAAATGTAGATCATGTTTTTTTTAATGTCTTTTACTTTTAAGCGAGAGATTTAAGATCAGGTATCATTCTCATAAAATCTTTAAGTAGAGTGGTTGTCAGTCTGAGCCTGTCGAAGACCTTTAATTGGATAAAAACAAATAAATATTTGCCCTTCGACAAGCTCAGGATGACAATATTTATTTTCATCTAAAACAAAATCATCTGGTTACTATCTGTTTTTAAGTATTTGCTCTGGCTTTCGGCCAAAATAAAAGCCTTAATCTGTGTGCCCTGGTAATCTTTCAGCTGATAGGGGCTATCCAGACAAATAATAAAGTGTTTGGCCCGGTTATAAGCTACACCGATTTTTTTCAACTGGTCAATCCTGAGTTTTCCGAACTTTCTGGCCTGCACGATTTTTTTGGCCGACATTACGCCGATTCCCGGTATCCGGAGAATCATTTTATAATCAGCCGTATTTATATCCACAGGAAAATGTTGCATATTTCTAATCGCCCAGCTTAATTTTGGATCGATATCAATATCAAGGTTTGGGTTGGCATCATTTAAAATTTCCTGCACTTTAAAACCGTAAAACCGCATTAACCAATCGGTTTGATACAACCTGTTTTCTCTTAGCAGTGGTGGTTGTGTACCAAGTATAGGCATCCTGGTGTCGTTGCTAATGGGTACATAACCTGAATAATAAACTCTTTTTAGCGAAAAATTTTTGTAAAAGGTATTCGCGGTATACATAATGTCTTTGTCGCTTTCTGGTGTGGCGCCAATAACCATCTGTGTGCTTTGTCCCGCAGGTACAAACGTTGGCACATGTTTGATCAGTTTTTTATCGGCCGTAAACTGGCTGATCTGCTGTTGTACAAAAGCCAAAGGTTTAATTACTTCCCCGTGGCTTTTCTCGGGAGCCAAAAGCTTCAAGCCAGCTTCAGTTGGCATTTCTAAATTAATACTCATCCGGTCGGCATATAAGCCAGCTTCCTTAATTAGTTCATCGCTCGCTCCCGGAATGGTTTTTAAATGGATATAGCCGTTGTAATGCTGTTCCAAACGGAGTTTTTTAACGACTAACAATAGCCTTTCCATAGTAAAATCGGCATTTTTGAAAATCCCTGAGCTCAAGAACAAGCCTTCAATATAGTTGCGGCGATAAAAATTCATGGTCAGTTCTACCACTTCATCTACGGTAAAAGCCGCACGTTTTACATCGTTGCTTTTCCGCGAAACGCAGAACAAACAATCGTAGATACAATGGTTTGTCAGGAGGATTTTTAAAAGCGAGACACATCGGCCATCTTCAGTGTAGGTATGGCAAATGCCCGATGTATGGCTATCGCCAAGGCCTTTATTGGTGTTTTTTCTCGTGCCGCCGCTTGATGAACAAGAAACATCATATTTAGCGGCGTCAGCAAGAATATTTAATTTTTCACGGATTCGGTCGAACATAAGGAATATATTTACTAACAAAGATAGTGTAATAACTAAAAATATTAGCAAATAGATCTGTCTAACCTATTCTATTTTGGAATAATAATTAACTAAAAACTGCTCGAAGGAGTTAGCTTCCTACTTATTGGCAGTTGATGCGCAATATTATAACTTTCCTGATAATATTGCAGTTCAGAAAAGAAGCGGTCGGCCTCTGTTTCGTGGTTTTTAAGTGGACTAAAGTTTGCAACAAAATCCGGGTTCTTAAATTCAATTTGATAAAAATAACCTCCATTGTGGTTATCGAACATTTCCGTTACGCTGGTTATGTTTTCCCATCCAGAAAAAAACTCGGTTCTCCGGTATAAGAAAGAAGTGCTTTTTAATCTAAAGCTTATACCTTTTTCACTGATTAAAATTTTACTATGTACAAAAATCTGCGTTTTGGTAATCCATAATAAAAGAAGTGCCATTAAAATAATTGATAGCGAAACAAATATCAACGTGGATGTTTCGGAAAGGGAAGAAGGTAAACTAAAAAGACAATACAACATTAAAGAAATGAAGAACACAGGAATGCCAACCATCGCGATTAACAAAACACTATTTTTATGGTATTTTAGTTTATAAGGATGCATGAGGATTAATTTTTGTAAAGTTAAGCCCTAGTGCATGGTTTCGGAATACTTACTATTAGGTATTTTTAATGGCCTGCAGCTAATTATTTACCATCCCACTCTTTATAAAATTGCTCCAGGTATAGAAGCATAAAATTGTGCCTTTCTAAGGCTATTGCTTTCCCTGCTTCAGTATTCATCATGTCTTTCAACAGCAACAGTTTTTCGTAAAAATGGTTAATGGTAGGCGCGGTGGTATTTTTGTAACTTTCTTTAGTGAGGTGTTCTTCGGGTAAAATAGCTGGATCGTAAAGTACCCTGTTTTTGAATCCGCCATAGGTAAATGCTCTTGCAATACCAATGGCTCCAATGGCGTCTAAGCGATCTGCATCCTGTACAATTTGCATTTCTTTTGAGGAGAAATCTGTGCCATCAAAACTGTTTTTGAACGACATGTTCTGGATAATCAGTTTAACATGGGCAATAACCTCAGCATCAACAGCTATCGAGGCTAAAAATGACGCAGCCAAGTTCGGCCCCAGTTCTTCATCACCATTATTAAATTTAGGATCAGCAATATCATGCAACAATGCGGCAAAGGCTACTACCAGTTCATCGCCATTTTCTTGCTGATTAATGGTTTGAGCGGTTTTAAAAACACGTTCAATATGGAACCAATCGTGCCCTGCTTCTGCGTTAGCTAATGTTTTCTGAACAAAATCGATCGTTTTTTGAATGGCAGCCTGCATAGTTCTAAATTTTTCCAAAGGTATTGGAATTATTTGCAGGGTAAAAAAAATGATATCAACAGCGTCCGGATATTAACTTGCAGCTACTGTCCTGTTCTCATCATCAGCAATAATTTTAATTAAATCATTGTGGTTAAGGGTTAATAAATGAGATACTTCAACCTCCAAAATTGCTGCAATTTGGAATAAACGATCGATCGTTAATTTACTATAACCAAGCTCAATTTTGCTATAAGCATTCTGAGATATTTTCAATTTCGCCGCCAGATAATCCTGAGTATAGTCTCTGTATTCTCTAATTTTTCTGATATTTCCGGCAACATTCTTTGTCTTTAAAGCCAATACATCTTCCATAAAAAGGGATAGTTTTTAAATGTTTATTTCATTATGTACGAAACTTTAACCGCAACAGTTTTAAAAGTGTAAATTTTAGCACTATTGGGAATTACACGAAACGGATTAATGAACTAATTGTTATAACAAAAAAATAACCTAAATGTTTAAATGCGCTTTTTTTTGGTTGATAATCAGGTTTTTGTGGTGATTGTGCGCTAGATAGAAGGAGCGATATGATACATTATTGCATTATGCAGCTCAGATCAAGAAGAGAAAGATGGGCGGAGAAAAACGCTTAAAAATTTACTGTTAAGGCTAATATAGTCCCCAGTCGTCTTCAAATTCGTCTTTTTCGAAATATTTAACCCATTCAATAAAGAGTAGACGAAATTTTTCAATTTCGTCTAAAACAATATCTTTATATTCTGGAGTGCAGATTTCGAACATATCTGCTGCTCTTACCTGGGTTTCCAATTCACGGCAATTGGTTCGGATAATAGAGGCATTTTCCATTCTTAAAATATACATATCTGCACCTTCTGCCCCAACAATTTTAGGACATAACATGAGGGCATTCTGCATAATTAAGTTAGCGGTCATTTCGGCAATCTCTCCTTCCAGTGTTTCACAGAACAGGGCGGCATATTTATATACGGCTCTGGCCTGGTTGTAAAGGCTTTTAGCCCTGGTCACTTTTAGTCTGACCTTTTCTGCATCAACACTTGATAGATTTCCTTCATCCTCATCATCTCGGCCAAATCGGCTAAAATGCTCCCATTCGGGCATATGGTCCATGTCATCAAATTCCATATTTTTCAAAATTTTTTACGTTATGGTACGTAAGAGAGCGTAATATATTAATTTTCAATGAAAAAGACTAGGCTTCAGTTAACGGAGCCCTGCGAGAGCCGTCATATAATTCATACTCTAGTAAACGACAGTCTAATTTACCATTATAAAATTCAACTTTTTTAGTAGCTTTTAATCCAATCTTCTTTGCAAGATCAGGATTTCCTGTGAAAATATATCCAGAATAGCCCTTGCATTTCGTTTTCATAAAATCGCCCATACGTTTATAAGTGAGTTCCAACTTGCTGTGCACCCCTAAACGCTCACCATACTCAGGGTTAAAAACAACAACACCTTTGCCATCTTCAGGAACCGGTGTTAACTCAAAATCGCAAACTTCGAATTCGATTAAAGTATCAACACCAGCAGTCTTAGCATTTCTACGGGTTACTTCAACTGCATCTTCTGAAAGATCGGAAGCTACTATTTTTAGGTCAACATTTTTAATTACCTGATCTTTTAAAATTCTACGTTCAGCGAAAAAATCTTCTTCATTATAACCTAAAATGTGCATAAAACCATAATTCATGCGATATAATCCAGGGGCACGGTTGGTTGCAATCAGCGCTGCTTCGATAGCTAATGTTCCTGAACCGCACATTGGGTTAATAAATGGCGATTTTTTATCCCAGTTGCTTGCTAAAATAACCCCAGCGGCTAAAGCCTCTAACATAGGGGCTTTACCTGGTATTTTACGGTAGCCGTGTTTGGCAAGGGTTTCGCCTGAAGTATCCATAAAAACATCGGCATCGGCATCTTTCCAGTATAAATGCACTACTGTTTTATTTGCATCCGATCCAGAGTTCGGGCGGATGCCCTTTTTCTCTTTCATACGGTCTACTATGGCATCCTTTACTTTTAAGTTTGCGAAAAGTGGTGTGGTAATATTTGGGTTATCAACATTTGAGGTTACCGAAAAATAGCCCGAAAAATCGATCAGTTCTTCCCATTCAATGGCTGCAATTTCATTGTATAAATCATCGGGTGTAATGGCCTTGAAACTTTTTATGGCGTAGAGGATCTGACTGGCACAGCGCAAGTTCAAATTGAGCTTTATGCACTCTGTGAGGGTGATATTGAGCTCAACACCCGTAGCAAAAGACCGCTCGATGGTATAACCTAAAGCCGTAACTTCTTCTTGTAAATAAGGCGAAAGGCGCTTGTTGCAGGTAATAATTACCTTGCTTTTATTGTGGAAAACTTGCATCATAATATATGCGAAGTTATCAATAAAATTATAGAGATTTGATGTTTATAGTACATTAAGTAGTATTAGATATGGAAATTAAAGGAAAAGTACACGAAGTAGGTGCCACACAACAAGTAAGTGAAACGTTTAAAAAACGTGATTTAATAGTAGAATACGCAGAAAATCCAACATACCCAGAATATATCCGTTTTGAGGCTTTACAAGATAAAACTGCATTA
>Ga0182006_1000426_pt1 | contig 33653 bp, 29 predicted proteins | sample Sormic07211104_1_FD_123022 | JGI IMG/M metagenome (GOLD analysis project Ga0182006, IMG submission 123022) | Rhizosphere microbial communities from Sorghum bicolor, Mead, Nebraska, USA - 072115-104_1 MetaG | ecosystem: Host-associated > Plants > Roots > Rhizosphere | place: USA: Nebraska...
TACCGTTCAAGAATGGAAAAACACTGTAGGAACCGCTTCAGCGGCAATGCTCTTAGCTCGTGTAGGAGCCGATTCATCGGCGATCCCGCGCCAGCGGGCCAGGCACCTACAGAATATGGGTCCTATCCAAAGATGGGTCCTATCCAAGCGTGATCCAGTGGCGCGCGTATTTCTAGCTCTTACTTAAACCCACGCTCCGCCTTGATCCGCTCATAGGCCGCGTTAATCTCGCTCGCCCGCGACTCCGCACGACGCCGCATATCTTCCGGCAGATCGCCAAGGCGGTCCGGGTGGTGTTCCGAAATCAGCTTGCGATAGGCGCGCTTGATCCCGCGGTCGTCGGTATCGCGCTGGATGCCGAGCACGGCATACGGATCCGGCCCCTGCGCGCTGCGCTGCGGCGGCACATAGCCGCCACCGGGACGACCCTGGCCACCGCCGTACGAGCGGCCACTCGTATTCGCGTTCCAGGCGTAACCCTTCATCGCCATGAGCGCCATCAGCTCCATGTCGCTGACGCGCAGGGCGAAGGCGAGCTGGCGCAGGATGGCCATCTTTTCCGGCGACGGGCTGCCCTCGGCAAGCACCGTCTCGATGACGACATCGATCACGGGGAAAGCATGGTCGCGGCGATGGCCGACCCACTGGCGCAACTCGTCGATCACCTCGGCGGCGTTGAACTCCGGCTGCTTGCCTTCGTTGAACGCGCCGACCGCGACCGTGCGCTGGTCCTGGTCCAGGCCCATGCGCGCCATGAGGCGTTCGGCAATGGCGATCTCCGCTTCGGAGATGCGTCCGTCCGCCTTAGCCACCGCGCCGATCAGCGCGAACAGCGGCGAGATGTAGCCGCCTTGCGCAGGCGCACGCCGGCGCTGACTCTGCTGGCGGCTGGCGTCGAACATGAAACCGAGGGCACCGCCGATCAGCGCGCCGAGCAGGTTGTGGGTTAACCAGAAGCCGCCGAAGAGGCCGATGAACGTAGCGTAGAAATTCATGGAGCCGCTCTGGAGGGGGTTTGCGCGGAGAACCACTGGGCCAGCTGATCCAGCTCCGCGTCGGTAAGGGGGCCGGTAGCCGCGCGCATCACGGGGATGTCGCGGCGGCCGTCTCGGTACTGGCGCAAGGCCTCGCGCAGGTAATCGAGTTTCTGACCGGCAAGATTGGGCGCGCCGGGAATCCTCGCCATGCCGTCTTCGCCATGGCACGCCGCGCACAGCCCAAGGCGCGCCGGCTTGGCAGGCGGCGTCGCGAGGACAGGGGCGGAGATGGCCAGGGCAAGCGCCGCGGTCGTTAGGATTCGCATGGCAGGGCAATGGGGGCAGTAACCCCAAATTCTAGCAGGCCAATTGCCACAGGCCTTGTCGGCCCTGTTGATGCTGGGCCCGGTTGATCTGGGCGCCCCAGCTTCCTGTAGGAGCCGCTTCAGCGGCGATTGGGTGCTAGCGGCAACCCGGCCCGCTGCCGCGGGATCGCCGATGAATCGGCTCCTACATCATGAATCGGCTGCTACATCGCCGGTGAATCGGCTCCCACAGTTACAATAGACGGCTCGAACCGCCCTACCGGAGTTCCCGCCGTGCCTACGACCCTGAGCCAATCCGACCTGCCCGGCCTGGACCTCATCCATCGCGGCAAGGTCCGCGACGTCTATGCCCTGCCGGGCAACCGCCTGCTCATGGTGGCGACGGACCGGCTCTCGGCGTTCGACGTGGTGCTGCCTGACCCGATTCCGGGCAAGGGCGAGATGCTCACGCAGATCTCCAACTTCTGGTTCGGCAAGACCTCGCACATCATCCCGAATCACCTCACCGGCGAAGACGTGGCCTCGGTGCTTCCGCCCGGCGTGGATGCCGCGCTGTACGCGAAGCGCGCCGTGGTCGCCAAGCGGCTGAAGCCGGTGCCGGTCGAAGCCATCGCCCGCGGCTACATCATCGGCTCGGGCTGGAAGTCGTATAAGGCGACCGGCGACATCTGCGGCATCAAGCTACCTGACGGCCTGCAGATGGCCGCGAAGCTCCCGGAACCGATCTTCACCCCGTCGACCAAGGCCGCCGTAGGCGACCACGATGAGAACGTCAGCTTCGATGCCGTCGTCGCGCTGGTGGGCGAGGACATGGCCAACGCCGTGCGCAAGGCCACGCTTGAGATCTACGCCTGGGCCGCGGCCTATGCCGCCGAGCGCGGCGTGATCATCGCCGACACCAAGTTCGAATTCGGCACTGACGAGAACGGCGTGCTGCACATCATGGACGAGATGCTCACCCCGGACTCGTCGCGCTTCTGGCCTGCAGACGAATACCAGGTAGGCATCAGCCCGCCGAGCTACGACAAGCAGTTCGTCCGCGATTACCTCGAGCAGATCGGCTGGAACAAGACACCCCCCGCGCCGAAGGTGCCGAAAGACGTGATCGATGGCACCGCGGCCAAGTACGCCGAGGCGCTGGATAAGCTCGCCGGCATCCGACTGGACTAAGCTCTCGTCAGACGGTTCTTACGGGGGTACGACCATGCGCGACGCAGCCACCTGGTTCGACAACTACGCGGCCGATCACCAGAATCCGACCAATCGGCTGATTCACTGGATCTGCGTGCCGGCGATCACCTGGACGGTCGTCGCGCTGATCTGGCTGATTCCGGTGCCGGGCTGGCTCGGGCGTCCGGGCCTGTGGGCCGTGCTGGCGATGTTCCTGGCCTTCTGCTTCTACTACTACCGGCTGTCGCGGAAGATCGGGCTGGCCATGGCCGGCGCCTTTCTTTCGTTGGCGCTGATCACCGATTCGCTCTACCGCAACATCGGTAGCAGCGGTCTGTTCTGGCTGGCGGTCGGTATCTTCGTGGTCGCCTGGATCGGCCAGTTCATCGGGCACAAGATCGAAGGCCGCCGCCCCTCGTTTCTGACCGATCTGCAATACCTGCTGATCGGTCCCGCGTGGCTGATGAGCAAGGCACTCAGCCGCTTCGGCACGGCGTATTGACGGAAGCAACGTGACCCAACCCCTCCTGACCTTCCTCTCCGCCGCTATCTGGTGGGTGATCTACTCCAGCGCCGCCGCCGTCATCCCTGCCCTGATTGTCTGGGTGGCCCTGCGCTTTCTCGAGAAGACGCCGGTGGTGTTCAACCGCGCCTATCTGGCCAGCCTGATCTGGGCGCTCGTAGCGGTGCTTACCGGCGGCGTGGTGATTGCCGTCCAGCACGGCCAGGCACCGGGACAGTCGGTCTTCGTCCTGCCCTGGATGCGCGCTTCGCTGGTGCTGGACATGCTGATCGGCGCCTTCCTCATCTGGCGCCTGGTACCGCGGATCGATGCGCGCCGGGTCAAGCCGACCAGCGCCTGCATGGCCGTGGCGCTGGTCATGGTCGTGGCGATGGTGATCGGGACGACGATCCGCCGATAACGGTCCAAGGACGATAGGTAATCCCTATCGATTCCATGCGAACCATCAGTTGGACTCGGGACCTGCCATCCCCATAATGAGAGTCATTCTTATTGGAGAGTCCGGCCATGGCCAGGAAGATCAAATACGCGGCGACGCATTTCAGCATCGCCTTTTCGATGAGTTACGCGGTGAACCAGAACGTGGCGCTGAGCACGCTGGTCGGCATCGCCGAGCCACTGGCCTTCGCTTTCGGCCGTGAAGTCGCCCGCGAGACGCGTCACGGCCTGAAGCTAGCGCCCGCCGCCTGATCGCGCATTCGCGTCGGTGACGGCGCGCGTAAACCCCTCGAACGGGATGTCGGTGATGCCGACCAGCCCGATGTGGGCGTTCTCGCCATCGAGGATGCGACCGGTCACCGGCTGGTCGACGTACTGGAACCAGTGCGTGCCAACAATGACGCCCGACGCCGCCGCGGCATCCACAAACCGCGCGTAGGCCTTGCCTCGCTCATCCTCGCTGCCGACGGCGGCGACACCATTGCCGAAGGGCCCGCGATCAGCCGAGCCGAAGTGAAACTCGGTGATCATCACCGGCTTGTCCAACTTGCGAAACGCGGCCACGTCGAAGCCATGCTCGGGCAGGTCCGTGTAAGTGTTGATGCTGGTCACGTCGGCATACGTCGCGCTTGCCTCTTCGGTCTCCGGCGTACGCACGGCGAGTCGACCGCCGAGGAAGAGATGATGAGGATCGGCCTTCTTCAGCGTCTGCGCGACCGTGCGGAAATACTGCCCAGCGTAGAGCTTGAGGAAGGCGATGTAGTCGACCGCGACGGCGGGATGCGCTTCGCTCGGGTCGGGGGCCTTGAAGCCTTTCGCGGCCACCTGGTCCCATGACGCTGCCTCGACGCCCCACGCCCTGGCGAATGTCGCGGCGTCGCCATGAGTTTTCTTCAGGTACGCGATAAACGCCTGCTTGGCCGGACTCTCCGGCCCCTGCGCGAGGCTGCCCACGGCGAGCGCCCAACGACCTTGCGGTCCCTGCCCTGCCCATGCCAGCTCGTTGTCCGCGAAGTAGCCCAGGAGCCAGGGATCGTCGCGCACGTTTTTGGTCGCTGCGGCGACGGCCGATTCCGCTGCCTTGATGAAGCGCGGATCGAAGGGATCGGGCATGCGACCCCAGTAGTCGTAACCGGTACTGACCGTGTTGAAGTCGCCGTGGATGAGGATCGGCACGGTGTAAGCGATGCGGTGGTCATTCGCGAAGGCAGGATCGCTCCAGTTACCCAGCGTGTTGAAGCGCCACGCCTTCAGGCGATCGATGCTGCGCTTACGCCACGCGGCTTCGGGGTTGTCGCCCAGCGTACGCGCGACGTTGTTCGCGTAGACATCCCACCAGCGTCCATGGTTCATGCCGTTGTCGCGCTGCGAACCGGCGTCGCTGCGGCTGTCCGCCGTGCCGCCAAACCTGCCGTTCGCGGCGGCAGGATCGGCGAACATGAACTCGCGGCCCTGCACATAGGTGCGGCCGTCCGTCATGTTCACGGCATTCACGCCGAGCGAGAAGAAGGCATGGCCTTCCGGCGTCACCAGCCACCAGCGGTCGCCTTGCTTCTGGGCGTGGAACCAGCCGGTCTTTTGCAGCGCAGGTAGATCGGTGCGGCCGCCGTACTGATCGAGGCCTTTGACGTCGGCCGTTGTCGGCAAGGCGTTCGCGCGCTTCTTGAGGGCGGCGTCGCTGTCGATCTTCTCCGGCCATGTGCTTCGGGTGTACTGACCGTAGCGATCGACGATGGCCGTATACGCGTGCCGCAGGTCGTCGTCGTTGGCCGTCGTGTCGAGCTTGCCGAACAGGAGCGTCTGCGCGGCGCCTGGCTGTGGCATCGACAGCGTGACGGAGGTGATGGCGCCAGCGTCAACGTTGCCTTCGACCGCCGTGGCGACGAGGCGCTTTTCCTTGCCGTCGTCGTACGGCATCGGCGGCCCGACCTGCATGCCGAACGCGCGTGGCGAGGTCGGTTTCAGTGACACCGAAAGTGTCTGCGGCGGACCCGGAGGAACACCTACCGTGGCCGTGGTGTGCTTGCCGTTCGAGGCGATATCCACGATGAGCGTCACCGGCCAGGGCATGCCGTTCTGCACGCGCAATTGCATCGCGCCGTTAGCCGGCCAAACCCAGTTTCCCTGCTTCGGTGCGATCACCAGCGACGGCGCTGCCGAGGGCTGGAACGTCACCGCGACCAGCTCACCCCCGTCCGCCGCCTTGCGCACGGTCGGATCCAGCGTCGCGCCCTTCGGCGTCACACGCACGGCATCCGGATGGGCCAGATCCACCGTCGCGGCCTGCGCCGACACAGTGGCACCTACCAACAACAAAAGAAGTGAGCGCATCCCCCGATGCTGCCACGTTGTAGAAGCCGATTCATCGGCGATGCCCCAGCCCGGTAGGAGCCGATTCATCGGCGATGCTCTAAGCCCCCCGTAGGAGCCGCTTCAGCGGCGATGCTCTTAACCAGCCCGCCCCAACCTCTTCCGCCAAAAATAATAAACCGGCACCCCCAACGCGATGATCAACAGACTCATCCCCGCATCCCCCGGCTCCGTAATCGCCGTCGCCCCAATCACACACAACACCGTCACCGTAAACACCAACGGCAACACCGGATACCCCGGCACCAGATAAGGCGACGGCTCCGACTTCAATTTCTTGCGATACCAGAAAATCGTCGCGATCCCGAACGCATGCGACAACCACTCGCCCACGGTCGTGTAATTGAGCAGTGCATTGAAGCTGCCGGAAACAAGCAACACGATCGCCCAGCCACCCAGCGCGATGAGCGCGAACTGCGGCGCGCCCGTGCGTGGTTCGATCCGCGCGATCGGCTTGAAGAACATCCCGTCGGCGCTCATCACCTGCAACACGCGCGCGCCGCCGGCGATGGCGATGCTGCAGTAACCAAACGTCGAACAGGCGATACCGACCGCGATGATGGTCGCGCCGGATTCACCGAACACGCGGCGCATGAGATCGGCCGCCGGTGCGGTACTGGCGGCGAGCCCGGCATGACCGAGCCCGGCCATGTAGGCGATGTTCACCAGCACGTAGCAGACGACCACGCTGGCCATACCCAGCCCCAGCGCACGCGGCAAGGTTCGCTGCGGATTGCGCACTTCACCGGCGAGGTCGTTGAGGTAGTGGAATCCACCGTAGGCAAACATGGCAGGAAGAAGCGCACCGATGATCGTGCTCGCCGGCACGTCGTGTGTCGGATCGGCCGCGAAGGCGGCGCCGAGATGGCCCTTGGCAAGAAAGAGTCCGACCACGATCAGCAAGGCCACGGCGCCCAGCTTCAACACGGTGAAGATGTTCTGCACCCAGGCACCGGCGCGGATACCGAACAGGTTCACCGCCACGATGAAACTGATCGCACCCACGGCCAGCGGCTTGACCCACTCATGCGACAGACCCATCGCACGGCAGGCGTAATCGGCGAAGGTGGTCGCCACCGCGGCCACGCTGCCGGGGTAGTTGATCAGCGCCATGGTCCAGCCGAACAGGAAGGCCGGCAGTTGCCCGAAGGCCTCGCGCAAGTAGACGTACGTACCGCCCGCCTGCGGCCGCCGCGCACCGAGCTCGGCGTAACACAGCACCCCCGCGAGGGTAAGCAAGCCGCCCAACGTCCACAGCAGGATGACTTCCCCGCCCGAACTGGTCAGCTGCGCGACGGTGGCCGGCGTACGGAAAATACCCGCGCCGATGACACCGCCAATGACGATCATCGCGGCATCCCAGATGCCGAGGCGACGGAGGTAGTGAGCGGGCTGAGGTGCAGACATCCCCGGACGATGCCATAAGGCCACGAATTTGTCGCGAGGCCACGGCCCCGCCGCTCGGTAGGAGCCGATTCATCGGCGATCCCTAACTGTGTCGCGAGCATCCATCGCCGATCAATCGGCTCCTACCGAGCACAGGCCGATGCGAAAGCGAGGCGTAGGCCGAGGCGCAAGCGAGGCGGCATCACAGCCAGGTCGCATTCCAGTAGGGATAGTCGCCGATGCTCTGCACGAGCCCCGCACGCAGCGGATTCGCAACAAGGTACCTCGCGGCGGCTTTGACATCGTCATCGCTACGTAACGCCGCATCGTGGAACGTCCGCTGCCAGATGGGCGAGGTGCGACCGGTCTTCCTCTTGATATTGCTCGACACCATCGCCTTGAACCGGGCGATCGTCCGGGACAGGTCACCCTCGTGAAGCTCGACTAGGCCATGCCAGTGATCGGGCATGAACACCCAGGCAAGGCACGTGGCATTTGGCCATGTCGTGGGGGAATGACATACGCGGGAAGCGATTCGTGCATTGCGCACATCGCGAAACACGGGTGCCCGGTTCCAGCACACCGACGTAATCAGATAGATGCGCCCGGGTTCCGAAACACGGGCCAGACGGAGCCGATGGGATTGTAGCAAGGGCGAATGCATCGCCACACGGTGCCGCCAGCGCGTCACCCGCGATGCCATCCGGCACCGCGGGTGAGCGTGGGTTACTTCTTCTTCGGAATATACAAATCCGTAATCGTGCCTTCGTACACCTCCGCAGCCATGCCGACGGATTCGCCGAGCGTGGGGTGCGGGTGGACGGTGCGGCCGATGTCGCCGGCTTCGGCGCCCATCTCGATGGCGAGGGCGAGTTCGGAGATGAGGTCACCAGCGTGCACGCCGACGATGCCGGCACCGACGATGCGATGGGTCTCTTCATCGAACAGGAGCTTGGTGAAACCTTCGGTGCGGTCGATGCCGATGGCGCGGCCGGAGGCTGCCCAGGGGAACTTGCCGACGCCGATCTTCAGGCCCTTTTCCTTCGCCTCGCGCTCGGTCACGCCGACCCAGGCGATTTCCGGATCGGTATAGGCCACCGACGGAATCACGCGAGCGTCGAAGAAGCTCTTCTGCCCAGCAGCCGCTTCCGCCGCCACCTTGGCCTCGTGCGTGGCCTTGTGCGCCAGCATGGGCTGGCCGACGAGGTCGCCGATGGCGAAGATGTGCTTCACGTTGGTGCGCATCTGGCGATCGACCGGAATGAAGCCGCGGTCGGTGACTTCCACGCCCGCCTTGTCGGCGCCGACTTTGTTGCCGTTCGGCGAGCGGCCGACGGAAACGAGCACGCGATCGAACACCTTGGTCTCGGGAATGCTCTCGCCTTCGAAGGTGACTTCGATGCCCTTCTTGGTGGCCTTCGCCTCGACGACCTTGGTCTTGAGGTGGATGCCCTTGTAACGCTTGGCAATGCGCGCCTGCAGCGGCTTGACCAAGTCCAGATCGGCACCCGGCATGAGCTGGTCGGCGAGTTCGACCACCGTCACCTCGGAGCCGAGGCGCGCATACACCGTGGCCATTTCCAGGCCGATGATGCCGCCACCGACCACGAGCATCGTCTTCGGTACGTCGCGCAGTTCAAGCGCGCCGGTCGAGTCGATCACGCGCTCGTCGTCCCACGGGAACGACGGCAGCTTCACCGACTGCGAACCCGCGGCGATGATGGCGTTCTCGAAACGGATGAGCTTCGTGCCCTCAGCCGTCTGGACTTCCATTTCGTTCGGCGAAATGAAGGTACCTACGCCGGTGACGGTCCGGACCTTGCGCGCCTTCGCCATCTGGGCGAGCCCGCCGGTGAGCTTACCGACCACCTTCTCCTTGAACGAGCGCAGCTTGTCCAGGTCGATGGTCGGCTTGCCGAAGGTGATGCCGTGCGCGGCGATGGCTTCCGCCTCGTCGATAACAGCGGCTGCGTGCAGCAGTGCCTTCGACGGAATGCAGCCGACGTTGAGGCAGACGCCGCCGAGAATGGCGTAGCGCTCGACCAGCACGGTATCCAGGCCGATGTCCGCACCGCGGAACGCAGCCGTATAGCCGCCCGGGCCGGAGCCGAGGACGACCAGCTGACATTCGATGTCGGCCTTGCGGCCGGAGTCGCCGGCCGCCTTGGGCGCAGCCGACGTCGCAACGGGAGCGGGAGCCGGAGCTTCTGATACCGTTGTCGACGGCGTCGCCGGTGCGGAGGTCGAAGCAGCAGCAGCGGCGGGCTTCGCAGCAGCCGAAGCCGCAGCCTTGTCGTCCGCCGGCTTCGCAGCCGAAGCCGAACCACCCGCTTCAGCCTCGATCAGCGCGATAACACTGCCGTCGTTGAGCGCATCGCCAACCTTGACCTTGATCTCGACGATCTTGCCGCCCTGCGAAGCCGGCACGTCCATCGTGGCCTTGTCGGATTCCAGCGTGACCAGGCTCTGGTCCTTGGTGACGATGTCACCGACCTTCACCAGGATTTCGATGACCGGCACGTCGTGCGAACCGCCGAGTTCCGGGACTTTCAGTTCAATCGTGTTAGCCATGTGCGTTCGCCCCCGTCAGAGCAGCAGGCGGCGGATATCGCCGAGCTGGTTGGCGAGGAACACGGCGAAGCGTGCGGCGAGCGCGCCGTCGATGACGCGATGGTCATACGACAGCGACAGCGGCAGGATCAGGCGCGGCGCGAATTCCTTGCCGTTCCAGACGGGCTTCATCTGCGCCTTGGAGACGCCGAGGATCGCCACTTCCGGTGCATTGACGATCGGCGTGAACGCCGTGCCGCCGATACCACCGAGCGAGGAGATCGAGAAGCAGCCGCCCTGCATGTCGGCGGCGGTGAGCTTCTTGTCGCGCGCCTTCTTCGAGATGTCGCTGAGTTCCGCGGCGAGTTCGAGCAGGCCCTTCTTGTCAGCGTTGCGGATGACCGGGACGACGAGGCCGTCCGGCGTATCCACGGCGATGCCGACGTTGAAGTATTTCTTCAGCGTGAGCGTCTCGCCCGACGCATCGAGCGATGCGTTGAACTGCGGGAACTGCTTGAGCGCCGCGACGACCGCCTTGATCTGGAAGACCAGCGGGCTGACCTTGAGGTCCTTGTTCTCTTCGCCGAGCTTCTTGCGGAAGGCTTCCAGCTCGGTGATGTCGGCGTCTTCGAACTGCGTGACGTGCGGGATCATCGCCCAGTTGCGGGCGAGATTGGCAGCGGAGATTTTCGGGATGCGGCCGAGCGGCTTCTCTTCGACGTCGCCGAACTTCGAGAAGTCGATTTTCGGCCACGGCAGGAGGTTGAGGCCGCCACCGGCGGAAACCGTGCCGCCTGCGGACGTCGAAACGCCCGAGGTCATCACCTGCTTCACGTAACCGGAGACGTCTTCGCGCTGGATGCGACCGCCACGACCACTGCCCTTGACCTGGGCCACGTCGACGCCGAGCTCGCGAGCGAACGCGCGCACGGCCGGGCTGGCGTACGGCACGGAGTCCGGCATCACGACGCTGGCGTCGAAGGACACCGGCGGCGTGCGCGGCGCGCCACCGACCGGCACGTCAGCGGCGGGAGCCGCGACGGCTTCGCGCTTCGGTGCTTCGGCGGGTGCTTCGGAGGCGGCCGGCTTGGCGGCAGCCGCGGCTGGCTGTGCATCGGCTTCGGCAGCGTCGCCGCCCTCGCCTTCCAACACCGCGATCAGATCGCCGTCGTTGACCTCGTCACCGACCTTGACCTTGAGTTCCTTGATCACGCCGGCCGACGGCGCGGGAATGTCCATCGTGGCCTTGTCGGACTCGAGCGTCATGAGGCTCTGGTCCTTGGTGACGGTGTCGCCAACCTTGACCATGACTTCGATGATCGGCACCGGCTTGCCGCCGATGTCGGGCACGGTGACGTTGACCGGGCCGGAGGACTTCGACGCGGACGGCGCCTTGGCGGCGGCCGGAGCCGGCGCCGGGGCGGCGGTCTTGGGCGCGTCGGCCTTCGGGGCCTCAGCCTTGGCGGGCTCAGCCTTGGGGGCTTCCGCCTTCGGCGCGGCGGCGGCCGGGGCGTCGCCATCGGCTTCGACCAGGGCGATCACGTGGCCTTCGTCGACTTCGTCGCCGACCTTGACCTTCAGTTCCTTGATAACGCCAGCGAACGGCGCCGGCACTTCCATCGTGGCTTTGTCGGACTCGAGCGTCACCAGACTCTGGTCTTTCTCGACGCGATCGCCGACCTTGACCATGATTTCAATGACGGGGACCGCGCTGCCACCAATATCGGGCACGCGGGCTTCTTTGACGTCGGCCATAGGAACTCCTGGAGCAGGCGTCGGCGGGCGGCAAACCCACCGGCGGGGGAAGGACGGGCGCCGCGGTACGGCGCAACCGGTCGATTGTAATCCCTCAGGCGCCGTTTCCCACGATTCAAACGGTTGTTTGCCAGTATTTCAGCTAGAACCAAAGCGCCGACCGCCGACATCTCCCCCTGTAGGAGCCGATTGATCAGCGATCCCGCGGCAGCGGGCCAGTTTGTCGCACCACCCATTCGCCGATAAATCGGCTCTTACACGGGATTTTCAGGGGCCTGGGGGGTCGGTGCGCTCACCAGCCGGATCTCGCTCTGCGGGTACGGGATGGTGATCTTCGCCTCGTCGAAGCGCTCCTTGATGCTGCGGATCAGCGTGGTCTGGGTCTCCCAGAGGTCGCCGGTGGCGGTCCAGCCGCGGATGACGAGATTCACGCTGGAATCGCCGAGGGCTTCGGTCCAGACACCCGGCACAGGGTCCTTGAGAATGCGTTCATCCGCCGCGAACAGGTCGCGCACGACCTGCATGGCCTTGCCGATGTCGTCGTTGTACCCGATACCGACCTTGATCTCGAAACGACGCGTCCCGCGGACGTTGAAGTTGATGATCGCTTCGCCACCGACCTTGGCGTTCGGCAGCACGGCCTGACGGTTGTCGGGCGTGATCAGGTAGGTGTGCATGAGGTTGATGCTCTGCACGTCGCCTTCGACACCGCCGATGGTGACGTGATCACCCACGCGGAATGGACGGAACAGGATCAGCAGCACGCCCCAGGCGAGGTTCGAGAGCGAGCTGTTGAGGGCCAGGCCGATGGCCAGGCCGGCGGCACCGATCGCGGCGATGAAGGAGGCCGTGGGAATGCCGGCCATGCCGAGCACCTGGATCAGCAGCAGCGCGACGAGGATGCCGTAGATGATGTTGCGCAGGAACATCGCCAGCGTGACGTCGACACGGGCGCGCTCCAGCGCGCGACGACCGAGATTGGCCAGGCGCGCGGATATCCAGAAGCCAATCAGGAGCAGCAGCACGGCCAGGCCGATGCGAATGGCGTAGGTGACGATCAACGCGCGCATGGCTGCGTGGATGCCAAGGTGATCGAGGAAATCGTTCATGGGGTGCCTCCTGCCTTTTTTTATTCGGCACTGAGGCTAGCAGGGATCGCCGCTGAAGCGGCTCCTACAGGGGGGCAAAAAAAAGCCCGCCGGTGGCGGGCTTTTCATCTTACGGGGTGGTCGAGGCCGGAGGGCTCGACGGCACCTGTGCCGTTTGCGGCGGGTCGATCTTGCGGCCACCGTAGGGCAGCACTTGCGCTGCGACCTTCGGGTCTGCCTTGATCAGCGCCACTTCGTCGCCGACGATGTGAGCGGCTTCGTCGAGCGGCGTGTCCTTGGCCTTCTTCGCATCGGCCTCCGCCTTGATCTCGGTCTTGAGGCTGCGCTCGTTAGCGTTGAGGCCGTCGTCGCCGTTGTTGGCGTCGTCGGCGGCATCCGCCGCGCTGCCGTCACCACCGAAGATCGCCTTGCGACGGTTACGGAAGTCGGTCTGCAGCGCTTCGTACTGCTTGCGCTCGGCCTGGCGTGCGGCGAAGTTCAGCGAGATGTCGGTCTTGTCGCGCAGCTTCTTGTATTCGGCCAATTCGTCGAGCATGAGCTTCCACGCCGGCGAATTCGCCACGCGTGCTTCGTGCTTGGCGTTGAGCGGACCGAAGATCGGCTTCAGGTCGGCGACCGGCTTGTAGTCGGCCGGATCGATGTGACGCCACGGCAGCGCGTTGTCGTAGGTGGACTCGCCGAATTCCTTCGCGTCGCCGTTCTGCGGGAACATGACGTCCGGCGTGACACCCTTCAGCTGCGTGCTGTCGCCGTTGATACGGATGAACTCGGCAATGGTCATCTTGAGCTCGCCGTACTTGGCGGTCTCGCCGGTGGTGGCCTTGCCGAAACGGTCGAGGTCGACCAGGTTCTGCACGGTGCCCTTGCCGAAGGTGGGCTCACCGATGATGACGCCGCGGCCGTAATCCTGGATTGCGGCGGCGAAGATTTCCGAGGCCGAGGCCGAACCACGGTTGACCAGCACGGCCATGGGACCGTCCCATGCCATGCCCGGGGCATCGTCGCCCTGCGCATCGATCTGGCCGCGCGCGTCACGCACCTGCACCACGGGGCCGGTGTCGATGAACAGACCGGTGAGCTCGGTGGCTTCGGACAGCGAACCGCCGCCGTTGTTGCGCAGGTCGATGACCACGCCCTCGACCTTCTGCACCTTCAGCTCGGTGAGGAGCTTGGCGACGTCGCGAGTGGCGCTCTTGAAGTTGGTGTCACCAGCGCGGCGAGCGCCGAAGTCCTGGTAGAACGTGGGCAGGTCGATCACGCCAATCTTGCGCGTGACGTCGCCGTCCTTGATGTCGATAACCTTGGACTTGGCGGCCTGCTCTTCCATCGTGACCTTCTTGCGGACCAGCGTCACGAATTCGTGCTTGCCGTCCACGCCGGCATCGGCCGGGAGAATCTCGATGCGAACCGTGGTGTCTTTCTTGCCACGGATGAGCTTGACCACGTCGTCCTGGCGCCAGCCGACCACGTCGACCATCGGACCGGTTTCACCCTGGCCGATCGCGACGATGCGGTCACCCGCCTTCATCTTGCCGGACTTGCTCGCCGGGCCGCCCGGAACGAGTTCGCGGATGGTGGTGTAGTCGTCGCGTGCCTGCAGCACCGCGCCGATACCTTCCAGCGACAGGCGCATGGCGATATCGAAAGCATCCGCGGCGCGGGGGCCGAGGTAGTCGGTGTGCGGATCGGTGGAGTTGGCGTACGCGGTCATGAAGGCCTGCGTCGCGTCCTCGTCGTCGAGCTGGCGCACGCGGCTGATATAGGTGGCGTAGCGCTTGTCGAGCGTCTTGCGGATGTCGTCGTCGCTCTTGCCGGCAAGCTTCAGGCGCAGCCAGTCGTTCATGGTGCGCTTGCGCCAGACGTCGTCGAGCTCGGCCTGGTTCTTCGGGATCGCGGCCTTCTTGCGGTCGAAGTTGAAGCTGTCGTTGCCGCTGAAGTCGAAGCCCTTCTTCAGCAGGCCACGCGCATAGTTCATGCGATCCACGGCGCGCGTCACGTACAGGTTGAACACCGAGAACGGACCGGTGAGGTCCTGGTTCCAGATCGCGTCGTCGAACTGGGTCTTCAGCGGCGCGAACTTGTCCATGTCTTCCTGGGTGAAGAAGACTTTCTCGCTATCGAGCGAGTCGAAGTAGGCCTTGTAGATCTTGGCCGACATCGCATCGTCGAGCGGCTGTGCCTGGTAATGGAAGCGCGTGAGGAAACGCGCCGAGAGCTGCGAGGCCTGGGCCTCGGCAGCGGTCGGCTTCAGCGGCAGGCTGGACTCCTTGCGCTGCGGCTCCGGCGAGGTCGCCGCTTCGGAGGCGTCCTTGGGCTGGGGCGCTGCAGGTTTGCTCGCCGGCGCGGCCGCCCCCGGCTGCTGCGGGGCGACTGTCTGTGCCTGGGCACCCGCGGCGGAAAGGGCCAGCAGGAGGGCGAACGCGGGGCGAAGGGTCATGTAGTCGAAGCCTCGGATTGCTTTGGGGCGTTTATTCGACGACGCCGGCGGCGTGAGCCATCAGGTCGGCATGGTAGGAGGATCGCACCAACGGACCGGAAGCGACATGGCTAAAGCCCATCTCTTCACCGGCGACGCGCAGCGCCTCGAATTCGTCCGGCGTCCAGTAACGGACCACCGGGTGGTGATGCGCCGTCGGCTGCAGGTACTGGCCGATGGTGATCATGTCCACGTCATGGGCGCGTAGATCCCGCATGGTCTCGATCACCTGATCCCAGGTTTCGCCCAGGCCCAGCATGATGCCGGACTTGGTCGGGACCGCTGGATGCTGCGCCTTGAAGCGCTTGAGCAAATCCAGCGACCACTGATAATCGGCGCCCGGACGGACTTCGCGGTACAGGTGCGGGACCGTCTCGAGATTGTGGTTGAAGACGTCCGGCGGGAAGTCCTTCATGACTTCCAGCGCGCGCTCCATACGGCCCTTGCCGCGGAAATCCGGGGTGAGGATCTCGATGCGGATGTTCGGGCTGGCATGGCGCACGGCGCGGATGCACGAGGCGAAATGCTCGGCACCGCCGTCGCGCAGGTCGTCGCGATCGACCGAGGTGATCACCACGTATTTCAGGCGCATGTCGCGGATCGTCTCGGCCAGGCGTGCCGGCTCGAGCGGATCCGGCGGCTGCGGGCGGCCGTGGGCGACGTCGCAGAACGAGCAACGGCGTGTGCAGACCTCGCCGAGGATCATGAAGGTGGCGGTGCCCTTGGAGAAGCACTCGTGGATGTTCGGGCAGGACGCCTCTTCGCACACCGTGACCAGCGAGTTCTCGCGCAGGCGCGCCTTCAGCTGCTGCACGGCGTTGCCCTGGGGCAGGCGCACGCGGATCCAGCTGGGTTTGCGCAGCGTAGGCACGTCGGTATCGAAGTTCGCGCGGTTGAGCGCGATCTTGTCGTTACCGAGCATCTTCTCGCCGGGCTTGTCGACGACGGCGATGGGGATGCTGCGAGAGGGGGAAGTGGAGGTTTGGCTCATAACGGCTACGACCTCAGACCGCAATGCGGGCGGGGAGTTCGGGGAGGGAGGGTTCGGCTGGCACGGCGTGGAAGCCAAACTGACGACAGAATTCCTGTACCAGGACGTCTTCCACGTCCGCCAACCGTGACGGACCGCCCAAGTCTAACACCTGGGTGACCTCCAAACCCTTGTAGCCGCAGGGATTGATGCGGTGATAGGGCTCGAGGTCCATGTCCACGTTGAAGGCCAGCCCGTGGAAGCTGCAGCCCCGGCGGATGCGCAGCCCGAGGGCCGCGACCTTGGCGCCCGCCACGTAGACGCCCGGGGCGCCTTCGAGGCGCTCGGCGCCGATATTCCACTCGCCCATGGTGTCGATGATGGCCTGCTCGATGCGATTGACCAACTCGCGCACGCCTACGCCGACGCGGCGCAGGTCGATCATCGGGTAGGCCACGATCTGGCCGGGACCGTGATAGGTCACCTGGCCGCCGCGGTCCACGCGGACCACGGGGATATCCCCTGCCGCCAGCACGTGCTCCTCCTTGCCCGCCTGGCCCAGGGTGAACACCGGGTCGTGCTCCAGCAGCCACAGCTCGTCGACGGTGTCGTCGGTGCGGTTGTCGGTGAAGGCGCTCATGGCCTTCCAGGTGGATTCGTAGGGGACGCGCCCCAGCCGGCGGACGTTGAGGGGGAGGCTCATGAGAATCGGGTCGGAGGGGATGTCGAGGAGTTGTGGGCGGGCTTCAGGCGTTACAAGGTAGGAGCCGATTCATCGGCGAACCGGCGCCAGCCGGCCAGGCTCTGGCGAACCCATCGCCGATAAATCGGCTCCTACCGAGCGCGGAGAGGCGACCTGCGACACCCTGCTTGGGTAGGAGCCGATTCATCGGCGAACCCGCGGCAGCGGGCAAGGCCACCCCGAGCATCGCGTTACATCGTAAAGCGGATGTTCTCGTCGGCCCGCAAGGTGCTATGCGCCTCCAGGTACTTCTCACGGCTCGGCGCGACGAAGCTCACGGTGACCGACTGGTAGTTGCCCGCCGGGGTGAGCTTGGTCGACAGCGTCTCGTGGAGCACCTCCAGGCCAATGGCATGGAGCAGTGCCGGGACGTGCTTGTCGAGGCCGGCCGCGGCGCTGCCGATGGCCGTGATCTCGAACTCGCCCGGGAACTGGAAGCCCTTGCCGTCTTTCTGCGCATCGCTGAAGTCGATTTCACGCATGGTGCCGTCCTCTTACTTTTTGTCACCGTCGCTGTGGAACCACAGCATGATCGTGTCCCACAGACGCGAGAAGAAACCGCCTTCCGGCGCATCGTTCAGTGCCACCAACGGCGTGGTGAGCACAGGTTGGCCGTCCAGCGTCACACGCAGCGTGCCGACCTGCTGGCCCTTCTTGAAGGGAGCGATCAGCGTCGCCGGAATGTCGAGGTTGGCCTTGAGCTTGTCGTAGTCGCCGCGCTTGACCGACACCAGCGCGTCTTCGGCAACGCCGAGCGGAATGGTGTTCTCGGCGCCCTTCCACAGCTTGGGCGTGGCGAGCGGCTTGTTGGCTTCGTAGAGCTTGTGCGATTCGTAGAAACGGAAGCCGTAGTTGAGCAGCGCCAGCGCGGCGTCGGCGCGGCCCTTCTCGCTGTTGGCGCCCATGATGATGGCGATCATGCGGGCATCGCCCTGCTTGGCCGAGGCGGCCAGGCAGTAGCCGGCAGCGGCGGTGTGGCCGGTCTTGATGCCGTCGACGGTGTTGTCGCGCCACAGCAGCAGGTTACGGTTGTGCTGCTTGATGCCGTTCCACTCGAACTCCTTCACGGCCGAGATCGCGTAATCCTCGGGGAAGTCGTGGATGAGTGCGCGCGACAGGATCGCGATATCGCGGGCCGTCGTGTAGTGATTGGAGACCGGGTAGCCCGAGGCATTCTGGAACTGCGAATGCGTCATGCCCAGTTGCTTGGCGTACGCGTTCATCAGGTTGGCGAACGCCGGCTCGGAGCCCGCGGTGTGCTCGGCCAGCGCGATGGCGGCGTCGTTACCGGACTGGATGATCATGCCGTACAGCAGGTCTTTCAGCGGCACCTGGCTGTTGAGCTTGAGGAAGCTGGTCGAGCCGTCGGTGCTTGCACCGCCGCCGCGCCACGCGTTCTCGCTGATCGTCACCGGATCGGTGTTGTGGATCTTGCCGTTGCCCAGCTCAGCCGAGACAACGTAGTCGGTCATGATCTTGGTGATCGATGCCGGCTCCAGCTGCACGTCCGGATCCTTCGAGGCGATGATCTGCCCGGTGTTGTAATCCATCAGCACCCAGCTCTTGCCCTCCACGTCCGGCGGCGGCGGCACCGGCGCTTCGGGAACGACCGGGCGCGGAACGGGTGCGGGATGCGGCGGGGTCTGCTGCGCCACGGTGACGCCGGCGACGAGCGCGGCGGCGGCGAAAGCGAACAGGGAGCGTGGGAAGAGCTTCATCGTTTCAGCGATCCAGTCAAAGCAAGAAAAAAGGAGGTCAGTCTACCGCGACCGACGGCCGAGGCAGGCCCATGCCGGATATCTGGTCGGTCACGCGGTCCGCGGTGTCCACATCGGCCAGAGGGCCCACGCGCACGCGGCGTACGCTGCGACCACCCACGGCGGTCTCGATAACACTGACAGGGCCGAGACCCGCTTTGTTCAGCTGGTCGGCCACGCGATTGGCATTGGTCACGTCGGAAAATGCGCCGACCTGGAGATAAATCGTGGGTTTGCCGGACACGGAGGCCACCGTGGGGCCCTGCGCAGGTGTTGCCAGGTGCGGCGCCGGGCTGGACACCGGGGCTGCGCTCGCTGAGGACGTCGCCGGGCCGGGCGCCGGCTTCGCGCCGGGAAGTGGCGGCAGCGCCTCGGCCGCGGAAACGCCTGTCATGCCGGGTACCGGGCCGTCGTTTTCGTCGCCGACCGGCGCGGAAATCGCCGCGCTCGGCGCGCGCGTCGCGGCGGCGATCACCGGAGCCACACCGATGGGGGTCGTACCGATAACGGTGGTACCCGTCGTCCGGGACGTCGTCGCCATGTCCGGTGTCGGCGCCGTGCGTGCGGCCGGCGGCGCGGCGGCATAGGCCGGTCGCGGGGGCGGCGCCGGCGCGGTCACGGGCGCCGGTTTGGGCGCGGTGTTCACGTACGGCGCGCCGCGGTCGCTATTGGCTTCGCTCGGATCGATGGCGCGCACTTCGACCAGGCCGGTGCCTTTCGGCCACACTCCCAGTTTCACCGCCGCCGCGAACGATAGGTCGATGATGCGGTTCTCGTGGAAGGGACCGCGGTCGTTGATGCGGACGATGACGCTCTTGCCGTTCTCAAGATTGGTGACACGCGCATAGCTCGGCAGCGGCAGCGTCTTGTGCGCCGCTGAGAACTGGTACATGTCGTATTCCTCGAGGCTCGAGGTCTTGTAGCCGTGGAATTTGTTGCCGTAGAACGAGGCGATGCCGCGCTCGACGTAACCGCGCGGCGTCGGAAGCACGTTGTAGGTCTGGCCAAGCACGGAGTACGGCGACTTGTTGCCGTAGAGCGCGCGAGGTTCCACCTTCGGCACCGGCTCCGGCAGCTTGCTGACATCCGGTATCTCGGTGGGCACGCTGTCCGAGCTGGAGCGATAGCGGGAGGACTGCGACCGGCTGATGTCGTCGTGGCCGCCGCTGCTGCCGCGGGAGGACGACGATCCGCCGCCGCTACGCGATGAGGGGCGGGAGTTCTTGGAACCGCCGCAGGCGCTAAGAACAAGGGCCACCAGGCCAATGATGATCAGGCGACTCGCGAGCACCCATCGCCGCTGAAGCGGCTCCCACAGGGATATCGCGGCCGCCGGCGTCATCGCGCCGCGGACCCGTGCGTACGTTCCCGAATCGCCTGCGCCAGCTGGTTAACCGCCATGGCGTACATCGGGCTGCGGTTGTACGTGGTGATGACGTAGAAATTCTGGAAGACGAACCAGTACTCGGGCCCCGAGGGCCCCTCCAGGCGAACCAGCTGCGCGTCACGCCCCGGGTTCAGGTGCTGCAACGGCGCAAAGCCCTGGGCGACGAACGACTCCACCGGCGCCACGGGGCGCCAGTCCTTCGGCACGTCCGGATCGCGGACGCGCGCGTCCGGCTGGGCACGCACGGCGAGCGGACCGCCGGTTTCCCAACCGTGCTCGGAGAAATAGTTGGCCACGCTGGCGAAGATGTCGCCCATCGAGCCCTTCATGTCGATCTTGCCGTCGCCGTCGTAATCCACACCCCAGTCGCGGATGGACGAGGGCATGAACTGGCCCCAGCCCTGCGCTCCGGCGTAGGAGCCGGTGAGCGTATCCAACGGACCGGCCAGATGATTCGGGGGCAGCTCGAGCAGGGTTTTCAGCTGCTCTCGGAAAAACGGCGCGCGCTTGGGGTAGTAGAACGCCAGCGTGGTCAGCGCATCGAGCACCTTGTACTTGCCGGTGTTCTTACCGTAGAAGGTTTCCACGCCGACGATGGCGACGATGTATTCCGGCGGCACGCCGTACTTCTTGCCGATGGCGTCGAGCAGGGCGCGATGCGTCTGGTAGAAGTCCGCACCCGCCTGGATGCGCTGTTCGGTCAGGAAAATCGGCCGGTAATCCCGCCACGGCTTGCCTTCCGCCGGGCGATTCATCGCGTCGATGATGGACTGCTGCATCTTCGCGCCGTCGAGGATCGCGTTCAGCGAGGCCTTGCTCTTGCCCGTGTCTTTCGCCACTTCACGCACGAGCTGTTCCTGGCCCGGATGCGTTTCGGCGAACACCGCGGGGGCGAACATCAGGGGGAAGGCGATCATCGCGCCAGCGAGGCGCGGGGATAAGCGTGCGATTCGTGCGCGGCGCGCGGTAAGAACTTCATCCATGCGCCGAAGCGTAGCACGCAGGAAAGGCCCGTCAGGGGCGCGCTTCGGGAAGCGTTCAGGCATTAATCGTGGAGCTTCCGATTGGCATGGATCGACATGAGCACACCGAAGCCCGTGAGCAGTGACACCGCCGACGTACCGCCATAACTGATCAGCGGCATCGGCACGCCCACCACCGGCAGGATGCCCGCGACCATGCCGCCGTTCACCGCCACGTAGACGAAGAAGCTCATGCCGATGGCACCGGCGAGCAGGCGCGAATAGGTGTCGCGCGCGTTCATCGCGATCCACAGGCAACGGCCGATGATGAACGCGTAGAGCAGCATGATCGCGATGACGCCGACCAGGCCGAACTCTTCCGAGAACACGGCGAAGATGAAGTCCGTGGTGTGCTCAGGCAGGAATTCCAGGCGCGACTGCGTGCCGTGCTGCCAACCCTTGCCGAATACCCCGCCCGAACCCACGGCGATCTTCGACTGGATGATGTGCCAGCCATTACCCAGCGGATCCGACTCGGGGTCGAGCAGCGTGCGCACGCGATTGCGCTGGTACTCGTGGAGGAACTGCCAGGCCACCGGAATCGCCGCACCGGCGCCGCCGACGAGCAGGCCGATGCGCCACCAGGCCATGCCGGAGAGGAACAGTGCGAAGGCACCGGCCGCCGCGACCAGCAAGGCGGTGCCTAGGTCAGGCTGCTCGGCGATGAGCGCCGCGGGCACTGCGATCATCAGGCCAACCACGATGATGTCCTTCCAGCCCGGCGGCAGCTGTCGCGGATGCAGGTACCAGGCCACCATCATCGGCATCGTCAGCTTGAGCAGCTCGGACGGCTGGAAGCGCATGAAACCCAGATCGAGCCAGCGATACGCGCCCCTGCCCTCACCCAGGGCCGCGACCACCACGAGCAAGGCCGTGCTGCCCATGTAGAGCCACGGCGTCCACGAACGCAGCACCGGCGGCGGAATACGCGAGATCACCACCAGCAGCACCGCGCCGAGCACGAAGCGCGCCGCCTGGCCACCGACCAGCGACAGGTTGGCGTTGCCGGCGCTGTAGAGCGTGGCCAACCCCGCGCAGGCGAGCAGGAACAAGGCCAGCAACAGCGGTAGGTCCAGGCGCGGCCGCGTGAGCAGGCGCATGCCGAAACGTTTGAGGCGGACGGAGAGGTTGGCGAACATGGTTACTGGTCCTCGCCGTTGTCGTCCGGCGGCAGCTCGCTGCTGGACGGTGCGGCAGGCTGCGCGCCCTGCACGGAACTTTCGCTTGCCGGCGCGGCCTCGGCCGGTGCGTCGGAAAGGGCGATCGGGCCCGGCGGCAGAGCGGTCGGACGGGCGCCACCCTCGTCGACGACCCACTGGTCGAGGATCTTGCGGGCGATCGGGCCAGAATCCGCGGCACCCCACGCACCCGCCTCGAGCACCACGGCCACGGCGATCCTCGGATCCTCCGCTGGCGTGTAAGCGATGAAGAGCGCGCGGTGACGCGTTGCCAGGTAGGCGGTGTTCTTGTTGGTGTCATAGGCATCGGATTTGCGCGAGAAGCGCTCGGCCGTGCCGCTCTTGCCGGCGATGACAAAGGGAAAGCCCATGCCCAGCTTCGCCTTGTTACCGGTGCCGCCGGTCGAGTTGATCACCGCGACCATGCCCTCGTTCACGGTGTCCCAATCCGCGGACCGGCGAATGATCGACGGGCCCGACGGCGGGAAGGGCTGCCGCACGCGCGCGCTGTCCACGCCGTCCTGGGTATCCATCAACAGGTGGGGCGCGTAAGGCACGCCTTTTCCGGCGAAGGTGGCGACGGCGTGGGCCAGCTGAATCGGCGTCACCGCCCAGTAGCCCTGGCCGATACCGGAAATGATCGTCTCGCCCGGATACCAGCCCGCCTTGCTGCGCGTGGCTTTCCACTCGCGCGAAGGCAGCACGCCTTCCACTTCGCCGGTAAGGTCGATGCCGGTCTTCTTGCCGAAGCCAAGACCGCCCATCCACGATGCAAGGCGGTCGATGCCCATGTCGAGTGCGAGACGGTAGAAATAGGTGTTGGTGGACATCTGGATCGCGCGGACCATGTTCACCGTGCCGTCGCCGCCGCGCTTGTCGTCGCGGTAGCAGCGGCTCTGTCCCGGAATGCAGAACTCGCCCGTGGACAGTACCGTATCCGACGGCCGGCGGATGCCCATGGTGAGACCGCCCAGCGCGAGGAATGGCTTCACCGTGGAGCCCGGCGGGTAGACGCCGCGCAACGCGCGGTTGTAGAGCGGCTTGTCCGGCGCCGTCATCAGCGACTTGTAGTCGACCGAGCTGATGCCGTTGACGAACAGATTGGGGTCGAAATCCGGGACGCTGGCGAATGCGAGGACCTGCCCATTGCGCGGGTCGATGGCGATAGCCGCACCGGCGCGACCGGCCATGGCGTCCAGTGCCGCCTTCTGCATGCGCACGTCGATGCTGAGGTAGATGTTCTTGCCGGGTGTCGGTGGCGTGGTGTCGAGCACGGCCTGGGTGCGGCCATCGGCATTCACCTCGACCAACTCGTAGCCCGGCTCACCATGCAGCAGTTTTTCGTACGACTTCTCGATGCCGATGCGCCCGATATGCGTCGTGCCTTTGTAACTGGCCTCCTCGTCATCGTCCATGCGATCGAGATCGTCCACGTCGATGCGGCTTACGTAGCCGATCACATGCGCGAGCGACGGTCCCAGCGGATAGCGCCGGGTAAGGTACGGCACGACGTCCACGCCGGGGAATCGCCAGCGATTCACGGCGAAGCGGCCGATCTCGTCTTCGGTGAGTTTCAGCTTGAGCGGGATGCCTTCGAATCGGCGGCCCAGCTTCACCTGTTTCTTGAACGTGGTGATGTCGTCGTCGCTGATCGGCACCACGGCGCCGAGGTTCTGCAGCATGTCGTCCATGTTGGCGACTTGCTCTGGCGTGACCTCGAGACGGAACGCGGGCACGTTGTCGGCGAGCAGCACACCGTTGCGATCGTAGATGAGGCCGCGCGCGGGCGGGATCGCGCGCGGCTTCACGCGGTTCTGCTCCGAGCGCGTCACGAACTCGTCGTGGTGGAACACCTGCAGGTAAACGTAGCGGCTGCACACGGCGATGAGGCCGAGCAGGAGCAGGAAGAATCCGGCCAGGGCGCGCCGACGAAACAGCGCCACCTCGCCGCGGACCTCCTTGATCGAGGCGCGCCGCCGGCTCATGTGTCGTGGATGCGCAGGCGCGCGCGCAAGTCGTCGAGAATCAGGAAGACGAACGGCCACAGCACCGCGCCGACCAGCGGCGAGATCCAGTATTCCGGCGGCGGCAACGGATCGCCGCCGAACACCCGGATAAGCAGCAGGAGCACGCGGTCGTTCAGAAGCAGGCCGAGCACCGCCAGCGACTGTTGCCACATGGGAAAGAAGCGCAGCCGCGAGCGGAAACGCAGCGCGATGAAGACCATCGCCGTCAGTCGCAACGCTTGCTCACCCAGTAGCACGCCGTCGAACAGATCGGCGCCCACGCCCAGGCAGAACGCCAGGCCGAGGGTGACGCGGTCGCCCGACTGCAGGCACCAGTACAACAGGATCAGCGCCGGCCAGTAGGGCTTGAACGGCGTCAACGGTCCCGGCAGCGGGATCAGCATCAGGAACAGCGACAGCAACAGCGTCGCGGCGAACCACAGCTGGCGGACACGAACCTTGTTCATGGCGTCGTCCCCGCGGCTGGGGTCGACGAGGTAGCGCGTGCGGGCACCTGCGTCGCGGTCGGCGAGGTCACCTTCGGCAAGGTCGGGGTGACGGGCGTCGTCGGTGCGTTCGGGTCGGGGGCAAGACCGGACGGTGGGCCGGCATTCGGTGCGAGCGGCGGCGGACCGTCTTGCTCGGCCAGATCGTGCAGGAGCAGGACGTCCTCGCTGCGGTCGAGATCGGCGGCGGGCTTGGCCTGCGCGGACAGGAAGGTGCCCGACGGCGTCTGCGCGACATCGCGAACTTCACCCACGGGGAAGCCCGGCGGGAAACGACCGCCCAGGCCGGAGGTGACCAGTTTGTCGCCCGCCTGCACATCGGCGGACACGGGAATGTTGGGCAGCACCAGCATGTCGCCGGCGCGCGAGCCATAGGCCACGGTGCGCAGGCCGGTGCGCTCCACTGTCACCGGGATGGCGTGGTTCGGGTCGGTGATCAGCATGGCTACCGAGGTGGTCGGCATCACTTCGACGATCTGGCCCATCACGCCACGCGCGTCGATCACCACCTGGCCGGCCTGCACCTTGTCGCGCGCGCCGACGTTGAGCACGATCCGGTGACGGAAGGTGCCCAGGTCCACGCCAATGAGGCGCGCGAGCTGCACGTTGAGCGAGAGGCTGTGCTGGGTATCGAGCAGCTCCTTGAGGCGCTGGTTCTGCTCGGCCACCGAGGCCATGCGGTTGAGCTTCGCATTGGCCAGCAGCAGGTCTTCACGAAGGCGCTGGTTGGACTCGGTGAGGCGCTGGCGATCGGCGAACGCTACCGTCGCCGCCTGGAAACCCTGCGACGGCAGACCGGCGATCCGGTAGACTGGTTCGACCACGATGGACAGCCCGTAACGGACGTTACTGAGCCAGCCGCCGCGGTGATCGAGCACCATGAGCACGCAGGCGAGCGCGAGATAGACGATCAGCCGCAGGGTCCCCGCCACACCGGGCGCGAACAGCGGCGACTGCTCGTCGCGATTGAGGGCCATGGCTCAGCGCGTTCCGGCCAGCGCGCCGTAGCGCGCGGCCATCATTCGAACGCGAAGAAGTCGCTGCCGTGCTGGTCGATCATCTCCAGCGCCTTGCCGCCGCCACGGGCGACGCAGGTGAGCGGGTCATCGGCCACCTGGACGTGCAGGCCGGTTTCCTCGGAGATAAGACGATCCAGATCGCGCAGCAACGCGCCGCCACCGGTGAGTACGATGCCGCGCTCGGCCACGTCGGAGCAGAGCTCCGGCGGGGTCTGCTCCAGCGCGGCCTTGACCGCCGCCACGATGCCCGAAAGCGGCTCGTGGAGGGCTTCCAGCACTTCGTTGGAGTTGATCGTGAACATGCGCGGCACGCCCTCGGCGAGGTTACGCCCGGAGATCTCCATCTCGCGGACCTCGCTCTGCGGGAAGGCGCAGCCGACTTCGATCTTGATGCGCTCGGCGGTGGATTCGCCGATCAGCGTGCCGTGGTTACGGCGCACGTAGTTGATGATGGCCTCGTCGAAGCGATCGCCACCCACGCGGACCGACTGCGAATAGACGATGCCGTTCAGCGAGATGACCGCGACTTCGGAGGTACCGCCGCCGATATCCAGGACCATCGAACCGCGGGCCTCGTGCACCGGAATACCGGCGCCGATGGCCGCTGCCATGGGTTCCTCGATCAGGAAGACGTCACGGGCGCCTGCACCCTCGGCCGATTCCTTGATCGCGCGACGTTCCACCTGGGTGGAGCCGCAGGGCACGCAGACCAGCACGCGCGGGCTCGGACGGAGCATGCGCGAACGATGCACCTGCTTGATGAAGTGCTGCAGCATCGCTTCGGTCATGGTGAAGTCGGCGATGACGCCGTCCTTCATCGGGCGCACCGTGGCGATATTGCCCGGGGTACGACCCAACATGCGCTTGGCGTCGGTACCGACGGCGGCAACAGCTCGCGGGCCGCCCGGGCCACGATCCTGGCGGATCGCGACGACCGACGGTTCATTGAGGACGATTCCCTGGCCGCGCACATAAATGAGCGTGTTGGCCGTGCCGAGATCGATGGAAATGTCGTTCGAAAAGAGACCGCGGAACTTCTTAAACATGATGCGGCGGACGCCAGTAGCAAGAAAAAGTTAGCGTGCGAGTCTAGATTGGCCTCACCGCCCACGCAAGGGCAGAGAAGTTAAGAAAGCCTTGTAAGTCCGGGTGATGCGAAGGGATTCTGTCCCGACGTCGTAAATCTGTACGACTCCGGGAGTCGCCTCGGGACCCGAATTTGGGTACGATCCGTCGGTTTGCCGGACCCGTCGCGGTCGGCGCTCGCTACGACCGGGTCACGGTCTCGCCATTTCTTCTTTCAGGGTCACCTAACGCATGACTGCCGTTATCTGCGGATCGCTCGCCTACGACACCATCATGGTGTTCCAGGACCAGTTCAAGAATCACATCATTCCGGACCAGGTTCATATCCTGAATGTGTCGTTCCTGGTGCCGGCCATGCGCCGCGAGTTCGGCGGCTGCGCCGGCAACATCGCGTACAACCTGAAGCTGCTCGGCGGCGCACCGATGCCGGTGGCCACCGTCGGCCAGGACTTCGCGCCGTATCGCGCGCACCTGGAAAAGTTCGGCATCCGCCTCGACGGCGTTCGCCAGTTCGACGACCAGTTCACGCCGCAGTGCTTCATCACCACCGACCTGGACAACAACCAGATCACCGCCTTCCATCCGGGTGCAATGTCCAGCGCGCACGAGAACCACGTGCGTGACATTCCGGATTACTCGTTCGGCATCGTCGCACCGGACGGTCGCGAAGCGATGCTGCAGCACGTCGATGAGTTCGCCGCGCGCGGCGTGCCCTTCATCTTCGATCCGGGCCAGGCGATGCCGCTGTTCAACGGCGACGAGTTCCGCTCGATGATCGAGAAGTCCACGTACGTCATCGTCAACGATTACGAGTCGCAGCTGCTGCAGCAGCGCACCGGCTGGAGCGCGGACGACATCGCGTCGAAGGTCACCGCATACATCATCACGCAGGGCCCACGCGGCTCGCTGATCCATGTCGGCGGCGAGATCGTCACCGTGCCGCCGGCACGCGAGCGCAAGGTCGTCGACCCGACCGGTTGCGGCGACGCTTATCGCGCCGGCCTGATCTTCGGCATCATGAAGAACTACGACTGGAAGACCATCGGCAACATGGCCTCGCTCATGGGCGCGCTGAAGGTCGAACACCCCGGCACGCAGAACCAGTACTTCACCTACGACGAGTTCGCCGCGGAATTCAAGGACCAGTTCGGCTACGACCTGCCCTGAGCTTTCTGTAGGAGCCGATTCATCGGCGATAAGCGCTAAAAAAGGGGCGACGCACAAATGCGCCGCCCCTTTTTTATGGCCCCGTGTGGGATCCATTGCTCCCACACAAATCTCACCTACGTCGAGCGATCGGTTATTTCCGCGGCTTGAACCCCATCGTCGCGTTGACCGCCTGCTTCCAGCCTTCGTACAGATCGTCGCGCGTTTCCTTCGTCATCGACGGCTTGAACTCGCGATCCACGGCCCAGCGCTTGGTGATATCCGTCTGGTCCTTCCAAAAGCCGACCGCGAGACCGGCGAGATACGCCGCGCCCTGTGCCGTGGTTTCCTGGACCTTGGGACGCAGGAGGGGCACACCGAGGATGTCCGCCTGGAACTGAGCCATGAAGTCGTTGGCGATCGCACCGCCATCGGCACGCAGTTCCTTCAGTTCGATGCCGGAATCGATCTGCATCGCTTCGAGTACGTCGCGGGTCTGGTACGCCATCGACTCGAGCGCGGCACGAATGAACTGTTCCTTCGTGGTACCACGTGAGAGGCCGAACACCGCACCGCGCACATCGCTTCGCCAATACGGCGCACCGAGGCCGACAAACGCCGGCACGAAGTAAACGCCATCGTTATCTTTTGCGCGCTCCGCGTACGACTGCGAATCCGATGCCTTGCCGAGCATGCGCAGGCCATCGCGCAACCACTGGATGACCGAACCGGCGACGAAGATGCTGCCTTCCAGGGCGTATTCCACCTTGCCATTGAGGCCCCACGCGATGGTAGTGAGCAGACCGTTCTTCGAACGCACGGCCTTCTCGCCGGTGTTCATCAGCATGAAGCAGCCGGTGCCGTAGGTGTTCTTGGCCAGACCCGGCTCGAAGCAGGCCTGTCCGAACAGCGCCGCCTGCTGATCGCCGGCGATGCCCGCGATCGGCACTTCACGGCCGAAGAAATGCTTGGCCAGCGTGTTGCCATAAACCTCGCTGGACGACTTCACTTCCGGCAGCATGGCGCGCGGCACGTTCAGCATCTTCAGCAGCTCGTCGTCCCACTCGCGCTTGAAGATGTCGTACATCAGCGTGCGCGAGGCGTTGGTGTAGTCGGTGACGTGCACCTTGCCGCCGGTAAGGTTCCAGATGACCCAGGTATCGATGGTGCCGAACAGCAGTTCGCCCTTCTCCGCGCGCTCTTGCGCACCTTCGACATGGTCGAGGATCCAGCGCACCTTGGTGCCGGCGAAATAGGCGTCGATCAGCAGGCCGGTCTTCTCGCGCACCATCGGGTCGAAGCCGTCGGCCTTGAGCTTGTCGCAGATGTCCATCGTTTGACGCGACTGCCACACGATGGCGTTGTAGATGGGCTGGCCGGTGCTCTTCTCCCACACCACCGCGGTTTCGCGCTGGTTGGTGATGCCGATGCCTTCAATGGCGCTGGCGTCGATACCCGAACTGCTGATGACCTCGGTCATCGTCGACAGCACGCTGGTCATGATCTCGCGCGGGTTGTGTTCGACCCAGCCCGGCTGCGGGAAGATCTGCGGGAACTCGCGCTGGGCCGTGCCGGCGATGTTGCCGTCATGGTCGAAGAGCATCGTGCGCGAGCTGGTGGTTCCCTGGTCGATCGCCAGGATGTAGCGCTTGTCCTTGGACTTGTCCATTGCTGGCCTCACCGAGTCGTCTGGTTGGGGGAGTTGCGATTGACGGCAGCTGCCTGGCGCGCTTCTTCAAGCGCACGCTGGCGTGCCGGCAGGAAGGGGTGCACGAGTAGCTGGTACGCACCGCCGCCGACGACGCCGCCGATCAGGGGCCCGACGATGGGTATCCACCAATAATTATCTGGCGACGGCAGTGCGGAGGGACCCCAGCCGTTGAGGTAGGCGAACAGACGCGGGCCGAAGTCGCGCGCCGGATTGATCGCCCATGCTTCGAGGTAACCCATCGACGCACCGATGGTGGCGACCAGCAGACCGATGATCAGCGCACCGTTGTTGGCGCCCGGCGCCGTCTCGTTGTACTGCTCCGTGATGGCGAAGATGCCGAACAGCAGGAACGCGGTAAGGATGACCTGGTCCGACAACGCATGCATGGGCGTGATGGCCAGGCCCGGATGCGTGAAGAACACGCCCGCCGCGCCGCCGGCCTCACGGGTGAGGTTATGCGTGACGTTGAAGTGGTCGATGACCGGACCGAACAGCGCGTAGACGCAGGCCGCGCCGAGGAAGGCACCAATGACCTGGGCAATCCAGTACGGAACCACTTTCTTCCACGAGAAGTCGCGGAATATCGCCAGGGCCAGTGTCACGGCCGGGTTCGCATGCGTGCCCGACACGGACGCGGTAGCGTAGATCGCGATGGTCACTGCCAGGCCCCAGGCGATACACACACCCCAGTAAGCGTTGAGGTAGGGACTAGGGTCGTAAAGCACGTACATACACGCTACGGAATCGCCGAACGCGATGATGATGAACATCGCGAGGGCTTCGGAAATCAGCTCGCCTATCTGTTGTCGCATGATCCGTCTCTCCATCGGGTTTCATGACTGGGAAGCGCCTGGGCGCTACGGGTTGATGGCAGCCCCCTGGGGGACGCGCCGGTTCAGGTACTCGGTGAGACGCCGCACGTCGTCAGCGCTGACGCGCAGGCCGATCTTGCTTCGGCGCCACAGGATGTCTTCGGCTTCGGTCGCCCATTCGTGGCGGATCAGGTAATCCACCTCCGCCTGGTACAGGTCCGAACCGAAATGCTCGCCCAGCGCGGCGAGGCCATTGGCTTCGCCCAGCAGGTCGCGGGCTCGCGTGCCGTACATGTGGGTAAGGCGCCAGGCAAAGGTCTCGGGCAGCCAGGGGCGCGATGAGCGGATGTCGTCGGTCAGCGCGTCGATATCGCGTTCGCCGCCGCCGGGCAGCGGACGTGCGTCAGCCGTCCAGGCCGGCTTGTCGTTGCCCAGCAGCGGGGCGAGCTTATCGACAGCTTCTTCGGACAGCTTGCGGAAGGTGGTGAGCTTGCCGCCGAACACGTTCAACAGCGGCGCACCGTCCGTATCGATATCGAGCAGATAATCGCGCGTGACTTCCGAAGCACTGCCGGATTCGTCCTGCAGCAGCGGACGCACGCCGCTATAGCTCCAGACCACGTCGGAGGGCGTGAGCTGCTTCTTGAAGTAGCGGTTCACGGCCTCGCACAGGTACTGGGTCTCCTCCGCCTCGATGACCGGATGCGAGGGATCCGCCTTGTATTCGATATCCGTCGTGCCGATCAGCGTGAAGTCGCGCTCGTACGGAATGGCGAAGACGATGCGACGATCCGGCTGCTGGAAGATGTACGCGTAGCGATGATCGAAGATCTTCGGCACCACGATGTGGCTGCCCTTGATCAAACGCAGGGTGTGCGAGTGTTTCAGATGAACCACGTCGTCGAGGAAGCTTGCCGCCCAGGGACCGGCGGCATTGACCAGCGCGCGTGCCTTCACGAAGTGGCGGCTACCGTCACGTGCCTCGAGTTCGGCCGTCCAGCCATCCGCGTCGCGACGCGCACTCACGCACTTGGTGTGCGTCTCGATCTTCGCGCCACGGTGCACGGCATCCATCGCGTTGAGCACGACCAGGCGAGCGTCCTGCACCCAGGCATCGGAATAGACGAAGCCCTGATGGAACTCAGTGCGCAGCGGTTCGCCGGTGACATGCTTGGCAAACCGCACGCGACGCGAGCCTGGTAGCGTGCGGCGGCCGCGCCCCAGGTGGTCATAGAGGAACAGCCCGATGCGAATCATCCACGCCGGGCGCAGATGCGGCTGATGCGGAAGAATGAAGCGCAGCGGCCAGATGATATGGGGCGCCGCCCTGAGCAACACCTCGCGCTCGGCGAGCGCCTTGCCGACCAGGGCGAACTCGAACTGCTCGAGATAGCGCAGGCCACCGTGGATCAGCTTGGTCGCAGCGCTGGAGGTGTGGGAGGCAAGGTCATCCCGCTCGCACAGCCAGACCGACAGCCCACGTCCCACCGCATCACGCGCGATTCCGACGCCATTGACGCCGCCACCCACCACAAGAACATCGACCTGCTCGACCATCGCGCACTCCGCTTGGCTGGAGGCACCGCATCACTGAGAGGGGAATCGCCTTGTTCGGCTATGTTCGTTTTTCTTTGCGAAGGGCCCGATGGGCACGAAAAACGAACATTTCACACGGTCAACAAGCGGTGCCTGCGTTGAAAGTGAGCATATTCGAACATAAACGAACATGGCACGCTGCACTGCAGCGCACGTTTTATTAAAAGCAGAGGTCGGCGGACAGGGTAAGTCGCTGAAAGCACGAGCGTCTTGCACGCTCGTAACGCAAATCGCCGCTGAAGCGGCTCCCACAAAAAAAGCCCGACTCGGTTCAAACCTACCAGTAGTCCTCCTGTAGGCCCCCTCCAGCGCCAATGCCTTCTGTAGGCCAATGCTCTTTGTGGGCCAATGCTCTCTGTGGACCAATGCCCTCTGTAGGCCAATGCTCTCTGTACGCCAATGCCCTCGGTGGGCCAATGCTCTCGGTGGGTCAACGCTCTCTGTAGGAGCCGCTTCAGCGGCGATAACCCGATACCTCAGTCCGCAGCGACGTGCAGCTGCGTCCCTGCCGCCTCGAGCACCGGAAGCAGCGCATCAGGCGGCGTCTTATCGGTAAACCAGGCGTCCACCCGCGAGAAGTCCCCGAGGCGCACCATCGCATTGCGACCGATCTTCGTGTGGTCGGCGCCCAGGTACACCTGGCGCGAATGCTCGATGATCGCCTGCGCGACCCGCACTTCGTGGAAATCGAAATCCAGCAGCGTCCCGTCCAGCTCGATTCCGGAGATGCCGATAATCCCGTAATCGACCTTGAACTGGCGGATGAGCTCGATCGTCGCTTCACCAGTGACTCCACGGTCACGACCACGCACGACGCCGCCGGCGACGATCACCTCGAAGGTTGGGTTGTCGCTGAGCAGGAGCGCGATGTTGAGGTTGTTGGTGATGACTCGCAGGTCACGGTGATCGAGCAACGCGCGGCCCACCCCCTCGTTAGTGGTGCCGAGGTTGATGAAGAGCGACGAACCATCGGGGATCTGCTTGGCAATCGACGCCGCAATACGGTTCTTCTCCGCAGCCTGCAGCGTCTGGCGCGCCGCATAGGCGACGTTCTCCACGCTCGAGGAGGGACTCACCCCACCGTGGTAGCGACGGATGAGGCCGCTGTCGGAGAGCAGGTGGAGGTCACGGCGGATGGTCTGCGGAGCGACGTCGAAATGACTGGCCAACTCGTCGACGCCAACGAAGCCTTCGCGCTGCACGATCGCGATGAGTTCTTCCTGCCGGCGGTTCAATCGTGGATCCATTGGTTTCCCGTAACTCCGTGACACGGCGACATGATGCCGGGTCGCAGCGAGAGTGTCATGCGGCGGTTGCGATGAGCCTGCGTGGGATGGCGCTTTTGTAGGAGCCGCTTCAGCGGCGATAACCAGGTTGCGGCGTGCTGGCCCGCTGCCGCGGGATCGCCGCTGAAGCGGCTCCCACAGGAATCGCAGGCAAAGAAAAACCCGCCTTCAGATGAAGGCGGGTTGTTCCGGTATAAGGCCCCTGGCGGTGACCTGTTGCGGGTCTTGCGCTGCGCGCAGGCAAAGAAAAACCCGCCTTCAGATGAAGACGGGTTGTTCCGGTATAAGGCCCCTGGCGGTGACCTGTTGCGGGTCTTGCGCTGCGCGCAGGCAAAAGAAAAACCCGCCA
>Ga0182006_1000428_pt1 | contig 33619 bp, 25 predicted proteins | sample Sormic07211104_1_FD_123022 | JGI IMG/M metagenome (GOLD analysis project Ga0182006, IMG submission 123022) | Rhizosphere microbial communities from Sorghum bicolor, Mead, Nebraska, USA - 072115-104_1 MetaG | ecosystem: Host-associated > Plants > Roots > Rhizosphere | place: USA: Nebraska...
ACTCCGTTCTCCCGCTCGCTGTCATGAGCAGGATTGTGGTCTAAACATGGGTCAACTTAGGATGCAAATTTCCTGAGAAAGTGGGTCAGATTTAAATGCAATTCAACATGGGTCAATTTGCATGCAACTGACCCATGCAGATGCTTTAATATCAAGCAGCGAAAGGCTTTTGCCGTGGTGCTATGTCCATCTCCTCACCTGATGAGCCATATAGAAGTTGATCTAGCATGACCCATGCAATTGAGTTGCGCCATGCACCAGTATGCAAACGGAATCATCGCTACGGCGCGTTTTCTGTTCAGATGATCTAACCAAGAATAGCGTGAAAAGAGCTCGCTATAATGGACGCAGACTATAGCGCCGCGTCGCCTAAAATAAAATTTCATTTTATGTGGCACGGCCGCCGGAATTTTTCAATTTCTATGACGCGGCTAAAATGCGGCATGTCACAATTAGCGAAAAACTCGATATATATCAATGGCGAGTGTTTCACTAACTCAGTCATCCGACAGTAGGATCCCGTTGGAGTTTAGATTTTTCCCAGGAAGTTTAGATTTCACAAAAGGGGCTGCGTGAAAAGCAGCCTTTTTTAATTGGGATGTTGCTCAGGCATCCAAACATCACGACACACCTCCGCTTCCGGCCAGAAGCTGTTATCGGGGAATTCATCCAGTGTTCGGTCTAACCCGGAAGCGGGCATCGCTGACCTTCTGCTGCTACACCCTGCAAACAGGTGGCTACGCAGTACGCGAAAGCTGCAACTCTTTAAACTCGTCACCCAGAAACCGGAACTTGTGGCGAAACAGCCCGGCGAGTTTAGTGTCTGCCGTCGCGAAAAAAATCTGCCGTGATCCGCTGATGGCTAGGTGACGAAGATGATCGAGGAAAGACAACATGTTGATATCGTCGATATGCGCGACGGGATCGTCAAACAATAAGACTGGTGGCCCAGACCGAAGGCGGCCGTTCATCGCTAAGAACAGTGACAGGGCGAACGCGGCACGCTGACCTGTACTCATATGGTCAAGCTGGACCTCGGCGCCAGTGATCCTGCGAATGATGACGAGTTTTCCTTGTGCTGCCTGGATTTCGAACTCATTGGGCATGTGGATGCTGGCAAAGGTGCGGGCAATCTCTGCTGCGTTCTCGGTCAGAATTTGGTTTTCTAACTCGCCCCCCGAATTTTGTTCGGCAAGCGCCTCTAACACCTGTTCCGCATCGCTTGCGCGCCTGATCTTCGTGTTACAGCCTTCAATCTTCTGGACGAGATCGGCGATGTTCGAGGCTTCTTTGTTGAAATTTATATCGTTGGCACCTTCCTGAGCAACTGCCGTAGCGACTTGCGCGAGTAATTGCTGGGCGGCGAAGAGGTTGAGGGCGATCTCTTCAGTAGTTTTGTCGGCGCTGATTGTCAAGATCGACGCGAGAATCTGGCGGGCACCTAGGGCAGTTTCCACATCGGAGACCAATTTTCTAATCGTCTTTACGAGTTCCTCGCTACTGTCCGGTGCCTCAATAGATAGGCGTTGGGCCAAAGCTTCGCATTCTTGTCTCACCTCGTCCGTCTCTTGCGATGCGGTTTGGGCTGAGTTCTGCAATGTTCCCAGCGTCGCTTTGAGATCCGCTTGGATGTGTTGTAATTCATCGAGAGAGGGCAGCTCGGCCAGTCCCGCTGTAATCAACCTTCGGGAAAGATCTTCGGACGATAGTCCATCCGCCCGCAGTTGCTGGATCTGCGCTTGGATCGCTTCAAGGTCTGATCGATCACGCTCAAATGCGGAGCGTTCTTGATCGATCTGTTGAAGAGTTTGTGCGACCGTGACTGTTCGAGCATTATCTCCGACAAAAGCCGCTATGGGTTGCAGCATTGACATCATCGCTCGAGCGCTCGCCAGTGCTTCGTTTCCCGATGAAATTTCTGCTTGCAGAAGGCCCGCTTGCTTGGACGTAGTACCTTCGACATCGGTCATCATCCGGGCAAGCAGCTGACCATCCTCAAACTCTGTTTTGCACAGAGGGCAATGGTCGGGATCGGGGGAACGTCGCAGTATGTCTTGGGCAGTTGCCAAGAGGCGCTGCCTCAGAATGTTCATGGCGCTTTGTGTTTTCTCTAGGGCCTGGAGTGACGATCGAGCCGTTTCGAGCCGCCGCTGATGCGTTTCAATCTCCGTAGTGACTAAAGCAATGGCGTCTGCAACAGAGTTTCCGAGAAACTGCTGGATGGCACTTGTTGCATCGACGTGGCTGGCAACCAAGCTCAGCTTTGCGCTCCGTGCGCGGGCACGATCCTGATATTCAGATGCCTGTTTGACAAGCTGCGGAAAACCGGTGCGCGCATAGGGCAGCAACGCCTCCGTCGCAGCGTTCAACGTCGTAGTGGCCTGTGCTTCTCGGCGTGCGTTGGCTTGTGCCAACCTGGCAGCTTTGGCGCGCTGATCCAGCGCCTCAGCCTTGCTAGCCTCTTCGTTCAGGCTCGTCAGTAGCCGCAGCGCGCCATCGGGATCACTGTGCAGCACGTTAATTGACGAATGCCGGATCAGCGCTGCTGAGGAAGTGGCCTCCTGTAGGCTCTCCCGCAAAGCATCGAGCTGCCCCTTTTCGTCCGGAAGCTGAATCCACCCAAGGGCTCTAATAGCCGCAAGCAGTTCTAAGAACAAACTGTCGGACAGCTTGGGGGCAGCCTTGATGGCCTCAAGACGACTTTGGGCGGCTGTCTTTAATTGTTGGTTGGTCGCGTTGTCACGCTGCAAATCCCTTAACTCATCCTGCAACTGCTTGAGAACGCGGCGCAGCCTGTCTGCCAGATTCTCCGCTGTCGCCCCCAATACCAGGCGGGTGACGTCCGCGCCAATCTGCTCCGAACTTGCCGACACGCTAAGATCGACCGCAGCATCGGTATCGAGGAAGTTAAATTTTCCAAAGCTGTCTTGTATGGTGACCGTCTTCAGCTCAGTCTTGGCATACCAATTTGAGTGGCGTGCCCGCAGTCGTGCCGCATCGGTGGTGGAAGATAGCTTTTCCTGGGTCCCCGCAAAGTCCAGGGTAATTGACGTCCTGCCCAGCAGGGTGGATGAGCGGCGATTTCTCCCGCAGTATGCGAATTCGATTGCCTCAAGCAGTGAGGTCTTGCCAACGCCGTTGCTGCCGACGATCAGATTGACTCGACCCAGCGAGTGTTCTTTTTCTTCGGGATGTGGACGGAAGCCATTGATGGTCAAGTGCTTGATGAAGCGACTTGCAGCTGCCTGCTCGGCCGCAAGTAGAGGCATGGGCGAAACCGGCTGAGCGGCTCCTTCTGTCGTGCCGGCAACAATTCGTCGAACGACATCGGGTACAGTGATGTCACTGTCCAATACGAAGCCCAGCCCATGCTGTTCGAGTGTGGTTGACCAGGTTGTTGCAAGGTCGACGGGCATGGCTCGGACAGGCTCTGGCGTACGTGCATTTGCCAGCAGACCGGCGATTTCACCTTCTCGGACAACCTGCTTGCGGGCATATTCCCGGTCCGCTTCTACCTTGGCTTTGAGGCGGCCAAATTCGCTCCTCTGAGCCTCTTCCTCGCTGGTGACGAAGTACAGGTAATGGTTCCAGCGCATATCTGTCGCGACGTCGCTGGAGAAGTACATCTGTGAGAGGACTTCTTCCTGATAGCTCTTCAGTGAATTGGCTGTCGTTGCGAGTCGATCATTCAGGTCGAAGTAGCGAATGGCATAGTCGCGCGAGCCGAAACGGTCAACGCCACGAAAAACGCCATGCCCAACGCTCTCGAGATCAGGGTAACGGTCCTTGAGCATCGCCTCAACGCGTTGCACATTGATCATGATCTATCCTCTGAGTAGTCCACCGGTGATGCGCTGGCGGGAGTGTCGATAAAATTCGTGCCTTCGGGGCCACGCGCGCCATAGCGGTTGTCTCGACGGAAAACGACGCAAAGCCGGTCCTGGGCGCGTACGATGGCATCGCTCAGTTCTTCTCCGCTTTTGCCTGCGACGACAGCCTCGTTGACCGCATGGGTGGTGATGGCTTGCCTGAGCTTCTGGTGCGTACTGTCGACTGCCAAATTGTTCGCCTGGTCTGAAAGGTAGACGAGTGCGGCGGGCCCGCGTCCGCCGGTGTTGGGTTCGATATTGTGGTGCGGCGCCTGGCGTCGCCACGAGAATTTGAATCCGTCGGCCAAGTCTCGCACAGGTGCTGGCCAAGGAACCTCGCTCTGGGCGAGCCCGATCGCATCGTGCGCGCGCTGCAATCTTTGCAGACGGTAGGATGATCCAGGACGAGTGGTGTCCTTGTCCTGATGGACTGTCACTCGACGTATCGATTCCTCATCCTTATCCAGGTGGAGGGCATCGAGCTCCTTGACTGTGTACCAGGAGGCAGGGTTTCCGCAAGGCCCCATGAGCATCTCGATGGCGCGTTCTACCGCAAGTGGGCTGGCCTTCGAGGCCTGATGCAGATGTTCGGCAATCGCGTGGTATCCCTTTAAGGCGTCGGCGAATCCATCGTCGGCAATGGCGCCCGCCTCCCAAATGTTGCTGTCTGTTTTCCAGGCCCAACGTTCTTCCACTGCGACGAAATTTTTTGGGGCAAGCGCCTGCTCGCCGGGGAAAAGCAGCTTCTGCTTCTGCAACTGAATAATCTGGCCCTCATAGTTCAGAAAGAACGAGTGCCATCGTTGAGCCAGCAAGCAGTAGTAAAGACCGCGGTGGTGCAGTTCATCGATCAGTCCGTCATCGGCGCTGAATTTGGCGGGCGGTGTGTACCAAGCTGATCCTGCGACATTGTTCCAATCTGAATACTTGCCTCCGCCCTTGGCTTCCTTGATGTTCTGGGCCCAGTTCAAACACAGGAGCTCTACGTGATTGTTGGTTCCCACTGCACAAAGTCTGGTGCGGTAGGCGGCATAGTCGGTATGTGCTGGCTTCGGGTTGAGTTGAATATGAATCAAAAGGCAATTGATATGGATCTCGTTAATGTGTTCCGCGAAGTCAAATGCATCGGAGCAGATGATGGACACGAGACTCATGCGCCCGATGCCGCGATTGAAGGCGTACACGGTCCGGCCAAGACATAGTGAGGTTTCCTCTACATCACGGTAGTCCCGACAGGCCACCGTCTTGAGCTGTGCTAGGAGAAAAAGCACGGGCTGTCCGTCCTCGTCTTGGGCCCAGAAGACGTACAGTAGTGGGTCGACGTACCGCCTTTGAGCTGCTTGCCGCGGATCGATTGGCTCATGGTGGAACACACACTGACCAGCCGCGTTGTAGCGCTGAGCCAATGCTTGGATATCTGCTGGAGAGATGCTTTCGCATCCGAGCACCCATATGGCGCCTTGTGGCGGTCGATATTTCCCTACAACGATTTCGTCCACGACCGACCAAGGGACACAGTATTCCGGGGCCACTGCCAAATCCGCGTGACTTTGGACGGCGTGAGATAGAAATCCGCTGCACATGGCATGGCCCAATGCAGCATCTGCGTTGCCTACCCGAAATTCATTGGCTTCAACAACGCCAGTGGGCTGAATCAGGATTGCCCTATAGGGCTCGCGAGCTGGGTTCAGGGCCTCCAGACTCATAAGCGTCAATGGGCGCGGCTGCTGACGCAATACTTCTTCGACGTCTACGATGTTTATCGCCACATTACCTCCCCCCTAGGCGGATGACTTTCGACACATTTCTCCGGTCCCTAGGGAGGAGCAAGTTATGTCGTGATGTTATTTTGTTCAGTGTAACTTGATGTGTCGGCGTATTCAGAATCGAAAATCCCGACAACGAACCCTCATGATGTGCAAAGACCGAGACAGGTACACCACTACCGATGATCATCTGATCGGCCAATCCAGGCATACACCCCGCCAAGCAGGCACGCAATCCCCATCACCGCTGGTCATCACGTCTTTCCGTCGGGTAAAATTGGCCACATTTTGCAATCTATATTCATTTTTGGCAAGGCGGCGCCATGGCAGATCCCGAAGGCGAAATCCTCACCCTCGAAGAAGTAGCTTCGTACCTGAAGGCCGGCAAGCGAACGGTTTATCGCCTAGCGCAGCAAGGCGCGATTCCGGCGTTCAAATTGGGTGGCAGCTGGCGCTTTCGCCGCTCCGAGCTGGACCGATGGATTGCAGACAGTATCGAGAAAAATCCAAATCAAGGTGAACAATGATGCAGCTTTCTATGATCTGGCGTCATGCACTGCGACACTCAGGGAGCCGCCGTGTCAAGACTCACTGACCTGCTTGCACAGACAAAAGCCAAAGATGCCCAACTTGGGGCCGACCTAGAGCGGGAGTTTAAAGCGCTGTCATCGCGGCTATCGTTCGGCTTGAACTTTGAGCGCCACCGCCCAGAAGCCGTCGAGCTGCCGCTGCGCCCCATTCGTAAGGGAGACAAGGTACGGGTGCTGCCGGAACGTGGTTCGATCACGAAGGGTGATCAGCGCCTGTGGCAGGTTAAGTCCATTCACAAGGCGAAGAAGGCGGCTGATCTGGAACTGCTGGGTGCCGCTGAAGCTGAAGCACAATCTGTAACGTTAGATGACCTCGTGGTTGTAGCCGAGTTTCGCGACACGATTTATCCGGGCTTGGTCAGTACTGGGAAAGTTGAGCGTGGCGGCGACAAGCCGTGCCACACGGTTATCAACGGTGAGAACTACCATGTACTGAAGGCCCTGACTTACACGCATCGAGGCAAGGTAGACGCGATCTATATTGACCCGCCCTACAACACCGGCGCAAAGGATTGGAAATACAACAACGACTACATTGAGGGTGATGACCTATACCGGCATAGCAAGTGGCTTGCGATGATGGAGCGGCGCTTGCAGGTGGCAAAAAAATTACTGAACCCCGCGGATTCCGTCCTGATCGTCACCATCGACGAGAAGGAGTATCTGCGCCTTGGTTTGCTGCTTGAGCAAACGTTTCCTGAGGCTCGAATTCAGATGGTGAGCGATCAAATTAATCCTGCGAACGTCGCTAGAAAAGGAGGGTTTGGTCGTAATGATGAATACATCTACTTTGTGATGCTGGGGGCAAGCGCACCCAAGAGGGTGGTGCTGAGTGACGATTGGGTGTCGTCGCGTGGCAGAACTTTTACTGGTAGTGTTCGTTGGGACTTGTTGCGCCGGTCAGGCACCAATGCACGTCGCACAGATCGGCCGAAACTTTTTTATCCAATCCTAGTAGACTCGGAATTCAACGCCGTAGTCGGGACAGGGGCACCCCTAGAAGCAGGCGTACATATTGAGACTTATTCCGCCCCGCAAGGTTTGATTGCTGTTTGGCCGATTCGCAAAGACGGTTCGCATGGCAACTGGCAGCTTGGCCCCTCGGCCTTGATGGAACACGTCAAGCAAGGGCGCGTACGGCTAGGCGGTTCTCGAGATGCCGGGTATGTCGTCTATTACATCAAGGGTGGTGAGTACGAAAAGGTAGTCCGGGGCGACTATCCGATCCTCGGAAAAAATCCTGATGGCTCCTTGAAGTTAGGATCATCCGAGGAAATCGTGAATTTGGCGATCCCGGGTACTCAGTGGCGCATTTCTGCACATGATGCGACTCAATATGGCTCTCGACTCTTGTCAGGTTTTATCCCAGGTAGGACTTTCCCTTTCCCGAAGTCTCTGTATTCGGTTGAAGATGCCCTGAGATTTTTTTTGTCAGACAAACCTTCTAGCGTAATCATTGACTACTTTTCAGGCTCGGGAACCACCGCCCACGCTGTCATGCGATTGAATCGTCAGGACGGCGGTCGCCGCCAGTGCATTTCCGTCACGAATAACGAAGTCGCAGCGGACGAGCAAAAGACCCTGCGCGGACAAGGCCTACGCCCCGGTGATGCTGAATGGGAAAAATACGGCATCTGCGACTACATCACCAAACCGCGCGTGCAAGCTGCCATTACCGGTAAGACGCCGGACGGCGAGCCCATCAAGGGCGACTACAAGTTCACTGACGAATTTCCGATGGCTGAAGGCTTTGAGGAAAATGCCGAGTTCTTCACCTTGACTTACGAGGCCAAAGAGGCGGTCAACCATAACTTGGCCTTTGCCCGGATAGCTCCATTGCTATGGCTGCGTGCGGGCGCCTACGGTAAGCGAATCGACAAGTTGCCCGCCGATGGATGGGCTGTTGTGGAAGCATATGGTTTGTTGGCCGAGGTCGATCAGGCCACACCCTTCATCAAGGCTGTGAACAAAGCTAAAGGTCTGTGCATGGTCTATATCGTTACCGATGACGACCGGCGTTTCCAGGCAATTGCAAAGCGCTTGCCCGATGGAATTGAGCCCGTACGCTTGTACGAGTCATACCTGACAAATTTCACCTTCGCCAATGGGGACTAAGGTATGAAGTTCACCCTCAAGGACTATCAACGGGACGCCGTGCGCGATGCGTTATTCAATCTGAAGGATGCACGAGATGATTGGCGACGTAAATCCCGCAAGAGTGCGTTTTCGCTAACCGCAGTCACCGGCGCGGGTAAGACCGTCATGGCCGCGGCCGCTTTCGAGGCGCTCTTTCATGGTGACGACGAATTCGACTTTGATGCCGACACAGGTGCAGTGGTGATCTGGTTCAGCGACGATCCGTCGTTGAACGAGCAGACCCGCTTTCGCTTGATGGAAGCCAGTGACCGTATTAATCACACTGATCTGGTGGTGGTGGAAAACACCTTCAACCGACCCAAGTTCGAAGCCGGCAAAATCTACTTCCTCAACACGCAGAAGCTGAGCAAGAACAGCCTGCTTGTACGCGGCCACGATCAGGAAGAACTGGAAGCCAAAGCAGGTGATCTTTTACCGGAAACCCGCCCTGACCTGCGTGCATACACCATCTGGGACACGATCCAGAACACTATTGATGATCCGGACCTGACCCTGTACCTCGTAATGGACGAGGCGCACCGTGGCATGGGTAATGCCTCGCCAAAGGAAAAGGGCACTATCGTTCAACGGCTCATCAATGGTTACGGCAGCGTACCCGGCATCCCTGTGGTTTGGGGTATCTCGGCGACGGTGGAACGCTTCAATAAAGCGATTGAGTTCGCTGGTAAGCACATCAAGCTACCCAACGTCGTGGTGGACGCGGCCAAGGTGCAGGAATCTGGTCTCATCAAAGATACTATCTTGCTTGATATTCCCGACGAGACCGGGGATTTTGATACCGTATTGGTTCGGCGTGCGACCGACAAGTTGAAGGAATCAACCAGTGCTTGGGCCGAATATGCCAAGCAGCAAGAAGAGGCGCACGTCGTTGTTCCGTTGATGGTGTTGCAAGTTCCCAATACCCCGGATCCTAATGAAATTGGGCGGGCATTGGACGCTATCTTCGAGCGCTACCCTGAGCTGCCTCCTGCCAGCGTGGCGCACGTTTTCGGCGATCACACCACGCAGCGTTTCGGCAACCGCGATGTGCCCTACATCGAACCGCAGCGCGCTCAGGAGTCGACTTGGGTGCGCATTCTGATCGCCAAGGACGCCATCAGCACCGGTTGGGATTGTCCCCGCGCTGAAGTGATGGTTTCCTTCCGTGCCGCCCGCGATCGCACGCACATCACACAGTTACTGGGCCGCATGGTGCGTTCGCCCCTGGCTCGCCGCATTCCCGGCAATGATCGGCTTAACGCTGTGGACTGCCTGCTGCCAAAATTCAACCGTAAAACAGTGGAAGAAGTCGTCGATGCATTGATGAAGGGCGACGACTTGGCGCCACCTTCTGGCCGCATCCTTATTGACTACGTGGAAGTGACGCCTCATCCGGATGCTTCGGCAGCCGTGTGGGAAGCGTTCGAAGCTCTGCCATCGCAAACCCGTCCGCAACGCGGCGCGAGGCCAGCGAAACGTTTGACCGCACTGGCGCACGAGTTAGCATCTGACGAAATTCTCCCCGGAGCTGGCAGGCTTGCGCATGCGGAGATGCACAAAGCATTGGACGCGTTTCAGGAAAGCCAAAAGGAAAAGATCGACGCAAAGCGCAAATCGGTGATGACGGTGGATGGCAAGACTGTGATCGCAGATATGAAGGGCAAGGAAAAGAGCTTCGACGAGTTTTGGGAGGCTGCCGACATGGCGGTGATTGATGACGCCTACCGACGTGCTTCACGTATTTTCAGCCCAGACATAGCGCGCACCTATGTCGAGCACTTGGCGCAGAAGGTCGCCAGCGTGGGTGATGATCCGGAAGAATATCTGGAGGCCATTGTCGAGGCACGGGTCACCATCGCCGGCTTAGGGCTGGTCACCGAGGTGCAAGCCTATTTTGACACACAGGCTGATACGCTGACGAAAGCTTGGCTGAAAACGTACGCGCCGCGAATCAAGGCGCTGACCGACGACCGCAAGGAGGCTTATCGGCAGATCATCGAAATGAGCAGTGAGCCTCAGAGCGTGGATTTGGCTAAACCCGAATCCCGGTACGAGGCAACCAAAGCGCGTGAGAACGACAAGGAAATCGTTTTCCCGACTTGGAAAAATCACTTGTTGTGCGACAAAGATGGCAAGTACCCGGCCGAACTGAACGACTGGGAACGCGGAGTTATCGAGACCGAGTCCAAACGAGCTGGGTTCAGCTTCTGGTACCGGAATCCGCAGCAGCCTGGACAAGCATCACTGGGTATTGCTTACCTAGAAGATGAGCAGTACAAAATTGTCCGGCCAGACTTCGTTTTCTTTGCTGAGCAGGATGGCAAGGTGGCTGTGGATCTCGTCGATCCGCATGGACTACATCTGGCTGACGCGTTGCCCAAGCTGAAAGGGTTGGCTGCATATGCGGAGACGCACCTCGATGCTTACCGACGCATGGAGTCAGTTGCAGAAGCTGGCGGTAAGCTACGCGTGCTGGATTTAACGCGCGCTGATGTCCGCCAGGCAATCAAGGAAGCGTCAAGCGCTAAGAGCCTGTTCGAAGGAGTCTTGGCTAGCGATTATGGCTTGCTGTGACTGTGGACTACTTTAGGAGCAGGTAGAACTGACCGCAGGGCTGCTGCCCTGCGGTTGCGAATGCGCAGATGCTTTGATGCGCGTTCGCAACTTTGAGCTTGGGTGGCTCCCGTTCAATAGAATTTTCCGTGCCGCACATCAATTCCTCCCGTGAGCACAGGACAGCTGTGCATCAAAGCAACGAACTGGCTTCTGACTTGAAGTAATGATTGCCCTGCGCATAAGGACAATCCGACAAGAGTCCTACTAGGCTCTAGTTTTCAGACATGGCAGGCAGTAATTGACTACTTTTCAGACAAAACAAGTGGTAATCGACTACTTTTCAGACATTTTTACCCAGCATCGCTGGGTAATCGAGTGCTTTTCAGACATCGAGGGTAGGTTTACGCTGTCAAGGCGTCCTTAATTGATCTGTCCAAAATTTTCAGTTATCAGGCTGAGGCGGGATCTGAGGTGAGAGGAGCGGCCGCCCGGGCAGAAAAAGCCACGTGTATGTGTTTTACGTGTACTGCTGTGACTAGCTAGCAAAATTGTTGCTATAAACCCTCTCGAAGTAGACAAAGTGCATGTTTTGATTATACGAAAAGCCGTTTATAATCAATAGCTTATTGAGTTTTATTTCGAAGGCGAGTACCCTTTTGTCCATTATTATCTGAAGGAAAAGGGTATGAGGAAAAGTCTCGACAGGTGGGCGGGTATGACTGCGGGCGTGTTTTAACCGCGAATATGGCCGCATTGTCGATGAGCCCGTTTGCCTCCTACCTTCGCGAACTACGCTGCCGGCGAGGCCTTAAACAGAAGGACGTCGCGGAGCTGCTCGGCTATGAACAGAGCTATATCTCCGCACTCGAGCGCAGCGCCAAAGGCCCCCCAAAACAAGATTTTGTCATCCGCTTAATTCGGGTGCTAAAGCTTAACGCTGCCGAGCGCGCAGAGTTCGAAGAAGCGTTGCGCAAATCCAAGCGCCAGCTTTCGCTGCCTTGCTCGGCCCCGGCGGAAGAATATGAGCTGCTGCGGGAGCTGGAGCCCCAGCTCGGGCGACTGCACCCCGTGCAAATCAAAATGATTCGGCAGGTCTTGTCGCTTCCTCAAGCTTTTTTCACGACTGTGCCCCAGGAGGGTGCAGCCAACATGTCCGCTGGCCAAACGGAGGTGGTGATGACGTATCCAGATGCTCTTTTGTGGCGCCCGTACGCCGGAACACAAAGGCAGCATTGAGCGGTTTTTCAGGACGATGAACCAAGGCCTTATCCATCGGCTGCCAGGCACTACGTTTTCTAATGTCGGTGAGCGCGGGGATTACCCCGCTGAGAACCTTGCCGCGATCACGCTCACAGACCTTGTTCACTTGATCACTAAATGGATTGTCGACATCTACCTGGTGCGCCCACATCGCGGAATTGGCGCAACCCCGCTCGCCAAGTGGTCCGAACTGGCCGGACGGCGTTCCATCGAGTTGCCGCTTTATCCTAAACAGCTTGAAGTGATCAGTGGCATTCCGGCTAAACGCACACTTTTTCATTACGGCATTGAGCTTGAAGGGCAGCATTACAACAGCCGTCAATTACAAGAGCTGCGGCGTCAATCTGGCCAGAACATGGTGGTTGATCTGAAGTTCTATGAGCATTCGATCAGCTTCATCCATGTCTTCGATCCAATGGCAAAGGAATATCTGGAGGTTCCTTGTGTTGATCCAGCCTACGCAAACAATCTGCCCAGGGAAGTCCATCGCCTGATACGGGAGCGGGCAAAGCAGCAATTTGGCGACAACGCTTCCTCCGCTCAAATGCTCGAGGTCCGTGCGGAACTGGAAGTGATCATCGAGCAAGCGATCAAGAACAAGAAAATGGCCGTACGAAAAAACGCTGGCGGCTTGCTCATGCATGACAGCGAGGCGGTGCTGAACAACGAGGATCCGTTGGCCAAGGCGCGAAAACCCGTCAAAGAACTGGCGCCTGAACTACCCGAGAATCTTCCCTCAGGCCTCGATGACGTGTTGCCAACATTGAGCGTGTTCACAAGAGGAGCCCAGCATGAAGCCCATTGATCTGATCCATATGATCGCTCCTCGGGCGGGTAGCGAACACGAGGCATTACATGGGTTTCGGCTGATTTCCGACCCGATTCAGCACCGACGTTTCAATACCGGCCTGTACAAAATGGCTGAGCTTCACCATGCCCGGCAGGTCAAGGGCAGCGGAGGTGGCGTGTTGATTACGGGGCCAGCAGGTGCTGGCAAGACGGTGCTCGTCTCTTCGTACGCCAGTCGCTTTCAACGCGAATCAACGCTGGGGAGTACCAAAATTCCAGTGCTGGTCGTGACGGTTCCTTCATCGCCTACCGCCAAAAGTTTAGGGGAAGCGATTCTGATCGCACTAGGCTATCCGAAAGCCTATCGGGGAAGCGGCCCGCAAAAGACCGTTTTGATTCACGAGCTATTCGAGCGATGTGGTGTGGAGCTCCTGATCCTGGATGAGTTTCACCATTTGTTCTACGCCCCGACCATTACACATTTTCGGGATGTCACTGATTGGCTCAAGAACTTGATCAGCCTGACGAATATCGCGGTAGTGGCCTGCGGCTTGCCGGAAGCGCAGTCCGTAGTGGATGCGAACGAGCAGTTGGCCAGGCGCTTTTCCGCCAGGTTTGCGCTGTCTCCATTCGATGGCGCGACTACTGAGGATTTCACCGAATTTCGCGGCATTCTGAAGTTGCTTCAGGAATATCTTCCGGTGCCGTTCGAAACGCCGATTTACGAGGCCAATATGGCGCGGAGAATGCTCATAGCCAGCCATGGCCTGATGGATTACGTTCGCAAGATACTGGAAGGTGCCATTAGTGTTGCGGCCAACCTTGGGCTCAAAGAAGTTGACCTCGATGTATTGGCAGCAGGGTTCCGCGACCGTGTGTGGCGTGAAGTTCCGGACAGGCTCAATCCTTTTCATTCGGAATCCTATCTCAGGTCGTTGGATCGCAGCGGAGAGGTGTTTTACTTGCACACCCGTCACGATCCGGTGGGCTCGGCTCTAGCCAGGCGGATTAGCCTTAACGCCGTCAAGGTGGCAAAATGACAGGCGGGTTGTTGATCAAGTTGGCGCCCTATCGCACCGAAGGGCCCAACGGATACTTATTGCGCTTGGCCGAGGCAAACATGCTGGAGTATTCCGATCTGCTGGATCTTGGTGTGACGTATGATGCCGATGCGCTGCTACGCAGTCATTTGTTGCCAGAGCGTGGCCTGGATCCAGCGCTGCTGACCTGGGTGCAGAACATTGCTACCCTGAGGCAGAAGACATCGCGAATATGGAATATGCGCTACGCGCGCTTTTGTCCTCTATGTCTTACGGAAGAGCCCTCCTGGCGCGCAGAGTGGGAGTTGTGTTTTTACGATGCATGTGCCCAGCATGGGGTGTGGATGGTTGATCGCTGTTCGTCATGCCATGAGCCAGTGTCCTGGCGCCGGTCACAGGTCGTTCGATGTGGCTGTGGTGCAGATCTACGTGCGGAGCCATCCCACCCGGCACCAGATGAAGTCACGCAGTTGTCCCAGGTCCTGTCGCGGAAACTGACAGGGCGCGGTGCGGCCGACATGCCGGAGCCACTGCGTGATCTCAATGTGGACCAGACCCAGCGGTTGATTCGATATCTTGGTATGCATCTGGATCCTGCCGGGGTGTCCAAGTCTCTGAAATTGAGCAACGTGGGGCGCATGGAAGTCTCGTGGCCTGTGACGTCAGTTGCGGCAGCGATCTTGTCTGGCTGGCCAACGACGTTTCATGTGCGGTTTTCAGAAATCCAGGAGCGCTCAGGCGGCAAAAAGGTTGGGCTACCAAAGCTGTTCCAGAGGGCCTACAGCTATCTGTACAAGGGATTAAAAGAGCCTGCGTTCGATGCAGTGCGGTACGCATTCGAGCAGTGGTTGGTGGAAAACTGGCGTGGAGGTTTGGCACTTCGAAACCGAAGACTGGCCGGGCAGGTACTGCATCGTGTCCATTGGATTCCGGCCAACGTAGCGGCCGAGCGCTTAGGCGTGCGAGTAGCGCGTATTCGGCGACTTGTCTCGGAGGGGGTGATCGATGGGCATGAATCCTACAGCTCCACAGGCCGGCGCTTTCTGTTAATCCGTAAAGAACAGGTCGATGAGCTCACCCACGCTGATCTTTCCGAAGTCGATTTGACCACTGCGATGGAATATCTCGGACTGGGCAAGGTCCGAATGCGAGAATTGCTCAGGCTTTTGTTCCCCTCCGCGTATCGTCCTTTGAGCGAGTATGGCTTTCCGCCATGGCGAATCAGTCGACAGGATGTCGAGCGCTACCTGGCAATCGGTGCGGATCTACCTGTTTTGGCCATTCCCGAAGAATCTCAAGTGTCGCTGTTTCATGTCTTAAAATATTGGGCATGGAGCGAGAATGAAATCGTCGACCTGATCGAGGCTGTGCGAGATGGTGAAATGCTACTTGAAGGCCTGCTGGATGGTGCTGTCGGGCTGGCACGGTGGATCTTTGACAGCCAGTCGCTCAAGATTTGGCGACAGCGCCGCAATCCTGATTTGTCGAACTGGCTGAGCGTGCCACAGGTAGCCAAATTGCTGGGCCTAAAGCAGGAGGTGGCATACTGGCTCGTCAGGAACGAGTTCATTCCAGCAGAAAAGCTTCGCACCCTCAGGGGCTGCGGGGCGCGAGTCAGTCGCGTGGAGTTTGAACGATTCAAGGAGTCGTACGTTTTTGCCACAGAGATCTCCGAAGCGCTCAAAACCACTTCCAGGAAGGCCAACGCGTTGCTTTCCGAACAGGGAATTGTTCCGGCCTCTGGCAAAGGGCTGGAGAAGTGTGGAAAAATCTTCTACGCGCGTAGCAAGGCATTAATGGATTTTTTGGCAACTCTGAACGTTTCTCTGCCAAGTGTAGATTCCGGTGCAATTGACTCTGCTGCCGGTAACCATTAACCAATTTACCATCCAACTACTCTTGGTCTGCTTTCCGCCTAAGAGCGGACGTTTGGCGCTTTTTTTCGTGTCAATTGCAAGCACGGTCGTAGAAGCTTGCCGGTTGATCGGACGCCGGCACCCATGCTGCGGCTTGTCGTACATGTTTATGTGCGTAGCATCTTGATGATATGCAGTACTTTGGATTCCCACGCCTTGACCAGTATGCCTCCGCGAGAGGGCTTGGGAGAGCTACGCTGGCCCACCGCATAAGTTAAAGCTCAGTTGTAATCCCATTTCTCACCCAAAGCAGCCGTTGCGTGTGACAGGTATGCTACGTTTTGTACACTCTCAATGAGATCTTACGGTCCAGCTTCCTCGTGTTCTGGGGCAGCTGTAAATGTCTAATAAATTCATGAATTTACCTAATTGCAAATAAAGATTGGTTCACTATGCCTGTTGACTTTTATCTCGTTAAATATGAGCTCGACCCCGATGGGGCTTACATTGATACTTCATCGGATCTGATCTGTTCGATCACAGTATCAGATGAGATTTATGATGCAATCATGGCTACCGAGCATGGTGACCCTCCTCAGATTTCATCTCTTGAAGTCTTTGAGGAGACTGATAAGAACAAATCTTTCGAAGTTGATTGCTTCCAGCCGAATGATGTGTCCAAGATTAGAGATCGCTTAAGAGAAATTTTTAGAGATAAAGTCAGTGCCGCTGCGAGGGAGTTTGAAAATTCTTCGACCGATTTGCCGGGGAGCGAGTCGCTTGAACGTTATTTCAGTCAATTTCGGGCCATCACGGGTTTAGATGAGCTGCTGTCGCTCAAAGTTATGAGTTATGGCACAGATGCCGGCGTGGTTGTGAGGGTCGCGTAATATGAGTGATAAGAGAGGAAAAGACGGCGAGCATAGAGCTCTGCTGTTGTTTAGTGCAGCGGCTCTCAGGGACGACAAACTTGAAGTTATGCGGCACTCGAAAACCAATTCGCCGGACATGGGAGAGGACATATTTTTGTCAGCAACAAATGCGTGGGTCCAACGGTTTGGTGCCGATACAAATTCCGACTATAAGGAACACCCAGTCTTTAAGGACCGCGATCCGGCCAGCAATCGCAATGTTCGTGTTGACGTGAAAAACAGAAAAGTAGTTGATAAACCTCACGTGCAGAAGTTCAAAGCAGACATCAAGAAGCACGGCGATTGTGACACTCACATTATGTTCGGCGGAAGATTGTCCGCAGCTGCAAAAGCCGAGCTTGAGGAAGTTAAGCAGGATTATCCATCAAAGGAAATACTGCATGTGAGTCAAGACCAAATTCCGAAGCTCGCAGCCAATTGGGGTGTTAGCCAGACCACCTTATTTCCCAAACCCGATGAGGATTCCAAATAGACAGATACCGTGGCTCCAGGGACATCGCTGATGTGGGAAGGAGCTGACTTTACAGCTAAATTGACTCGGTTATCCTGCCGATTTTTGGGGTTGTTTTCACCAATATTGATATATTGGTGAAAACAACCCCAGATAGCTAGAAGTCGAAGCGACGCGCGGCGGACGTACTGTGGTTCGACCGCGGGTGTGGTGGCGAATGTCGACGTCGCAAATATGCAGCGCAATTTGACGTGTAGGCGGCAATGCAATAAGCTCCCATCGTCACCGGTTTACCTGCTTTGGCCTATTTCGGCGCAGCGGACGGAGGCTTCCTAGGTGGTCTGCTTGTCTTCGCCTCCATCATCTCAATGGTGGAAGTTCGTTTCTCAATCGAGGAGAAATCCCAGAAAAGGAGCAAGAAATGAAGAAACAGTTCAGCCTGAAATGCAAGTGCAATGGCGTCAAGTCTCTGGGGGTAAAGACGACAGACCACTGAGGGGAGCTGGTTCATTGACTGATCTGTGGTCGGGTAAAAGCAGACTTCCCCCGCCATTCAAACGCCCCAATTGTCGGGGCGTTTTACTTCGGCATCTTTTTCAGTGATGTAATCGGCACACGCAATCAGCCGGACGCGCTAGCCTCGTTGATCGCGTTGACAATGTGTCCAGTAAGTCAGCATTTATACCAAGTAGGAAAGCTAAGTAGGAAAATCTAAGAAATTGGGACAAAATGACCAAAGTCATCCGATTTTACGTTTCTAGTGCGTTGATTCTGAAAGTTGTGGATCTAAGTTGAAATCCGATCCTACAGATTCGCTGTCGGGTGACAAAGAGGGTGACCCCACAGCCAGCTAATTGAAGGTCCGCGTCGTCATCAATGACAAAAGCCAACCTGTGGGTTGGCTTTTGCATTTGGAGCTTAGATAGTTAGTAGCTTGGCGCCGTCGTTGGTCATCTTGCGATGTACCAATCCGGCCGATGATTCCATGCAACTAAGGTGTTGAGCACCGATGCTCCAATCAGTGAGAGCAAAACGCGCGATGGCGCCAACCCGCCGAACAGCGTTACCGCCAGATTGTAGGCAAGAGCACTGACCTGCATCAGTTGCTGGAAGCTGGCAAATAAAATTCTGTGTTTCCTGGGAGCCTTTTCCAGCAAGAAGGCCACAGCGGTCCCCATTTCGCCGCCTGAAGAGAAGCCCTGGATGAGACGAGCGACAACGATCAGTAAAGGTGCCGCAATACCGATAGAGGCGTAGGTGGGACAGAACGTGATGATGAACGTACCGAGGACCATCGTGGAGATGGTCCAGCTCAGCGCAATCCTGCGCCCTTTCTGATCTGCGATAGCACCAAGAACTACGGCGCCGACAGGACGCATGGCGAAACCGACTCCAAACGTTCCAACTGTCAGGAGAAGCGATACATAGGCTGAGTCCGCAGGAAAGAACAGGCGGGAAATCAACACGGAAAAGTAGCCGTACAAGGCGAAGTCATACCATTCGAGCATACAGCCGACCGTCGCGGCGAGGACCGCTTTCTTGTCTGCTTTCTCTTTTTTTGTCTGGTCAGGCCCAGGTCTATCGCTACCGAATCTTGTATCGTTCATGTTCTTCTCTCGATTGGTTTGGCTTTTTTAAGTCCGTGGTGTGGCTATCACCGCGCATGAGGTACCGGGCGCAACAGTCCCCAACTGGCGAAGGCTGTACACGATTCCAGATTCTTTGAAGTGCAATGGAGCGGGGGCCTTGTGTGGCGCACTCAGAAAATGGATATATCCAGCCAGAGCGCCAACCTCAACCTGGTCTCCCAGTCGAACGGCAGGCTCAAAGACGCCCGTCTCGGTCGCCAGCACATAGGCGTTCGCACCCGTCATCGCATAAAATTTCGTCGTTGCGGGCCGCTCCTTTGAGGATGTCTTTTCAAGAACGCCCCAAAACGCAAGAACGTCACGCACCCCCTCCCGGCACAACTCAAGCGCCTCGATATTGACCCTGCCGCCCCCGGCCATTTCTGTGCAAACACAAGTCAAGCCAGCTGACATGGCAGACGAGACGCACAGTCGACTGTCTCCGAGGTTATCCATCACTACGCAGACCGGTGCGCCAAAACGGCTAGCTGCGCGCTTGCAGCGCTCAAACTGGTCAGCGTTCCCGGAGGGCTGAACAATCGTGCTTGGAATAATTTCCAGGGAGGAACCACCGGAGTGCAGGCTGAGTAGTGCATCGGACCGGGAAATCAGCTCGTCGTTGACGAACGCCGCAATCTGCTCCGTGATCGTGCCTGCGTGGTCGCCAGGAAAGACCCGATTCATGTTCTTTCCGTCGACGGGTGATGTGCGACGTCCAGCATCTACAGCGGGTGTGTTGATTGCGGGAACGATGATCAAACGTCCATTGATATCTTCCGAACGCAACGTACGTATCAGCTCGCCCAGGGCAATGGGCCCTTCATATTCATCCCCATGATTTCCTCCTTCCAGTAGCACCGTCGGACCATCTCCATTTCCGATAACTGCAATTGGAACGCGCACAGTTCCCCATGCATCTTCATGTGGCGAATGAGGGAAAAAGACGAAGCCAGATTGGTGCCCATCACCGTCGAGATCAATGTCAGTGAAATAAGTTGACGATTCTCGATGCAGGGCAGCAGGGACCTGCCCTTTGGCGGTGCGAACTGCATTTTTCGGGTGCATCATTCTCAACTCTCTCGATTTGACGGGTTCCTGAAGCTCTACGTCCAAGATGAGTTCATGCTAGTGAGCTTGAGCAAATCAAACAAATACCAGTTCAATATAGAGAGCTATACTTCCGCAGCATAGCTATTCGTGGAGATGCTAAAAATGGAGCTAAAACAGCTTAAGTATTTTCTTGCGGTATGCCGATACGGAAGCATTGCGCATGCTTCACAAGAAATTCATATCGCCCAGCCGGCCTTGTCACGCCAAATTTCATCGTTGGAAGATGCATTGGGAGAGACCCTTTTCATCAGAGGACCGAAGGGGGTAGCGTTGACACGCGCGGGGGATGAATTGAAGCTGCGCGCAGAGGACATTCTTGCGCGCTCCACGGCACTTTCTTCACAACTCAAAATTGCTTCATCGGGTCTGACCGGCCGACTTCGGATTGGCGTTCTTCCTGGCTATAGCTGGTTGCCCAGTCTCGCCCAAGCCATTGCGTCGCTGCGGAAAACAGCGCCGAACGTAGAGGTGTTGGTTGAATCGATGTTCTCTGCAGAGCAGCTGACCCGCTTGTCCCGCCACGAACTGGACCTGGGGATTGTAGGTTGGCGGTCGCCATTCAACGCCGATTTCATTGGCCAGAAAATACATTCAGACCGTATGGTGCTTGCGGTACCCATGCGTACGGCGTTGGCGAAGCGGCGCGGGAAACTGAGGTTGAAAGATATTGCGCAACAAAGGCTGATCATGTTCCCACGTGAGCGGTCACCGGCACACCATGATGCGATTTCTGACGCATTCTCCGCAGCGGACCTGGCGTTGTCTGCGCAATCGCAAATATTGGTGGCTGATGTGGCTACTGCGGCGGGAATGGTCGCTGCTGGTGTCGGATGTGCATTCGTTCCCGCATCATTTAAGGAGCAGTGGGCAGGGAGCATTGCCTTCAAGCCGATAGGTGACCTCGAAGTGGTTTTTAATATTGAAATCGTACGACATGCGCGAACGGAGGATTCACTGGTAGATAGATTCTTGCGAGGGTGGCCAAGATAACGACAGGATCCGGCTAACTGTTTTTGGTAGACCGTTATTGGAATTCGGGTTCGGTGACTCGGGCGTGATTTGCGTAAAAAATAATCTCAAGTCTTGTTCCTTCAAGCTCTCAACGGATACTTTGTGCTGCCTTGGCATTTTGCAATATAAATAGTCGCAATCCCTCACACCCAAATCCGCCCCCGCTCTACGTTTGCGCCCGACACCCCCCATCGCTGCCCCTACACCACAAAATCCTCACCACCCCACACAAAACCTTGCGATTCCCTCCCCGCTTGCATAACATCATCTGAACAATTCGAGCTCCCCACCGCCATGAGTAGAGACAAGTCGAGCGCCCGAAGCGTAGTCGCGGTCTTGCTCATCCTGGTGATGAGTCTGCTCTGCGCCGCCTCCACCCGCGCCCAATCGCCTGCCGCCACTACGCAAGTCATCGAGATCAAGCTCGCCGATCTCAATGACGACAATCCCTTGATCAATTACCGCAAGGCCGTCCTCGAACTGGCCATGCGCGCCAGCGGCCGGCCCTTCTCCATCAAGGGCTGCCACGTCGCCAATGTCTCTACGTCCGACCAGCGCTACGTGCAACTGATCCAGGCCGGCCAGTACTGCAACCTCATCACGACCTCCGCCGGCAGCGGCATGACCCGCCCCCTCGAACCCATCCCCTTCCCCATCTATCTCGGCGGCGGCGGCTATCGGGTGCTGCTGGCCAACCGCGACAGCCTCGAACGCGCCCGCACCATCCGCACCTTGGACGACCTGCGTACCTTCACCATCGGCTCCGGCATCGGCTGGGTCGATACCAGCATCATGCAGGCCAACCAACTCAAGGTGGCCCAAAGCAACTACCTGAACCTGTTCGAGATGCTCAAGGCCGGCCGCTTCGACTTCTACAACCGCTCCATCTTCGAAGCCACCAGCGAACTGGAAACCTATGATCCCGGGCATCGGCTGGCCATCGTCCCCGACCTGGTGCTGTACTACCCGACCGATCTCTTCTTCTACACCTCTCCCGGGCGCGACGATATCCGCGATGCGCTGCTCGACGGCCTGAAAAAAATCCATCGCAACGGTGCCCTGCTGGACCTGATCCAGAAACACAGTTCCACCCGGCAAGTCCACCAGGCCATGCGCGGCACGCGTCCGCGCGTAATCGAGTTGCACAACGACAGGCTGACCCCCATCGAACGCCAGGCCATCGAGACTTACAGAATGGACTGGTTCAAATAGGTCCACGCCGCCCTTCCATCCACCTCCTGACCCGCACGGCCCGCCATGATCAAGAAGACCACCAGCCTCGGCCTCTACATCGCCTGTGCCATGCTGTTGGCCATGAGTCTGCCAGTGGTGGTGGCCTTGACCATACTCAACGGCACGCGCGAGCAGCAGATCAGCCAGGAAATGACCACCCTGGTCGATGAGAAAAGCCAGACCCTCGCCCACAGCCTGGTGCTGCCGGTCTGGAGCCTCGACCAGAACGACATGATGGCTCTGCTGCAAGGAAGCATGCTCGATACCCAGGTGGTCTCTGTGGAAGTGCGCGACCCCGAGGAGCGTGTCCTCGTGCGCAAGGAAGAACCGCTGCGCCGCGCCGGCAGCCTGCTCACGCGCACCCTGCCGCTGACCATGCAGCAGCCGGACCGCATGGTCACGCTGGGCAGCGTGCAGGTGGTGGTGTCGGACGCCCAGCTGCAGCGCAAGCTCGCCGCAGACAAGCGCTTCCAGACGCGCGTGCTGCTGGCGCAGGCAGTGGTGGCGCTGCTCATCATCGGCCTCCTGGTCTATCGTCGTATCCTGGCGCCCATCCGCAAGCTGACCGTCGCGGCCGGCCGCATCGAACGCGGGCACTTCGATACCCGTATCGCACTCACGCAAAAGGATGAGATCGGCCTCCTCGCTCACCGCATGGAAGCCATGCAGACCAGCCTCAAAACCCTCTTCGATGAGCAGGCGGCGATCCTGGGCAATATCCCGGCGGGCGTGCTGTTCGTGCGCGATGGACGGATCGCCTTCGCCAATGATGCTGCGCAGTCCATGCTTGCGCTCAATGGCGCGGGACTCACCACGCTGGCCAGTGCGCAGATCTTCGAGGATGCGCAGCAGCAAAGCCTCTACATCAACCAGACCCTGCTGCGCCCGCATGGCGCGACCGGCGAGATCGTATTGCTCAAGCGTGCCGATGGCCGCAGCTTCCCGGCCGAACTGCATACCTCGCTCATCGATGGCACGGGTCAGAACGACCAGATCTGGGTCATCATCGATGTCTCCGAACGGTTGGAAGCCGAGAGCCGCATCGACCGCCTGGCCTTCTATGATCCTGTCACCGATCTGCCCAACAAGAAGCTGTTCCTCGATCGCCTGCGCCGTGGCCTGGGACGGCAGCAGGCACACGGCCTGCCGCTGGTGGTGTTCTACATGGAAATGCATCGCGCCGACCTCTCGCACGGCCTGGTCAAGGCCGATGATGCAGACCGGCTCTTCAAGGAATGTGCGCGACGTCTGGGGGCCTGTGTGGCCGCCGATCAGACGCTGGCGCGGCTGGATGGCGAACGCTTCGCGCTGGGCTGCGATCTGCCGGTGAGCGAACTGGCCGAAGGCATCCGCTTCTGCGAAACGCTCGCACACCGCCTCATCGCCGCGCTGGCCGAACCGCACGGCACTACCGTGAGCTTCCCCTACTCTCTCAACATCGGCATCAACATCCTGCGCGGTGACGTGCAATCGGCCGAGGAAGCGGTGATGCAGGCCAAGTTGGCCATGGTGCAGTCACTGGCCGCAGGTCGCAATGTGTTCCGCTTCTTCGATCCGGCCATGCAGGCCCTGGCCAGCCAGCGCAGCGCACTGGAAGTGGAATTGCGCACGGCGGTGGCGCAGCATCAGTTCGTGGTGCATTACCAGCCACAGGTTACCTTTGAGGGCAAGGTGGTCGGGGCTGAGGCGCTGGTGCGCTGGAAGCATCCGCTCAAGGGCATGGTGCCGCCGGCGCTGTTCATTCCGGTGGCCGAAGAATTGGGATTGATGGAAGAGATCGGCCACCAGGTGCTGGAAGCCATCTGCCGCGATCTCGAATCCTGGCAGCGCGAAGGACTGGCCAGGGAGCTGGTGGTGGCGGTCAATGTGTCGGCGCAGGAATTCAAGGTGGACCACTTCGTGGCGCGCTTCCACGAAACCATTCGCCAGCACCGCATCAGCTCCAAGGCGGTGAAGGTGGAACTGACCGAAAGCATGATGATCGACAAAATCGATGAGGTCATCGAAAAAATGAATGACCTCAAGTTGCATGAGGTCTCGATTTCGCTGGATGATTTCGGGACCGGGTATTCGTCCCTGTCCTACCTGGGACGTTTCCCCATCGACCAGCTCAAGATCGACCAGAGCTTCGTGCGCAGGATGCAGGACGATGCAGCCACGGCCAGCATCATCCGCAGCATCATCATGCTGGGCCAGAGCCTGGGGCTGTCCATCATCGCCGAAGGGGTGGAGACGATGGAACAGCGTGACCTGCTGCATGCGCAGGGCTGCACGCTGTATCAAGGCTATTGGTACGGCCGGCCCATGCCGGGAGAACAGTTCACGGCGCTGCTGGAGGGCCGGCAGCGCGCGTCCTGAGCAGAGACCAAACCAGGTACCGTCACGCGCCGCTGTAGAGCGAGGTGTCGAGCGCCTGGCCCTGGGTGCTGCTGTCGGAGACCGAAGGTTTGGTGCCGGTGTTCTGCATCGGCTCGCCCAGGCGCGCTGCTTGCAGCTCGGCGACGACATCGGCGCGCGTCTTGCTGCCCTGGAATTGCACCACCGGATAGTTGCTGCGGGCGTTCAGGTTGGCCTGATCGCGTGCGGCTTCCGTGGTCACGGTCGATTGAGCGAAGGCCGACAGGGAAAAGGCGGTGGCCAGTGCGCCGAGGACGAGGTGCGAGGTTTTCATGATCAGATTCCTTTGAGTGCGTTTTCACAAGATCCCTGGTGCTGCACAGGATGTGCGCCGCCAGGGATGGCGCGATCGCCGTGCTTGGTTGGCGAGTCGTTGGAATGGATTCTAGGGAGGGGGTCCGTACAGAAACATTGCCCAGTCATTACACATTTGTAATGAATGCCGCATCCGGCTGCGTCACAATACGGACTTGTCCGTCAGGAATTCCGATCATGCACATCTTGTTGGTAGAGGACGAGCCCAAATCGGGCGAGTACCTGCGTCGCGGCCTGACCGAGTCCGGCTTCGTGGTGGACTGGGTGCAGACCGGTGTGGACGGCTTGCACAATGCGCGCACGCTGGACTACAAGCTGATCATCCTGGACGTGATGCTGCCCGGCATGAACGGCTGGGATATCCTGCGCGAACTGCGCCGCACGCATGACACGCCGGTGCTCTTCCTCACCGCCCGCGACGAAGTCGAAGACCGCGTCAAAGGCCTGGAGCTGGGTGCCGACGATTATCTGGTCAAGCCCTTCGCCTTCACCGAACTGCTGGCGCGCGTGCGCACCCTGCTGCGGCGCGGTCCCAGCCGCGAGGCCGACCTGATCGAGTACGAGGATGTGGTGGTGGATGTGATTCGCCGCAAGGTCACGCGCGCCGGACAGCGCATCGATCTCACCGCCAAGGAGTTCGCCCTGCTGCACATGCTGATCCGCCGTCCGGGCGAGGTGCTGTCGCGTCCGCAGATTGCCTCGCAAGTATGGGATATGAATTTCGACAGCGATACCAACGTGGTGGATGTGGCCGTGCGCCGCCTCCGCGCCAAACTGGATGAAGGATTTGACCAGAAGTTGCTGCACACCGTGTGGGGCATGGGTTACGTGTTTGAGGTGCGGCGGTGAGACGAGCTACCGCGTCGATGAGCCTGCGGCTGGTGGTGCTGTTCGGATTGCTGGCACTGGTGCTGTTCACGGCCGTCGGCAGCTATCTGTCGCACTCGCTGCACATGCAGCTGGAGGCGCGCGACGATGAAGAGCTGGCCGGCAAGTGCCGCTCCATCAATCACCTGGTCGAGCATGCGGCGTCACTGGATGACATCCTCGCTCGCCGCCACCTGGTGCTGGACACCCTCTCCGGTCATGACCAGCTGCTGGTGCGCATCGCCCGCGCCGATGGCAGCACCCTGCTGGAAAGCCATGACCCCACGCGCACCTCGCCGGATGTGGACCTGTCCACCGTCAAGATCCGCAGCTGGGACCACATCGAGGCCTTGCGCATGGGCGACCTGCGCGCGCGCTACATTGCCAGCATGCCGGTCACTCGCTCGGGCGAAAAGGCCATCGTGCTGGTGGTGCGTACGGCCTCGGATCGCATGCTGCTGCTGGCGGACTACCGCGCCGATGTGTGGTGGGCGGCGGCCATCGGCACCGTGCTGGCAACGCTCTTGAGTTACTTCCTCGTGCGCAGCGGCTTGCGTCCGCTGCGCATGATGGCGGCACAGACGCGCGCCATCTCGGCCAACAAGCTCGATACCCGGCTCGATCTGCAGGCCGCGCCGCGTGAACTGCACGAGATCGTGCAATCCTTCAACGACATGCTGGACCGTTTGCATCGCAGCTTCCAGCAACTGAGCCAGTTCTCCGCCGATCTTGCGCATGACGTGCGCACCCCGCTCAACAACCTGATGGTGCAGACCCAGGTAGCGCTGGGCAAGCCGCGCAGCCTGGATGAATACCAGGCCCTGCTCAGTTCCAACATCGAGGAATACGAACGCCTCTCGCGCATGATGGAGAGCATGCTGTTCCTGGCCCGCGCCGACAACGCCCACGTGGTGTTGCAGATCCAGCCGCTGGACGTGGCCGAGGAACTCAACCGCATCGCCGACTATTTCGAGGGCATCGCCGAAGAGGCGCAGGTACGCATCGCGGTGGCCGGCAGCGGCATCCTGCACGCCGATGCCACCCTGCTGCGTCGTGCAGTGGGCAACCTGGTCGCCAATGCCATCCGCTATACACCGCCGCAAGGCGTCATCAGCCTGGAGGCCACCGCGGTGGCGGGCGCGACCCTGATCGGGGTGGCCAACCCCGGGCCGGGGATCCCGCCGGACCAGATCGAACGCATCTTCGACCGTTTCTACCGTGCCGACCCTTCGCGCAGCAGCGCCAGCGGTTCCAGTGGCCTGGGCCTGGCCATCGTGCGGACCATCATGGCGCTGCACGGCGGACAAGCCAGCGCAAGCAGCGAACCGGGACGACGTACCGTGTTCACTTTGCGCTTCCCCGAAGCAGCGGTAAACGTGCCGGACAAAGCGTGACACAGGTGGCGAACAGCGCGCGTGCACTGTACCGGGAAACGTGCAGAGCGATGTACAGATGAACGTGCAGAAAAACGAACAACAAAACGAACAACAAACCTTGCAAGAACACGGTCAACAAGAGTCGAAAAGCGCAGCAGAAAGCAAACATGGCGCGCACGCGCCATGCAGCTTCAAGCCGGAATGCCGGGGGTCAGCGCGAATCCTCACTGGGCAGCGAAATCAAGCTGGTCCGCATGAGATCGGGCAATTCCATCTCCAGCGCGAGGGCCAGGGCCTCCATGTTGTCGACGGAAATATTCCTTTCCCCGCGCTCGACTTCGCTCAGGTAGGTGCGACTGATGTCAGCGCGGAAGGCCAGCTCTTCTTGTGACATCTCTTTAAGCCGGCGCACCCTGCGGACGTTCTGTCCGAAGATGACGCGGGCGCTCTGTGGAGTCTCTGATTTTTTCATGAGCGCAAGGATCAATGCGGCTAGGGGTGACGGTCGATTAGCTACAATTACAAACGCACAAACTATCGGTGACAATCACTTATACCCTCGAATGTCTTGGTGAATAATCGAAATTTATCGAGATTCCGATCCTAGTTTCAGCGCGTATTTTTCGAAATTGTTCTAGTGGCGATTCGAAATTTTTCAGAACTTCCCGCCTTGTTTTGACTCCTCGTCTCATGCTGCGAGCATGCCGCCGGAAATTTCTCACTCTCTGCCATGGATAAACAACAAGCCTTGCACCGTACCAAGCGTCTAGCCCTGGGTTGTCTGCTGGGCTCGGCTGCGTTGTTCGTAGCCGCCTCGCTGGCAGCGCCCTCCACCTGGAGCGCGTTGCTGCGTGCCATGGCCGAGGCCGCCATGGTGGGCGCACTGGCCGACTGGTTTGCCGTCACGGCGCTGTTTCGTCGGATTCCGCTGCCGCTGCTGGCCCGCCATACCGCCATCATCCCGCGCAACAAGGATCGCATCGCCGACAACCTCGCCGTCTTCGTGGAAGAGAAATTCCTGAGTCCGCAGTCGCTGGCCGGACTGGTGCGCCGCCATGATCCGGCGCAGCGGCTCTCGGCCTGGATGGCTGCCCCCGAGAATGCCGCGCGCCTGGGCGGCTACATGGCGCAGGCGGTCGGTGGCGTGCTCACGCTCACCGATGACCGCCGCATCCAGGCCTTTGTACGAGAAGCTCTGCAGACCGCGCTGGGCAAGCTGGACCTGTCACGCTCGCTGGCCAGCATTCTGGATACGCTGACGCTGGATGGCCGTCACCAGCAGCTGCTGGACCGCGCCATCGTGGCCCTGGCCGAGCTGCTCAACCGCGAACAGACGCGTGCGTTCATCGCCGAGCGCATGGTGGAATGGCTGCAGCGCGAATATCCCAAAATTGAAAAATTGCTGCCCTCGAACTGGATTGGCGAGAAGTCCGCCGATACCCTCGCAGACATTCTGGACAAGCTGCTCACCGGCATCGCCGAGGATCCGCAGCACTCGCTGCGCCAGGCCTTCGATCGCCAGCTGGCCGGCTTCGTGACGCGCCTGAAGGAAGACCCGGCCCTGCGCGAACGGGCGGAGGAGATCAAGCGCGAGATCTTGCAGGGCGAGGCCGTCAACGCCTATGTGGGTAGCCTGTGGGACAGCCTGCGCCAGTGGCTGCGGCAAGACCTGGCGCGTCCCGATTCGGCCCTGCACGCCCAGGCCGGCGCAGCCACGCAGTGGATCGGGCGCGCCCTGCAGGAAGATGCCGAACTGCGCGCCTCGCTCAACGCCCATCTGGAACAGGCCATCGCCAGCCTCAGTCCCGACGTGGCCCAGCTGCTCACGCGCCACATCAGCGACACCATCAAGCAGTGGGACACGGCCGAGCTGTCACGCCAGATCGAACTCAACATCGGCCGCGACCTGCAGTACATCCGCATCAACGGCACGCTGGTCGGGGGACTGATCGGCGCGCTGCTGTTCGGCTTGTCGTGGCTGATGCAGTGGCTGGTGCACGGGGTTTGAGCGGCCTCAGGAGGATTGCTCGGCACGCTCCTTCAAGGCCTTGCGCATGATCTTCCCGGTGGCCGTGGTCGGCAGCGCATCGACAAAGGCAATTTCGCGCGGATATTCATGCGCCGCCAGCTGTGAACGGACATGCTGCTGCAGCGCCGCCACCAGTGCGGCGTCCGGGGCATGTCCTTCCTGCAGCACGACAAAAGCCTTCACTACCTCCGTACGCAGGGCATCTTTCACGCCGACCACGGCGGCGATCCGCACTGCCGGATGGCGCATCAGGCATTCCTCGATCGGAGCGGGGCCGATGCGATAGCCGGCACTGGTGATGACGTCATCATTGCGGCCCAGGTAGCGGATGTAGCCGGCTTCGTCCATGTGGCCCAGGTCTCCCGTGAGCAGGAAATCGCCGGCGAATTTTTCGCGCGTCGCTTCATCATTGCGCCAGTAGCGCAGGAACATCACCGGATCCGGCGCACGGATGGCGATATTGCCGACTTCGCCGCGCGGCAGGACGGCACCCTCTTCATCGACGATCTGCACATCGTGCCCTGGCACCGCGCGTCCCATGCTGCCCGAGGCACTGGGGTAGAGCCGCGACGAGGATGATACGACGAGGTTGCATTCGGTCTGGCCGTAGAACTCGTTGATGGTCACGCCCAGCGCGCTGCGGCCCCAGGCGATCAGGTCATCGCCCAGCGTCTCACCACCGCTGGCCACGCTGCGCAGCGCAAAATCCCATTGCGCACGTGGATCCGGCGTGCCGCGCAGCATCTTCAACGCCGTCGGCGGGAAGAACACGTTGCGGATGCCATGCCGCGCCAGCAATCCGAAGACGGTGGACGCATCGAATTTTTCCAGACGGCGCGCTACTACCGCCACGCCGTGATACAGCGACGGCAGCAGGACATCCAGCAGGCCGCCGATCCAGGCCCAGTCGGCGGGCGTCCAGAAGCGGTCACCGGGCTGCGGGAAACTGTCGTGCGAGACTTCCACGCCCGGCAGATGGCCCAGCAGGACGCGGTGTGCATGCAGTGCGCCCTTGGCCTTGCCGGTGGTGCCGGAGGTATAGATGATCATGGCCGGGTCATCGGCCAGCGTCGTGACCGGTTCGAACGTGGGCGAGGCCGCATGCAGGCGGTCCCAGAAATCGGTAGTCTGCGGCAGCACGATGTCGGACTGCTCCACGCAGAACACCACTTTCAGTGCCGGCAGTTCTCCGGCGAGATGGACCTTGTCCATGCCCGATGCGTCGGTGACCAGGGCGGCGGCTTCGCTGTTGTCGAGACGATAGGCGATCGCTTCCGGGCCGAACAGGTAGAACAGCGGCACCGTCACTGCGCCCAGCTTGTAGGCGGCGATGTGAGTGATGACAGTTTCGATGCGCTGCGAGAGGTAGATCCCGATGCGGTCGCCGCGCCGGATGCCGGCCTCGCTCAGTACATTGGCGAACTGGTCGCTCAGGATCTTGAGCTGGTCGAAACTCCAGGTGGTGACCTTGCCGTCGCCGTCCTCGGCAATGATGGCGGGACGGCCGCTGCCATCTGCCCAGCGGTCGCAGGCGGCGTGGGCGATGTTGAAGACCTCGGGGATCTGCCAGTCGTAGGCAGCGGTGGTATCGGCACGGTAGTGGGCCGGGGTGATCACGGGGCGTGGCGCGATGTCTGTGGGCACGTCTTGTCTCCTGTCGGGTGGCTGTGGGCCAGGCCTGCATCGGGCCGGGCTCCGGATGGCCGGTCATGCCGGCACGCCGCCTATCATAGCGCCCCCGGGGCGGATCAGCATGGCACAACAAAATGGCAGCCGAGCAATGCGGCTGGTCGAACTCTGACGAGTTTGCCTGACAACCTCGGCCACTTCCTCCAAGCGCGCGCAGCTCTCCTCTAGCATGGCCCTCCTCTCCCCTTCTGCCGTTTGATGCCGGCCTCGCCCTGGTTCCGGGATGCTGCGCGGATGGCTATTCCAGCAAGGATGTCCGTATGCCCGACCGCACGTTTTCCGCGCTACTCCAACCTTGGTCCCAACAGGCCCGCGCCCTCCGGCTGCGCTTGCCGCAATCGCACGCGGCCTTGCAGGACGCGCTGCTGATACAGCAGGTGACGGGCCGCGAAACGCTGTGTGGTGCCACTGAAGTGGAGGTGCTGTGTCTCTCGCCGCGCGAGGACTTGCCGCTCAAGGAATTCATGGCGGTGCCGGCAGAAATCCAGCTGGTGACGGACCAGGGCCTGTTGCGCACCATCTGCGGCTTCATCGCCGAGGTTCATGCGGGGCAGATCGATGGCGAACTGAGCAGCTATCGCCTGCTGTTGCGCGATGCCCTGAGCCTGATGGGCCAGCGCATCAACACCCGCGTCTTCCTGCACGCCAGCGAGGCCGATGTAACGCAGATCCTCATCAGCGAATGGCGGCAACGCAGCCCCTTGCTGGCCAGCAGCATGGAGGTGGATTGGTCGCTGCTGGGAGAACGCTAACCGGCACGCGAATTCATCATGCAGCACAACGAATCCGATGCCGATTTCCTGCGCCGCCTGTGGAAGCGGCGCGGCATCGGCTGGTGCATCCGTCCGGGCGAGCCGCCACTGCCGGGCCAGGCTGCTTGTCCGCGCCATGTGCTGGTACTGTTTGACGATCCCATGCAGCTGCCGCGCAACGCGGCGGGCAGCGTTCCCTGGCAGCGCGATCATGCGCCCGGCAGGCAGGACGGCCTCCTGCGCTGGCAGGCCACGCGCCGCCTGCGGGCCGGCAGTGTCAGCCGCCATACCTGGGATCACGCGCAGGATGGGCCGCTACAACGGCATGTGAACAATCCGGCAGCGCAGGGCGAACTGGGCGACCGCTTTGCCCTGCTGCTGGATGACTATCTGGTCGAGGCCCCGCACATTGCCGACGATGGTGAAGATCTTGACCAGATTGCCCGGGCGCGCATGCAGCGGCTGGCGCTGGAGAGCAAGGAATTCGGTGCCGATTCCACCGTGCGTGCGCTGCGTGTGGGCGAGTGGATTGATATCACGGGGCATCCCGAGCTGGAACGTCATCCTCCGCATGAGCGCGAATTCGTCGTGACCCGGCTGGAGTTCCATGCCGAGAACAACCTGCCGGCCTCGCTGGAGGAGCGCCTGCAGCGCGCAGCGCCGCATCGTGAAAGCGGATTCGCCGGACTGGACGGCCTGCAGCGCCGTTGCCGCGAACAAGGCCTGCGCTATCTGAACCATTTCGCATGCGTGCGGCGTGGCATCCCGCTGGTACCGGCCTTTGATCCCCGCGTGGATCTGCCCCGGCCGCGTCTGCAGAATGCCCACGTAGTCGGCCCGGCGGGCGAAGAACTGTACTGTGACGCGCTGGGCCGCATCAAGCTGCGCTTTCACGGGACCCGCATGCAGGATCACCAGCACGCCGGCGGCGCCAGCGACAGCGAACGAGATTCCGCCTGGGTACGCGTGGCCAGTCATTGGGCCGGACGGCAATGGGGCGCGATCAATCTGCCGCGCGTGGGCGACGAGGTGCTCGTCGATTTCCTCGGGGGCGATCCTGACAAGCCTGTCGTGATCGGCCGGTTGTACAACGGCCTGTCGCTACCGCCTGCCTTCAGTGGCGTCGGCAGCCTGCCCGGCAACCGCTTCCTGGCGGGCGTGCGCAGCAAGGAGATTCAGGGCCAGCGCTACAACCAGCTGCGGCTCGACGACACCCCGCGCCAGATCAGCGCCCAGCTTGCTTCACAACACGGACAGAGCGAGCTGAACCTGGGCTGGCTCACGCATCCCCGCACCGAGGGACGCAGCGATGCGCGCGGCGAAGGCGCCGAGTTGCGGACGGACCAGGCGCTGGCGCTGCGCGGTGGACAGGGTGTGCTGATCAGCGCGAGCCGGCGCAGCCAGGCCAGCGGCGCGCAACTGGATCGGGCCGAGATGCTGGGGCTGCTGCGCGTGCTGCAGAACGTCCAGCAGGAACTGGCGGCGCTGGCCGAGACCCATCATGCCGGGCCGACGGCAGTGCAGTCCTTGAGCGCGTTGCGTACGCGGCTCGATGCCTGGGAGACCGGCAGCAACACGCAGGCCGAAGGCAGCGGTGGCGGCGAGCCGGTGGTGGCCGTGACAGCACCGGCCGGTGTGGCCATCACCAGTGATGAGGGCGTGGTCCTTGGTGCACAGAAGGAAATCGATCTGGTCAGCGTGGGCAATACGCAGCTCTCTGCGGGCAAGAGGCTGTTGGTGCGGGTGGCGGAGAGTATCAGCGTGTTTGCGCAGCGCTTGGGGATGCGGCTGGTCGCGGCCAGCGGCAAGCTGCAATTGCAGACCCACGGCGATGACATCGAAGCCACCTCAGCGCGCCGCATCGTCCTGACCGCTGTGGATGAGATCGTCCTGCAGGCTCCCCGGCTGAGGCTGCTGGCGCAGGGTGCGCAGATTGATCTGGGGGGCGGCGCGATCACGCAGCAGAG
>Ga0182006_1000429_pt1 | contig 33593 bp, 38 predicted proteins | sample Sormic07211104_1_FD_123022 | JGI IMG/M metagenome (GOLD analysis project Ga0182006, IMG submission 123022) | Rhizosphere microbial communities from Sorghum bicolor, Mead, Nebraska, USA - 072115-104_1 MetaG | ecosystem: Host-associated > Plants > Roots > Rhizosphere | place: USA: Nebraska...
CGAGTTATCGTGCTAACGCACAATCAGAGTTTTCGCATCTCATTACCCCGCATGCTCAGTACCTATCGCTTGGGGACACAGATGTATCGACTGCTGAAGTCTATCGCGAGCTTTTTAGAAGCGAGTTGGAGATAGGATTGGTTGACCAGATTCGGGCTGCCACCAATGGCAACTATGTACTTGGTGGTTCGCGATTTGCAGCCGAAATTGAAGCTATAATTGGGCGACGAGCTCGGCGGGGATGCCCGGGCAGACCGAAAAAGCACTAGATTTTTTAGATGGAAAACGTGGTCTGTCCCCGTTTATACCTTATAGTTTATACCCGTTTATATACCCGTTTATACTCTTGGGATTGATTTAATGAAAGATTTCGGACTGATGGGTATTAAGCTGGAGCCGACCCTGCTCTGGGGGGGCACGCCTCTATTTAGCTTGGATGATGCGATTAAACTGTTGGGGTTTTGCGAGCAAAATGACGCCGCAGTGCTCGGAATTGAAGGCTTTAAAATAGCAGGAGGCAAAAGAGTTCCTGATATGGACTGTATTGCTGACTTTTCCACTCTGGTTGCTGTAGCCGGGAGAGAATTTCCGACAGCATCCAGAGAAGCAGCTAAATTGTTTATTGAATCGATCGCAGATAGCGATGTGTTTTTGGAGTTTGTTCTAGTCAAAGCTTAATAAAGCAAGAGAGGGCGGATCTAATTGTTTGTTATGTCCCATCTTCAATAAATATTGCGACAAGAAAGTGGGCGGATTTATTTATTTGGTTGTGGTGCGCGCCCCAAAAAATAGATCTGTCCCGGGGAATAAACGGGGACAAATAAACGGGGACAGACCACGTTTTTTGGGAGCAGGGCAGTGCTCTTTCGATTAAACGTGGTCTGTCCCTGATTTCCCTTTATCGGCCCGCCGCTGAGGGTAACGGACAGGCAATATGTGCGTTTAGTGTGTATGAGGTGGTCCCGTCCGGGAAATCTAGTCGTCCATTGTCGAACGTACTCAATTTTGAGCCTCCCGCTGATTCTAACTGTGGCCGGCACTGACCAGATTGTCAGGCTAACGAGAAAAGGGGACGGTGTCCCATCCTGAACAAGGTTCACACCTTCCGATCTATTTTTCAGGAAGAGCGTAATGGAATCAGGACCAGACACACTTGTGTGGCCGCAGTATGGCTTTGCCAGCTTGGACGTTGCATGAGCCTGTGTGAGGGTTTTCGGTGATTTTGGTGCCGTAATATTCCGGATTGCCACGATTGACAGCCCTCACAACTTGTAGGAATTTAGCCGCCCGCAGGTAAGGGATATCTGCTGATGGCCAAAAGATGGCCGTTGTTCACCACACAAGGGATTGTCTATGCAAGGTTCAAACACCGTTGCTCAACAGGTGTGCGGTCAGCTGGTGCACGAGCATCAGAACACCCCACACATGAACATTGCCGAGCAAATCCTTGAATGCCTGTTTCGCCGTCGTAGCCTCGCCCCGGGGCAGGATCACGAACTTTCGTCGCAGGTGCTGGAACCCCATCTGACCAAGGTCATGCAGGCGGTCGAGAGCGGTCGCAAGATTGAAATGGTCTTGCCAGCCTTTCCCGGCAAATCGCCCAGCCGCAAGAAAACCCTGAGTCATCTGCCCGATTTTGCGGAACATCATGCAATCGACGAGTTACATCGCCTGTGCAAGGAGATCCAGGAGATCTACGCACCGGGAGCGCTGATTCATATCTGCTCCGATGGCTATGTGTTCTCTGACTTGGTGCATGTTCCCGATGCGGACGTTAAGGCCTACACCGACGCTATCCAGGACTACGCCGAACAGCACTATCCCGGCACGTTCGCCCATTTCGACCTCCAGGATGCCTACCCACAGCTGGATTGTCTGGACGCCATGCGTGAAGAGATGATGATCGAGCACGGTCAGTCATTGATCTTGTTGCAGCAGCGCTTCAAGGATGATCCGCACATGATGTTGATGTACTGCGGCATCCATCGCTTTCTTTCCGAGGATTACTCGGGACTGAAAGTATTCGCTGGCATGAGCCTCAACGCGGTGAAGAAGGTCGCCAAACCGGCCTCGCAGCGGGTGATCCAGCGCAGTGAAGCCTGGGGGGCGCTGTTGCAGGCGCGTTACCCGCATTGCCTGCGCTTGTCGATTCACCCGCAGTTGGCGGTCTCGACGAAGATCGGTATCCGGTTGGTGCCAACCAGTGACCTGTGGCGTACGCCCTGGCATTCGGTGGCCATCAAGCGACGGGGTGTGGTCACCCTCGAAAAACGCAGCAATGTCGATGAGCGCTACCACCGCCTGGTGTTCCGCAAGGGGCGTCCTTGTCACTACGCCAGTGCTCAATGATGGCGTCTCGGTTGCGGGTCGAAGCCGTACTCTTCGATTTGGACGGGACTCTGGTCGACACCTTGCCCGACATCACCTGGTGCTTGAACCAAGTGCTGCTCGAACATGGTTGCCCGGCGCTGACCTCGGAAACAGTGCGCGGATACATCGGCGGCGGCACCACGGCGATGAGCGAGCGGGTCGCCGCGCAGTTCGGCATAGTCGATGCGGTCGCCTTGCACCAGCGCTATGTGGCGCTCTATCAGCACAACCTGGTTCAATTTTCCCGTCCATTCAGCGGTGTCTTGGAATTGCTCGAAGGCTGCCGACAGCTACAGCTACCGCTGGCTATCGTGACCAACAAGGCCGAGGAAATGGCGTTGCAGGTTTCCAGAACGTTGCTGCCGCAGAATGCTTTCGGGCCAATTCTGGGGCATCGCGCAGGCAGGTCGCTCAAACCGCAACCGGAGGTGGCATGGGAAGCCGCCCGGCGGTTGTCGGTTGATCCGCAACGCTGCTTGTTCGTCGGTGACACGGAGATCGATCTGCAAACGGCTCGTGCTGCAGGCATGTATTCGGCGGCAGTCACTTGGGGTTATGGCCTGACACCAGACTTGCAGACCCAGGCCCCGAACTTGTGCTGTGAACACCCGGCCGAATTGCTGCGCATTTTGCAGCAAGCCTGCGGGGCTGCGCATGCGTTCACCGAGCATGGCGACACCGTCAAATCCTATTGATACACACACCCTCAAGGAAGTTGTTCTATGGAACATAGAGACGTCTGGATCGCTGCCGTCAGCGATTTGCTGGCCGGTTATCTGCTCAAAGGCACGGATGATTGTTTCGACACACAAGGCAGGGCACACCTGGCGCTTCGATTGGGGCACTGCTTCGATCAGGGCTTGCCAGTGCGTCTGGTTTTGCCAGGCTTTCCCTGCAAGTCGCCAAACGCCAGCGACCAGACTTTCGGCGTGCTGCCGGACTACGGCGAGGTCATGGCCATCGAGCGCCTCGACCAACTCGGCCAAGCCATCGCCGCGTTGCACGCACCGGGCTGCGTGGTGTCGATCCTCAGCGACGGCACGACCTTCAATGACATCGTCGGCGTGGCCGACGACGTTCGCGCCGCTTACAACCGGGCGTTGCGTGAACTGTGCACCACCCACACGATTGAGTGGGTCAGCATGGAAGACCTGTTTCCCCAGGCCCAAAGTGCCGAGTCGGTTCGCGCCAGCCTGATCAAGCAGGCCCGTCTACCGTGGAAAAACCTTGGTGACCTGATCGAGCAGAGCCGCGACGATGAGTCCCTCAGCCGGGCGCATGACAACCTCTGCAGTCACCTCTACAACGACCTGCGTCTGTGCCGCGAAGAAGGACAGAGCGAGGACGAGTACCTGCAACAAATCAATTTCAAAGCCTACCAAATGATGTATCGCGGGCAGGCATTGAACGCGGCGGTGGACCGTTTCTTTGGCGATGACATTCGCTTGTCGGTCCATCAATACAACAATGCCGGCCCCAAATTCACCTTCGGCCTCGCCGAAGGGCTGACCCGCGCGGACAGCCCTTGGCATGCCGTGCCGGTGTGCAACCTGGATGGCGGCCAAACCCTTCGCGCCCGCGCTCAGGTCGACCTCGACCACCATGTGCTGGTCACCTATGAGGGGCGGCCATGGCTCTACCATCAAACAGAAAACCCGCAGGCCCAAGGCTTCGAGTACGAACTGCAAAAACTTCCGCTGTTTGGCCTGGTGGTGCGAGACCCGTTGGGGCTGGGTTTCGAACGACTGTCCACCGGCCTGCTGGAAGCTCTGGTGGAAACCTTCGGTTTCGTCTGCCTCAAAGGTTGCCGTTTCGACGACCAGGATAGCTTTGCTCGCAGCTGCGAACGCTTCGGCACGCTCTACGAATGGGCCTTCGGTGCCGTCCACGTGGTCAAGCCTGCGGACAAACCCCAAGGCGTGGTGCACTCGCTGGAAAAAACTCCGTTGCACTGGGACCTGAACATGCTGCCCGACAGCGATGCGCAAGTTCAACGCAACCCGAAATTCTGCGCCAGCAAATTCATGTTGTATTGCAAGACCGCGCCGCTGCCGGGCGAGGGCCAGACCACCATCGTCGACAGCCGCAACGTACTGCGCAAAGTCGGGCAGCAAGTCGCCCGACAATGGCAGGGCGTGAACATCACCTACTACACCAAAATGACCTACTTCGGCGGCTCGCCGCGCATGTACAGCCTGGTGGACCACCACCCCCGAAGCGGCGAGCTCATCCTGCGCTACCAAGAGGGCACCGACTCGACATTGCAGACCTTGAGCCAGTCGGTGCAGGACCATGACGAGCAGGCTCAGCAGGCGTTGCTGGAACAGGTCAATGCGCTGGTTTATGACCCGGAGTGTCTGATTGCTCATCAATGGAGTGAGGGTGATCTGGTGCTGATCGACAACTATCGGACGTTGCATGGGCGACTGCCGATGTCGGCGGGTTCTTCATCGCGGGAGTTGTGGCGGGTGCAGGTTTACTGATTGTTGTTGTCAGAGTCGGAGCAGGAAGCAGAAAAACCGCAGTAATGCGGTTTTTCTACGACTGAAATTTAATCACTGCCCCTTGGGCGTATCGAACCCACGCTGCTCAATCACCCGAAACACATCACTCACATCCTGGACCATGATCCGCGCGATGTTGGTGACGGTGTTGATGTCGTGTTCGGCGTAGTCGGGGAGGCTGGTGCAGGCCATGAGGTTGAGGTATTTGAGGACGGCGTTGAGGCGTTCGCTGAGGCAGCTGTGGAGTTCGCGTATCGGGGCGTCGGCGTCGATGAGGAGGACGGGGTGGTCGGTGGCGAAGTGGGACATTGGGGAGTAGTGGCGGAGCGGTTTGTTCATAGTCATAAGGTTGAACTCTTCAAAGGAAAATGAAGTGCCACCTTTCTGCTGCGAAACAAATGGGTGGCAGCTATGTGCGGGTTCGCAGACCGGAGAAGAGACAAAACCGGCAGACCCGAGGGTCTCCCACACACAGCCGCCATAAAACGTAACGGCGGCAAATTTTGCCACAGTTGTCATTTAACGGTGTGTGTCATCTTCTGCAGGGCTGCGAAACCCTATCGCTGAATTCGCTCAGCGACAGACCCACTCTAGGCAGTGATTTTGGTAGCCGCAACCGGGCTGTAGGACCACACGCGGTCACTGTGGCGAGGGGGCTTGCCCCCGTTCGGTGGCGCAGCCGCCGCAAAACCGGGCGCTGCGGTGTGTCTGAGGAAACGGGCTATCAGGGTTTGGGGCCGCTTCGCAGCCCAGCGGGAGCAAGCTCCCTCGCCACAAAGGGCAGATTCCTACATATTTTGCAGACTTCAAAATCATGGCCGCGTCGTTACGGCATTTAACCCGAGGAGAATCCCATGAGTCAGTCACTGGAACGCGCCATTGCCATTGCCGCCGCGGCGCATGAAGGGCAGGTGGACAAGGGCGGGGCGCCTTACATCCTGCATCCGCTGAAAGTCATGCTGCGGGTGAACACGCTGGAAGAGCGCATCGTCGCGGTACTGCATGACGTGGTCGAGGACTGCGGCATCAGCGTCGACGATCTGCGCAAGGAAGGCTTCAGTGAAGCGGTGCTGACGGCGATTGCGTCGGTGACCAAGGTGCCGGGCGAGTCCTACGAGGCGTTCGTCGAGCGCGCGGCGAAGAACCCGATCGGGCGGGTGGTGAAGCTGGCTGATCTGGAAGAGAACAGCGACTTGTCGCGGATTGCGCAGCCGTCCTGGGACGATCTGGAGCGCGTGGAGAAGTATCGGCGGGCGATAGGGGTGTTGCGTTCGTAGCGGGTGTTGCCAACGCGTCGCCGGCGCGAGTGCCGACCATTCCGGGATTTACGGAGGGTGTACCCGCCAGGAACAACAAAGCCCCGATTATTCGGGGCTTTGTTGCTTGGGTATGCACAGTTCTCAGATCGTTACCGCACGCCGTCCGGCGTTAATTAGTGATTTTATTGCTGAAACATCCAGGATGAGCTCGAAAGGCGACTTAATGTCGGACCCGGCAAAGGCAAAGCGGGCGGGTTAAAGCCACCATCAGCACTGCCGATAACTCCGACTACGAATCCGCAAATCGCGCCTACATCAATAATGACTGAGCCTACGACCAAGGTCCTCTGCTGGCCGGCCGCCTCATTTAAGGAAAAGTGACTGTGATCATTGGTATCGACCTGGGCACCACCAACAGCCTTGTGGCTGCCTGGGATGGCGAACATGCCCGGCTACTCCCCAATGCGTTGGGCAACCTCCTTACACCCAGCGTCGTTGGCCTCGACGACCACGGCCAACTGATCGCCGGGGATATTGCCTGCGAACGGCTGCACACCCACCCCCACCTCACCACATCTCTGTTCAAGCGCTATATGGGGAGCGCCCGTGAAACGCAGCTGGGCGGGCGCGCCTATCGAGCGGAAGAACTCTCGGCGATGCTACTGCGTAGTCTCAAGGCCGACGCCGAGCGCGCCTTAGGCGGGCCCGTTCACGAAGCAGTGATCAGCGTGCCCGCGTATTTCAGTGATGCCCAGCGCAAGGCCACGCGTATTGCCGGCGAACTGGCCGGGCTGAAAATTGAAAGGCTGATCAACGAACCCACCGCTGCAGCCTTGGCCTATGGCCTGCAACAGCGAAACGAAGCGACCTTTCTGGTGTTCGACCTTGGGGGTGGCACCTTTGACGTGTCCATCCTCGAGCTGTTCGAAGGCGTCATGGAAGTGCGCGCCAGCGCGGGGGACAATTTCCTTGGGGGTGAAGATTTCGATGACCGGCTCGTGGAGCATTTCATCGCCAAAATCGGTGCCGCTGACCTGCCAGACACGGCCCACCCTGCCATAGCACAGCGGTTGCGGCGTGAGGCACAACGGGTTCGTCATGCCTTGGGGCAGGCGCAAGTCACGAGCTTTATCCTTCGCGAGCAAACGCGTGAATGGAGTCTTGAACTGACCCAGAGCGACCTGGCGGACATCGTCCGGCCTCTGCTGGACCGCCTGCGAGCCCCGATCGAGCGCGCGTTGCGCGACGCCCGGATCAAGGTGGCTGACCTGAACGAAATATTATTGGTGGGCGGCACCACGCGCATGCCGTTGGTGCGAAAGCTGGTCGCGGCCCTGTTCGGGCGAATCCCGGCGATGCAGCTCAACCCGGATGAGGTGGTGGCGCAGGGGGCGGCTATCCAGGCGGCGCTACAGGCGCGCCATGCCTCCCTCGAAGAAGTGGTACTTACCGACGTATGCCCCTATACCTTGGGAATCGAGACCTCGGTGCAGCTAGGCGCCGGTTACCAAAGCGGCCACTACTTGCCAATTATCGAGCGCAATACAGTGGTGCCGGTGAGCCGCTCCCGTAACGTGTCCACCCTCAGTGATAACCAGAAAGTAGTCAGGCTAGGTATCTACCAAGGCGAAAGCCGGTTGGTGGCCAACAATATTTTCCTGGGTGAACTGGAAATCCCCGTACCACCGCGCAAAGCCGGTGAGGTAACGCTGGACATACGCTTCACCTACGACAATAACGGTTTGCTCGAAGCCCAGGTGCATTTGCCAATCAATGACGAAACCCATCGGCTGGTCATCGAGAACAACCCCGGGGTATTGGCTCCTGAAGAAATCGCCCAACGGTTGGCGGCCCTCGAAGCACTGAAAGTGCACCCGCGCGACCAGCAGATCAATACCTTGCTGCTGGCCCGGCTGGACCGCTTGTATCAGGAAAGCCTGGGCGATGGCCGGGAACGTATTGCCGGGCTGGCGAACCATTTTCAGCAAATGCTCGACACCCAGGATGAACGCCTGATACGCGAAGCCCGTGGCGACATTACCCAGCGTCTTGCCCATTTCGAGCGGGAGGGTTGAGTCACCATGAGCCATTGGAAAGTGCTGGACCTTACCCCGGACGCGGACGAACGCAGCATCAAACGCGCCTATGCGCGGCTGCTGAAAATCCACCGCCCAGACGAAAACCCCAATCAGTTCCAGCGCCTTCGGGAAGCCTATGAAGCTTCGCTGGCCGAGTCCCGCTGGCGCGCGCAGATTGATGAGGAAGACGTTTATTCCCCGTTAACCGCAAGCGCATCAACCCCGGAATACCATCCGCCCGCGCAAGCCCCTACGTGGGTAATCCCTCAGGATAGCGTCGACACTCCAACCGCCATCAGTCCTCCGGAACCGTCCCTGGAACAGATGCAGCAGTGGTTGGCCGAGGGTAAAGAGCGCCAAGTGCGGGAAGCGCTGTGCCTTTGGCTGGCGAGCGACTGGCTATTGCCCTTCGAGCGCCGCCAGCAGTTCGAGCAAAGCATATTGGATTGGCTCGAGTCCGCCGAAAAATGGTCGCCAGCCTTTTTCGATGGTGTGTGTCAGGTCATGGGTTGGAACGAAACCCAAGGCGATCTGCCGTGCGAGTACTGGCGCTGGGACAGACTGATCCGGCGGTGCGAGGCGCAAGCTTTTGCAGAGACCCTACGCGGCGATCTGGCCAGATTCGACGCCGATAAAATCCATGGGCAGGCAGCCGCCATGCTGTTCAAACCCATGACTGACCGCCGCCGGCGTGAAATGGCCGATTGCTTTAGCAACCTCGACTGGCAACGCTTTGCAGAGCTCGCCCAAGCCATTGAATATCAATACCCCGAAGTGCCCCAGCGTCTTGGGCTGCAACCACTCGACAACTGGCGGGATTGGTTGCCGGCCACAAACTATCGAGGGGTTTACCTTTTCCTATGGATGGCGCTGTGTGCTGTTCTTATGGCTTCGGTGCTTACCGGGCCTACGAAGAAAGAAGCGTTCGGCATGGTCATCATGCCACTGATAATGCCGGTATTGATCTGGATGGGCATGAAGGTTTACCACGTTTGGGCCATGGTAGCCGTGGTAGCGGGGCCGTTGGATGTGTTGCTTAGCCGATTGTTACTCCCGCGCCGTTGGTACCGACAAGGCGCTGGGCTCTTGTTGCTCCGCCACATACTCCCCAGTGCAGTGCCCGCAGCCCTGGCGTGCGCATGGTCCGGTGGTGTCCTGTGGCTGCGATGGGTAAGCCCGGTGGTGGTGTTCCTCGGTACGATTTACTTCACAAATGTGGCCCTGAGCGGCGGTAGGGTCTCGATGTGGGCTCGGGCACTACGAGCACTTAAACTGAAGGCCGGGCAACTGCCTTGGCACATGCTGCAACGCGAAGGCCTCGTTGTCGTGATTGCAGTGGCCGTGATGGCGGCTACAGTCTATTTCCGTATGAAAACTGTTGTTTAGCGGACAACACGCAATTTACTGGGCTGTGGATGAAGAGAAGGAGATGAGTGGGGACAGATCCCTCAGGGGCGGATTTATTTGTTTGGTTCGTGCGATGGTTGGAAAATAAATTCGTCCCCTTTTCCCTCTGGTGAAGGCCAGGGTTGGATAGTGGTTTCCGAGCGCAGGAGAGGAGCGCGCCAAGGCTGGCCGCCCCTTCACGGCTTCACACACTGGGCCGGCAAAAAAATAGCGCTTTTGCTCGCCTGTTACGTTCATAGTCAGGTCGAGGAGAACAGCATGAAATCCCGGATCATTGGATTGCGAGTGGCCGGTACCGTCTACGCACTGATGGCCTTGGCGCAACTGGGGCGCCTGATTATTCGCCCCGAGGTTCTCGTTAATGGGTATCCCATGCCCCTGTGGCCAAGCGTGCTTGCCTTGGTATTGCTCGCGGTATTGAGCATCTGGATGTGGTCGCTCACACAGTCGCGAGCAGAGTGAGGCTGACTCATCCAGGCCAAACCGCTTCTTGGGCCACTTCGGAGTGATGCTGATGCAGTCATGCTGCGGGTGAACACTCTGGATGATGGATTGGGTGTTCCAGGGAAAAACAACAAAGCCCCGATTATTCGGGGCTTTGTCGTTTGGGTATGCGCAGTTCTCAGATCGTTACCGCACGCTATCCGGCGTTATTGTCTGGCTTGCGGTGACTACGGGTTCTGCGCAATGTGTTTCGGTCCCGCCATGGCCCACCCTATCAGCCCGAACAGCGGCACAAACACGATCACCACGATCCACACCAGTTTGTTGCTCGATTTGCCCTCGGCTTTACGTACCCTGTTGATCGCCCACAACTCGATCAGCAAAAGCACTGCCGCGAGCACGATCCAGATCGTTTCGATTTGCATGAGTCACCTCCTGATAGTCATTCAGTTAGGTGAGTGGTGATGGGCGGGGTTCATTAAATTTCGGAGGGAGTGGGGGAAATGGCCGCCGAGTGAGCCGAACTGGGCGCGGCTCTGGACCATTTGTGGAATGCCGATTTCGGGGATGGATAAATTAGTAAGTTTGTTGCTTCAAACCTTAAAAAATATATGCCCGTGGTTTGGGTGTGTCGGGTATGTTCAGCCTTGATCCTGAGCGTTCTCGGAGACTCCGTAATGCCTGGTTTTGCCGAGCCTGGCGAATAACCTGTGGTGAGCGGGCTTGCCCCCTCGCCACAGAGTTGTGCATCGACTGACTCCTGTAGGAGCCTGCGATCTTTTGATTTTGATGTGTTGTGTCTGGAGGTCCCCATGGCCGCTTACAACCTGCGACAGCTTCGATATTTCGTCACCACCGCCGATTGCGGCAGCGTGGCGGAGGCTTCGCGCAAGCTTTATATCGCGCAGCCGTCGGTGTCGACGGCGATCAAGCACCTTGAAGAAAGTTTTGGCGTGCAGCTGTTTATCCGGCATCACGCCCAGGGTGTTTCGCTGACGCCGAGTGGGTCGCGGTTTTATCGCAAGGCGCTGGAGCTGCTGCGGGTCGCCCATGAGTTTGAACAGAATGCGCTGGCGGACAACGACGTGGTCGCGGGGCAGATCGATATTGGCTGTTTTGAAACGGTGGCGCCGCTGTACCTGCCGCGTTTGATTGCTGGTTTCAAGGAGCGTTGGCCAGGTGTGGAGATCCGCATTCGCGATGGCGAACAGCAGGAACTGGTGCAGGCGCTGACCGCCGGCAGCATCGACCTGGCGATGCTGTTCGAACACGATCTGGACAGCACGATTGAGACAGTGCCGCTGATGCCGCCGCAACAGCCCTACGCCTTGTTGCCGGCGGATCACCGCTTCGCGCAACAGGCGAAAGTGTCGCTGAATGACCTGGTGCTGGAGCCGATGATATTGCTGGACGTGGTGCCGAGCCGGACCTACTTCGTGAGCATTTTTGAAGAGCGCGGACTGACGCCACACATCGTGTTCAGCTCACCTTCGATCGAGATGGTGCGAGGAATGGTCGGGCGCGGTTTTGGCTTTTCGATTCTGGTCACCAAACCGTTTTCCGAATACACCTATGACGGGCAGAAGGTCGTGTGCATACCACTGGCCGAAACCGTGACCGGTTCGGGTCTGTCGGCGGCATGGTTGAGAAGGTCGCAGCTGACCAAACCGGTACAGCTGTTCGTGGATTACTGCCAGGAAGAACTGGCCCGACTGTATACCTGAGCGTCGGGCCAACCATCAGCGGCTGATTGATAACAGCATCCGTTGCAGCATTTCATCGCAGCCGTTCAATTGTTCGAGGCTAACAAATTCGTCCGGCTTATGACCCTGATCCATGCTGCCCGGACCGCACACCACTGTCGCAATTCCCGCCGCGTCAAACAGACCGCCCTCGGTGCCGAACGCCACCGTACCGAACTCCCCAGAACCGGAAAATGCCGCGATCAGCTCAGCGGCTTCGCTGTGCGCATCGGTCGCCAAACCGGGATAGGCCGACAATTCACTGAAGCGGATTTCACTCTGATCACTCACGGCGCGCATGCGCGGTAGCACTTGTTGCTCGGCGTAGGTCTGCAATTCCTGCGCAACGAGGCCAGGGTCTTGTGAGGGCAGGGCGCGGATTTCAAAGTCGAAGCGGCAATCGGCGGGGACGATGTTCAAGGCTTTGCCGCCGGAGATGACGCCGGTTTGCACGGTGCTGAACGGCGGGTCGAAACGGGCGTCGTGATGTTCTGGTGCCTTGAGCCTTTGACCTATTCGCCCCAGTTCACCGATCAGTTCGGCGGCGTATTCAATCGCATTGACCCCGAGTGGCGCGTACGCCGAATGGCAGGCTTCGCCATGAATGTCGCAGCGCATCGCCAGCTTGCCCTTGTGGCCGAGCACCGGTTTGAGTTCGGTGGGTTCGCCAATGATGCAGAGCATCGGTTTGACCGGGCGCTGTTGTAGTGCTTTCAGCAGCGAGCGGACACCAAGGCAACCGACTTCTTCGTCGTAGGAGAGCGCGATGTGCACTGGCAGCCGCAGCGAGGCCTGCACCAGTGACGGCACCAGGGCAAGTACACAGGCGATGTAGCCTTTCATATCCGCGGTGCCGCGACCGTACAGGTTGCCGTCGCGTTCGGTGAGCTGGAATGGCGCGACGGTCCACGGCTGGCCGTCGACGGGCACCACATCGGTGTGCCCCGACAACACGATGCCCGGCTGATCCGCCGGGCCAATGGTGGCGAACAGATTAGCCTTGCTGCGCTCGTCGTTGTAGATCAGTTCGCAAGGCACCTCGAAGCGGGCGAGGTAGTCGCGGACGAACTCGATCAGCTGCAGATTTGATTCGCGGCTGGTGGTGTCGAACGCCACCAAGGCTTCAAGCAAATCGCGGCTGCTGCTCATCGGTCGTCTCCGGCGACACCGTAGCCAGGGGATTTGTCGGGGGTGAGGGCGCGGTCGATGTAGTCCTTGACCTGTGGGCGATAGGCGTCCCACAACTGCTGCAATTTGCCTATCGGTTCTTCATCAGCCCAATCGACCCGCAGGTTGATGATCGGCCAGGTCAGTTCTCCGACCACTATAACGGCAGCCGAATGCACCGGCCCGGCTTCACCGCCTGCGACCACCGCCGCTTTCATCGCGGTGAGCAAGCGGTCGGTCAGTTGGCCCTCGCCATGTTCGTACGCCTCGACCATGGCCTGGATCACGGCTCGGTCCGCGAGCATGTTGCCGGCGGCCACGCATTGCTCGCCCGACACGGCGTTGTGGTTGCCCAGGGTTTCTGAGCCGCTGAAATGCGCGGTGCGACCGAGGTGGTCAATCGCCGTGATTTGTCGGTATTGGCTGTAGCCGTTGCGGGTCAATGCCTTGTCCAGAGCCTCGGCAGGTGAGAGGCCTTGTTCCATGAGGGCGAGGGTTTCCGGGCCGAGGGATGGCAGGGTGATATTTTGTGTGGAGACCGCGCCGACACCGGGCAATAGCCAGGGGCAGCGGGCGCCGACGGCGATGCTTGAGGAACTGATTGCAATGCCGAACTGACCGGTTTCGGGGCAACGGGCGGCGATGGAGAAGGTCATGGTTTTGCTCCTTGGTTGGCCTTGGCAAAGTTGTTGTCTGTGCGGGCGTCTTCGCGAGCAAGCTTCGCTCCTACAGATGATCAGGGTCGTTCATGAAACAGCGATCTACTGTAGGAGCGAAGCTTGCTCGCGAAAGCCGCGACTCGGTCTACCTGCTTACTCAGGAATCACCGCAATCACATCAATCTCCATCAGCCACTGCGGCTGCCCCAGTGCCGACACCACCAACCCGGTGGAAATCGGAAACACCCCTTTGAGCCACTTGCCCACTTCCCGATAAACCGGCTCGCGGTAACGCGGGTCGATCAGGTAAGTGGTGGTTTTGACGATGTGGCTGAGGTCGCTGCCAGCTTCTTCCAGCAACTGTTTGACGTTGCGCATGGCTTGCTCGGTTTGCGCACGCGGGTCGCCGAGGCCCACCAGGTTGCCTTCGAAATCGGTGCCGACCTGGCCGCGAACATAAACGGTGTTGCCGGCCCGCACGGCCTGGCACAGGTCATTGTCCAGGCTCTGGTTCGGGTAGGTTTCCTTGGTGTTGAACATGCGAATACGGGTATGGGTTGGCGTGGACATCTGAGGCTCCTGAAGAACTATTCGTTAAGCGCTGACGGTGGTTTTATGCGCGACGGGGGCGGTTTCAGCTTCGCGTTGCAGGGCATCGCGGTAGTCGTGGTATGAGCGCTGAATGGCGATCTGATCAGCCACGTACTTGGCATCGTGCCAAACACCCCAGATGAACGAAGAGCCGCGACGCGATTGCCATGGCAGGCCGAGGAAATACACCCCAGGCTCGCTCGACACTCCGCGCTGATGCTGCGGCTTGCCGTTGTCGTCGAACGCGTTGACCTTCAGCCAGCTGTAATCCGTGGCAAACCCGGTGGCCCAGATGATCGACGTCACGCCAGCCTTGGCCAGGTCGAGTTCAAGAATCGGGTTAGTGACGCAATCCGGATCCGGGAAGGTATGCCGCGCCTCAGGTTCTTCCGGCAGGTCCAGGCCATTGCGCTCGACGTAGGCGTCGGCGGCATTGAGCAGCGCCAGATAGTTCTCATCGCCGCGTGCCAGGTTGTCGGCAAGGTTGGGCTGGAACGTCGCCACGCTGCCATTGAACGATTGGGTCAGACCCACCAGCGTCATTCCGCGATGGGCCAGCCCACGGAAGTCCACCGTGCGGCCGCCATGGGCGCCGCTCACCGCGATGGTCACGTGTTCCCGGCCGGGTTTCATCGCGGCCTGATCCCACTCGCCGAGCACGCCCAGCCACCAGCAGAAATCACGGTTGCGATAGGCGCGAGGAGGGCGATCGTGCGCACCCACCGAGAGGTAAACCTGCTTGCCGGCACTCTGTAATTCATCGGCGATCTGCACCCCGGACGAGCCGGCGCCCACCACCAGCACAGCGCCCTCTGGCAGTTGCTGCGGGTTGCGGTATTCGGCGGAGTGGATCTGGGTGAATGGCTGATCTTTCGGCGCGATCGGCGGAATAACCGGGCGCTGGAAAGGTCCGGTGGCGGCCACTACGCGGTTGGCCTCGATCACGCCTTCGGAGGTTTCAATGGTGAAGCCTGGACGACCGACATTGCGCTCGACTTTCTTCACGTCCACGCCGGTGCGGATGGGGGCGTTGAACTTCTTCGCGTAGGCTTCGAAGTAATCCGCTACCCGTTCTTTCGGGGCAAAGCTGTCGGGGCTGAGATCGTCGAACTCAAGACCCGGAAACCGATCGTGCCAGGCCGGGCCGTTGGCCACCAGCGAATCCCAACGACCGCTGCGCCAGCGCTCGGCGATGCGGCTGCGCTCCAGTACGAGGTGAGGCACGCCGAGTTTGCTCAGGTGTTCACTCATGGCCACGCCAGCCTGACCGGCGCCCACAATCAGCGTATCTATTTTTGTTTTTTCAGTGGTCATCTCTATACCCATCGAAGTTGGAATCAGGTCGGTTGTGGCCTGCCATTTCTTGGGTCAAGACTAGGGATCACCCCTGGATCGGTAAAATATTATAAAGCTGGCATTTGAATACAAATTACCGATGTAGCGCCTGCAAAGATTGCGGGCGTGTTGGAGGCAGCGCGGAAGCCCGTCTCGCGGCGTTAGTATTTTTCCATTTACCCATCATTTCTCTTGAAAATAATCAGTCTAAAAACCCCGACCCAGGCTTCGAATGGTTTGCTATTCTGAGGTTGTAGGTGAAGACGCAGACTGATGCGCAAAGGGATAGCGAGGAGGCGTGGGGCGCGCTCCCAAGGGTACACGGTTAGAAAGATCTCCGCGCTGAGATCCAGCCCTTATGCCGTGTGAGGCAGAACAGCCCAAAGCTAAAAATCCTGTTCTGTGAGAGGCCCGATAAACCTTGTAAGCCAGAGACCAGCGCTGGCCACCTACTCGATTTCCAAAGCCCGCCTTGTGCGGGCTTTTTCGTGTTCGCCGTAGCAGCTGTCGAGCTAGCGAGGCTGCGTTCGGCTGCGCAGCAGTCGTGAATCCGGCCGACGCGGTCTGCCTGACACACCGCGAGTTCTGGTTTGACGACTGCTTCGCAGCCGAACGCAGCCTCGCAGGCTCGACAGCTGCTACAACGAGTGTGTTGCCTGTTTGATGTGAGCCGCAAAGCCCGTCTGATCTGCAGCAATCTCATCACGCAATGTGAGTTGCGGAATGTCATACGCCCCTGAATTTTGCGGTCGGAACGCAATCGGCGCGGTTTCCCACAGGTCATCCAGCCGTTGGCCGAGCGCCTCACAAGTTGCTGAAAATCTCGCCTCATCCATTCGGCTGGTCCGATAGATCACGAACGGTGGCAGCACGTCGAAGCCGGGGTAGAACAGTACGCCATGCTGGATCGGGAATAGCACATCGTCGATCGGCCCATTGATGCCCCGTGGGCTGTAATGAGATTCCCAGCCTCCGGTGGTGACGATCAGCATCGCCCGTTTGCCCGCCAGCGTGCCTTCCCCGTAACGGTCGCCCCAGCGCGCATCGGAATGCTCCCCTACGCCGTAGGCAAAACCATAGGCATAGACGCGTTCCACCCAGCCTTTGAGGATCGCCGGCATCGAGAACCACCACAGCGGAAACTGCAGAATGACGGTATCGGCCCAGAGCAGTTTTTCCTGTTCGAGAACGATGTCCTGTCGTTGCCGGCCTTCTTTGAAGGCACGCTTGGAGTCTTGCGACGGATCGAACCGTGCGTCGGCAGGCCGGCCGAAACTGTCATCGGCGTCCAGCGAGGCTTTCCAGTCCATCGCATACAAATCGGAAACCTGTACCTGGTGGCCGGCAGCTTCCAGGCGTTTGACGGCAAAGTCCTTGAGCGAACCGTTTAACGATTTGGGTTCGGGATGGGCGTAAACGAGCAGAACATTCATGGGCTGAGTCTCCGTTGTCAGTAGCCAGCAGGATCAGGCCTTACCCGGTATATTGGAAATGAATAACCAATATGCCAGGTATTGTCATGAATAATCTTCGTCGTCTGGACATCAACCTGCTGCTGACCCTTGATGTCTTGCTCTCGGAACACAACGTGACCCGTGCGGCGCAACGCCTGAATTTGTCGCAACCGTCGGTGAGTGTTCATCTCGCTAAATTGAGGGATATTTTCAACGATCCACTATTGCTGCCGGGGCCACGGGGCATGCGGCCCACGGCTCGGGCCGATGAGTTGCGCGAGCCGTTGCGCCAGGCCCTGGAAGCCCTGGAGCGCGCGGTGTCGCCTGCCAGCCCTTTCAACCCGGCCGAGGCACGGCAGACGTGGAACGTCATGGCGTCGGACTACGGCGAGTCGACCATCATCTTGCCCGCGTTGGCCGGGCTGCGTTCGGCGGCACCCGGCACGCGTTTGGCGGTGTTTGACCTGATGCCGTCACAACTGGCCAAACAAGCGGAGCAGGGGGCAATCGACCTGGCGTTTCATACCACTGAGGATGCTCCCCCAGGCTTGCGACGTCGTGCATTGTTCACCGAACGCTATGTGTTGGTGGGGCGTACTGGCCATCCGCTGTTGAGACAGCGACCGACACTCGCGCAGTTCTGCGAACTCGACCACGTCATCGTATCCCGGGATGGCGGAGGCTTTCAGGGTGTCACCGATCAGGCGCTTTCCCAGCTGGGCGTGACGCGCCGAGTGGTGCTTTCGCTCCCCCATTTTCTGTTTGTCCCGTCGGTGGTGGAAAGCACCGACATGGTCGCGATGCTGCCAGCGCGCCTGGTTCGCGATACGCACGCCTTGACCATGGTCGAGCCTCCCCTTGAAGTGCCGGGATACGAGATGTCGATGCTCTGGCCCGAGCGCTGTCACCGCGACCCTGGGCATCAATGGTTGCGTGAGTTCATCGTGAGTGCCTTGTGATGGGTATCAATCAAACACAATCCCTTGTGGGAGCGCCTTGTGTTCATTGAGGTGTTTGGCTAATCTCGCACAAACACGCAAAAACAGGCATAACCATGCAAGCCGAGCATTCCTCCGCCGAACTCCCCCAACTTCGCCGCCAAAAAATCCTGCTGATCCTCGAACGTGATGGCAAGGTCATGGCTTCCGAGCTGAGCCAGCATTTCGCCGTGTCCGAGGACACCATTCGCCGAGACCTGTCGGAGCTGGCAAGTGCCGGGCTGGTGCAGCGGGTGCACGGCGGGGCGTTGCCGCGGCCCAAGGACACGGGCAAGGATTACTTCACTCGGGTCAGCGAAACCGACGAGGTGAAAACCCGGTTGGCGCAGCTCGCCGCGCGCCGGGTCAAGGATGGCCAGATCGTGATGTTCGATTCCGGGAGCACCACGCTGCAGATCGCACGCTCGCTGCCTTCCGACATTGTCATCACGGCCGTCACCGCGTCGCCGATGATTGCGATCACGCTGGCCGAATACAAAGGCATCACGGTGATCGTCGCCGGTGGTCAGCTCAACCCTGCGACGATGTCTTCCAGCGGGCATGAAACCCTGCGATTGATCGAGGGCATCAAGGCCGACCTGGTGTTCACCGGGGTCTGTGCCATTCATCCGGAAGTCGGCCTCAGCTCGCTGCATTTCGATGAAGTGCCGGTGAAGCAGGCGATGCTCGCCAGCGCCTCCCACGTGATTGCCGTGACCACCGCGGACAAACTGGGTGCCGTGGAGCCCTTCGTGGTTGCGCCTTGCGCCCGTGTGCATACGCTGATTACCGAACGTCACGTGGCCTCGGGCAATCTTGAGGACTATCAAAGACTGGGGATCGAGGTGGTGCAGGCAGACGCCTGAGCGTCATCGCGCCCGGCGCTGCATGGGTTACGCTGATAGCAACGACGGGAGGAATGCAGTCATGACTGAGCGTCATATAACCCACTCGGAAACGCTGTCGAACGGATGCACGATTGAGGTCAAAGCCGAGATATTGAGAGACGGTTCGCTGAAGATGTTCATGGGGGTCTATTGGCCGGACGGCTCGGCCATTGTCGAGGACAAGCACCCCTCGCCGCATCTGCTGGACATGGAAGCGGCGATGGAGTGGGCCATCGAAAAAGCCAAAACCATCGGTAACAGCCAGAGAACGCTGTAAGGCCCGGTGATAACGGAATCATTGACCGGCTTGAGGGTCGTAATTATGGGTTTGAACGCACTGCGATCGATTCGCCGCTAGCGTCACCTCATCCCCGTAGTTCTGACCTTTTAGGACGTTAAAATGAAGCGCACCGCGATAATGACCCTGGCCATTGCAAGTACTCTCCTGCTGGGAGGTTGCTTTCCTTACTGGGAAGAGGGAGACAGGTACGATCGGGATCACCGTGAATACCGTCGCGACCATGACCGTGGCTATTATTACCGTGATGATCGTGGGTATGACCGGGATTACGATCGTCGTGATGATCGCCGTCGGCACCGCGACCATGACGACCGAGACGATTGACCTGTCTGCGCCCAGCTCCAGAGCGGCCATCACCGCTCTGATCTCCTGAGGAATAATCATGCGAAGGCTGACTGGGCATATTGTTGCACCCCTCACTCAATGGCTGACGGCGGCAGGTATCGGCCTGACTGCCGTGGTGTTCAATGCACAGGCACAAATCCCACCTCAAGCCACTCAGGAAATAAACAGCTTGCTGGACTTTGTCGAGCACAGTGAATGCCGGTTTGTGCGCAACGGAAGCGAATACGGCGGCCCTCAAGCCCGGGCGCATCTGGAGAAGAAGCTGGAGTACCTTGAAGAACAGGACAGGGTGAACAGCGCCGAAGACTTTATTGAGCTGGCGGCCACCCAAAGCAGCATGAGTGGCCGCGCCTATGAAGTGCGCTGTCCGGCAGGCATACAACCGGCCAACCTCTGGTTGAAGACCGAGCTACAGCGGCAACGGCAACGTCATTGATGGTGTCTTGATGTGCTAGCGCAGCACAATCAAGCAGCCGCCTTTACGGCGTGCCAAACATCGCCGTCCAGTAAATACCCGCGTCACTCTTCGGGTCCACCGCATAGGCTGCACCCAATTCGCGAAATTGTGGGTTCATCAGGTTGGCGCAATGCCCCGGGCTGGCCAGCCAGCCATCGACCACCTTGCGCACTGTGTCCTGCCCGGCGGCGATGTTCTCGCCGACCTGCTGGCCGGCGTACCCCGCCAGTTCAGCCCGATCACCTGGCGTGCGGCCGTCGCGGTCCTTGTGATCGAAAAAGTTTTGGTTGGCCATGGCCCGGCTGTGGCCCTCGGCGGCTGATCCCAGCGTGGCGTTCCAGACCAGCGGCGTGGTGGCGGTGAAGGATTGGGTACCGCACTGGCGCGCTTGCGTGCGGGCGCTGTTCATCGCTTCAAGGAGTTTCTGTCCCTCCGCCTGCCAGTCGCCCAAGCGCCCCGTCAACAGCGGGCGCGCCAGCACGATGCGCCACTCGCGGCCCTCCCGGCTGACGCCGATATCGACAAATTGCGGGTCCAGCACCACCCGGCAGAAGCTCTCCTGAATCGCCTTCATCGCGGCGGGCGCATCACGCGGGCCGGACAAGCTGATTGCCTGCACATTAACCATCGGGTACGCCGCGCGGGCCAGTGCCTGCTGCAGGTCGCCGATGCTGTTGGCGGACAGCACCAGGCGCGGATCGCTGGCCAGCGGTGGTAACTCCGACGACGCCTGTCCGGCACAGCGCTGTACCTGGCTGCGGTAAACGTTGATCGACTCTACCAGCTGTTGTTCATCGGCCGCCGATGCGATGACGCTGAACACCAACCCGAATGACAACACGCCAAGATGCAAAACGGATGACAGGCTGCGCATGAAAATCTCCCCCTGAACGGACTGCGCTCATGATGCGCGAATACACCCCTCCCGATGCAATGCCTTTTCGCGCCCAAATGCAGTTTATTGCCTGCCTGTCGGTATGAATTGCGGCTACTACAATCAACCCAGGTCTGCGATCGTTTCGTTGCTCACGAAGGTTTCAATCAGAAGGGTCGGAACATGCGATTCAAAGGGGTAGCCACCTGCTTCGCAATCAGCCTTCTGTGCGGCCAGGTGTGGGCAACCGACCAGGAGCAAAAAAAGGAAGTGGCCGAAGAAAAGGCGCAGGTTCTGGAGCAGAAAGCGGCAGAGAAGGGTAGCGAAGCTCCGGTGCCCAAATCCGAGGTCATCACCCCCTCCGAAGCGCAGGCGGTCGATCCGGCGGGCACGGCGCCGCTGGAGGATGCCATTACGTGCCTTGCACGCAGTATCTACTGGGAAGCCAAAGGGGTGACTGCTGCCGACATGGAAGGCGTCGCCAGCGTGGTCATGAACCGGCTGGGTCACGAAGGTTTTCCGGAAACGGTGTGCGCCGTGGTCAAGCAAGGTTCCGAAAAGCATGCCTGCCAGTTTTCCTGGTGGTGCGACGGGCGTGCGGATCAGGTAAAGGAAGACGACGAATATGCCATCGCCAAGGAGATCGCGCGCAAGGCGCTCAACAAGCAACTGACGGACCGCACCCACGGTGCCTTGTATTTCCACGACAGAACGGTGAAACCCGACTGGGCGAAGCAGTACATCAAGACGGGCGAGACCCGGAAGTTTCTGTTCTATAAACCTGGTGGCGGGACGGCAAAGTAGGTGCGAATCGCTTCGCACCATCTGGAGCCAACCCTCTACTGGCCGCTTATGCTACGGGAGGGAAACGCTACGGTGATGGTCAGCCCCTCGCGCTTCCAGTCACGGCGGATTTCGCCGTGAAGCTGGCCATGCACGGTCGCTTTGGCGAGAAGGGTGCCGAACCCGGTGCTGTCGGGCTCCCGGTCAATGAGCGGGCCATTCCTTTCGCTCCAGACCACGGTGAATACCTCCTCACTCTCGCTACAGGCAATATCCAAAAGCCCTTCAGGCAAAGAGAGCGCCCCATATTTCGCGGCGTTGGTTGCAAACTCATGCAACAGCAAAGCGAAGCTGGTGACTGATGCACCGTCAATCGTTATGTCAGGGCCGGTCACGACGGCGCGTGACTGGCTGGTATCCCCGCTATCGGCATAAGGCGCGAGAATGGTTTGAATGAGGGCATGCAATGTCGTTGGCTGCTCGTTACTCAAACCGTGCGGTATGGTCAGGGTGTGGGCTCGCGCCAATGCGTTCAGCCGTGCGCAAACGGCGGAGGCGAGTTCACCGGGGGTCGTTGCCGAACGGGCGCTCAGTGAGACCACGCTGTTTGCCAGGGTGAACAGGTTTTTCACCCGGTGATCCATCTCTCTGATGAGCAGGCTCTTTTGTTCTTCCGCCTGTCGTCGCTCAGTGATATCGCGAGCGATTTTGGCCGCTCCGACAATACGGCCTTGCCGATTTCTGATAGGGGAGACGGCGAGAGAGATCTCGACCAGGCTGCCGTCTTTGCGCCGCCGGAGGGTTTCATAGTGTTCGATGCGCTCGCCTCGACGGATGCGCGCCAAAATGCCGGGTTCCTCATCCCGTCGATCCAGGGGGATGAGCATATCAATGGGTTGGCCGACCGCTTCCTCGGCCGTGTAACCGAAGAGTCGCTGGGCGCCAGCGTTCCAGTTGGTAATCGTGCCGTTCAGGTCTTTGGCGATGATCGCATCGGCGGACGATTCGACCAGCGCGTCATGGATCAGCGCGGCTTTGTCGGCGACGGTCTGGTCAGTCAGATCGATCAGCATGTTAACGGCGCCTATCAGGCTGCCTTCTGCATCGAAGATCGGCGAGGGGCACGCCAGAAAACGAACGCGTGTGCCATCCGGACGCTCGGCGATGGCTTCAATCCCTCTGACAGGACGTTGTTCCTTCAATGCCATGGACATGGGGCATTCATCGTGGGGCAGCGGCGTGCCGTCAGGCCAATAGAGCTTCCAGGAGCCGCAAAAGGCGCTCTCCCCAAGCGCCGGGGTCATTCCCCACAGCGCCACCGCTGCACGGTTGTAAAAGGTGATCAGACCCTTGGCATCGGTGGTGTAGATGGCCTCGGGCAGTGCCTCAAGGACATCGCTCAACCCCAGGTCGTGAAGGAACGGGGAGGTTTGCTCGCTACCTTCTGAGGGTGTACAGGTAGGTCCAATAGCGGTGTCGTCCTCATGGACAGGCCCTTGGCTCATTCGCAAACTCCATGCTGGTGGTGCCTTGGCACTCGATTCAGGTGATTCGGGTTGAAACACAGGATATAGCGATGTGGCGAGGTCCCGGAAAGAACCTTGCCTCTAATTAAGGACTATTTTTGGTCGCGCACAAGAAGCTTGATCGAAATTCGCTCGCTGCTGCCCGTACATTTTTACGCTTTCTTTACGGTAGGTGTTTTCCCTTGCGAGGATACTTGCCGCGTTTTTTTGATCGTCGACAGGCCTGCAAACTCTCCAGGTCGCTTGAACGAACGGCATGACACCCATGGACTAATCTCATTATCAAGCCGTGGGGTTTCAAGGCTGAGTTCCAATGTTTACCCGGTAGCCCCGCAAACCCTCTTGCTCGAAGGTGGCATGCCATTTATTTCCTTCAATCTCAGAGAAGCTACCCGTGAGCGAAACAGCGATCCCCGCCCATGAAAACTCCCACGCCAAAACATCAGGAGTGGGCTTGCTCGTCGCCGCGGTCGGCGTGGTTTATGGGGACATTGGTACCAGCCCGCTTTACACCCTCAAGGAAGTGTTCGCCGGCCACTATGGCGTCCAGGCCAATCAGGACGGTGTACTGGGCATTCTGTCGTTGATTTTCTGGTCGCTGATCTGGGTCGTCTCGATCAAGTACGTGCTGTTTATCCTGCGCGCCAACAACCAGGGCGAGGGCGGCATCATGGCCTTGACGGCACTGGCACGCCGGGCCTCGGCGCCTTATCCGAAAATGAGCCGGAACCTGGTGTTGCTCGGGCTGTTTGGCGCGGCACTGTTTTACGGGGACAGTATGATCACCCCGGCCATTTCGGTGCTATCCGCGGTTGAAGGTCTGCAACTTGCGTTCGAGGGCATCGGGCATTGGGTCGTTCCGCTGTCCGTTATCGTTCTGGTAGCACTGTTCCTGATCCAGAAACATGGCACGGCGCGTATCGGCATCCTGTTCGGCCCGGTCATGGTGCTGTGGTTCGTGGTGTTGGGCATTCTCGGTACATTCGGCATTCTGCAACGCCCGGAAGTGCTGCAAGCGCTCAATCCTGCTTGGGCGGTGCGATTCTTCGTGGTTCATCCGGGCATTGGCATCGCCATTCTGGGCGCCGTGGTATTGGCATTGACCGGTGCTGAAGCGCTGTATGCCGACATGGGCCATTTCGGTCGCAAACCGATTGCCCGTGCCTGGTTCATGCTGGTGCTGCCTGGCCTGGTGCTCAATTACTTTGGCCAGGGGGCGTTGATCCTCGGGAACCCGGAAGCGGTACGCAACCCATTCTATCTATTGGCACCCGACTGGGCGCTGCTGCCGATGGTCGCGCTGTCGACACTGGCCACCATCATCGCCTCCCAGGCGGTGATTTCCGGGGCGTTCTCACTGACTCGCCAGGCCATTCAGCTGGGTTACGTGCCGCGTATGTTTATCCAGCACACCTCCAGTCAGGAGCAGGGGCAGATTTACATCGGCCTCGTGAACTGGGCGCTGATGGTCGGCGTCGTGTTGCTGGTCATCGGCTTCGAGTCGTCCAGTGCGCTGGCAGCGGCGTATGGCGTGGCGGTGACGGGGACCATGTTGATCACGACCATCCTGTCCTCGGCCGTGGTCCTGCTGCTGTGGAAAACACCGCGCTGGCTGGCGATTCCGATGCTATTGGGTTTTCTCGTGGTCGACAGTCTGTACTTCGCCGCCAACATATCGAAGATCTTCCAGGGTGGTGCGTTCCCGGTAATCGCCGGTATTGCCCTGTTCATTTTGATGACCACCTGGAAGCGCGGCCGCAAGATCATTGTCGAGCGACTGGACGAAACCGCTCTGCCGCTGCCGTTGTTCATCAGCAGCATTCGCGCGCAACCACCCCATCGTGTGCAGGGTACGGCGGTATTTCTGACGGCCAGATCCGATGCAGTTCCCCATGCGCTGTTGCACAACCTGTTGCACAACCAGGTGCTGCACGAGCAGGTGGTGTTGCTCACCGTGGTGTCTGAAGACCGCCCGCGTGTGCCTGCGGATCAGCGGTTCGAGATCGAGTCTTTTGGCGAAGGGTTCTTCCGGGTCAGTCTGCACTTCGGTTTTATAGAGGAGCCCGATGTGCCGCTGGCGTTGAGTCTGTGCCATTTGAAAGAGCTGGATTTCAGTCCGATGCGCACCACCTATTTCCTCAGCCGCGAGACGGTCGTCCCGACCAAGCGTATCGGCATGGCCCGTTGGCGCGAGACCCTGTTTGCGTTCTTGCTGAAGAACGCCAACAGCAACCTCAAATACTTCAATTTGCCGCTCAATCGTGTGATTGAGCTGGGTACGCAGGTTGAGATGTAGCGACTCATCCCTGTGGGAGCGGCGGTGCGCTGCTCCCACAGGTAGACCTCGCCGATGGCACGCTACGCAGAGTCTTGCCGCTGTGGCAGGCTCCGCCCGTCTCGGTTTATGCCCTCACCGAGACGCGACTGTTACCGGCGAAAACCCAACGGTTCATCGAGTTTCTGCGTGAGAAATTGCAGGATGCTTAGCGGGTGGTGACTGCCTTTCACTAGGCAAGACCCGCGGGAAAGCGGACGTTCAGCCTTCTCTCTAAAAGACCGCGAAAGTTTATGCCCGTGGATTCGATTGTGGGCTTTAATGTCCGTGCTCACTATGCAGCCACGTTAGCTTCGACTCCGTACGAAGGTGGATGCGCCTGACGGCGGATTCAGGTTGCTGTGCACTTGTCCAATCAAGGAAGAAACGACATTGAAAATAGCTTTTGGCGCCCTGTTGTTGATCTGCCTGACTACTCTCGCACTCGCTGACGAGAACCCTGTCGGCTTCCAATCTTCCACACTGGCGGACCCGCACAGTGACCGCTCACTGGAGATGGTCGTTTGGTACCCCAGTGCGACTACCGCCGCCACGCAATTGATCGGCGATGATGTGGTGTTTGTCGGTGCTTCTGCCGTTCGTAACGCGCCGCCCGCTGCTGGCAAGCATCCCTTGCTGGTGCTTTCCCACGGATACAGGGGGAACTGGAGCAACCAGATCTGGCTTGCCAGTGCTCTGGCTCATAGGGGGTACATCGTCGCCGCAATCAATCACCCTGGCACCACCACTCATGACCGTAGCCCTCAAGCTGCGGCGCAGTTATGGCAGCGCCCGGTTGATTTACGCCGAGCCATAGATGCGGTCACGACTCAACCAGAAAAATTCGGCTTGGTCGCCAATGACCGAATTGCAGTAGTGGGCCATTCACTCGGCGGCTGGACCGCCCTGGAGATAGCCGGCGCTCGTTTCGATCCAGACCGCTTCGCCCTTGACTGCAAAGCCCACCCGCAGTTAGCGAGTTGCACCGTCTACGCAACGATAAACCCTGCAAGCACCTCAAAATCAAAGGCCGCGTTGGCCGCCGATTTGCGCGATAAACGCGTCTCTGCTGTGGTCACATTGGATCTGGGCCTTTCACGGGGCCTGACCGATGAAAGCCTGGCGGCGCTGCCGGTACCAACGCTGGTGATCGCTGCCGGTGTACCGTCGCGCGAGCTTCCTGCTGAGTTGGAGTCTGCCAACCTGGCCAAACGCTTGCCTGCGGCGACAAGCCGTTACGTCGAAATCAGCGACGCAAGCCATTTCAGCTTCTTGTCGATGTGCAAACCTGGCGCGCAGAAACTGCTCGAAGAAGATGTACCAGGCGATGGCATCATTTGCCTGGATGGCGACGGCGGTCGCTCACGTGGGGAGATTCAGCAGCAGATCACATCGCTGATAGCAGAGTTTCTTCAGTCATCCTACAAAGAAGCAAGATTGTAAACTCGTGGTGCGGGAACTGCTGCAGCTCAACAAAAAACCGCTGTAGCAGTTTTGGCGTCCGCGCGATCTGTCAGATCGGTTGGGCAGGGAAGTGGGCTCTGGGGCGGAAGCGGTCGGTCGCGAAGGCTAGGTAGATCAGCTCTCAGCGCAAGTGATTGCGTCCTGACCGGCTTCAGCCGCCAGCTTCAATCGGTCAGCTTTACTAATGTATTTAGTCTTGCTTTTCGGTGCCAGTTTGGCGCTGGCCTTTTTGGCGTTAGCCTTTAATAACTGATTTATTTTTTTACGACGATTCATATTTTCTGCTCGGTTTGTCAGTGCTTGAATGATACCAGCTTAAAATTTCAGGTAAAAATTGATACCGGTTGCGGTGGCCCGCGGATTCCACTCCGTCTGCAGTGGCGGTTGCGGCGGGAACTTCAGGGTACTGGCCAGGTCAATGGGGGCCCTGTATCGCAGATGCCGAGCAGTGCTGGTGGCCTGTTTTACGACAGTGCCGTCCGAGATCAGCTGAGTCCGCCCCCTGATGCCAACCAAGATTTCTCTGCCGAGCCTCCTCCTGGCGTTCTGCGTCGTCACGTCGCTTTGTTCGGTTGCTGCCGAGCGAAGGGCGCCCTCGCAAAGCAACAGCGCATCAACCACCCTGATCGAAACCGCATCGCGGCAGTATGGAGATGGCCAGTTGGACCAAGCCGCTGCCACGCTGGAGCGTGCTCTGCATATCCAGCCGAACAATCCCGCGACGCTGCATTATCTCGGTGTGTTGCGTCTTCAGCAGGGGCAGTACCAACAGGCTGAAACGTTGGCGGTGCGCTCGAACATGAGAGTTGGTAGCAACGTAGCGTTACGCAACCGCAACTTCCAATTGATCCAGGCGGCGCAGCAGGCCAACGCATCGAGCACCTCACCCAACGCCAAAGAGGACCAGGTCGCAGTACAGAAGGGGCTTGAAGAGGAGGCCCAAAGGCTGCGCGAAGCAGAAATGGCCGCTGCTGAACAAGCCGCTCCGGATACTGGGCGCGATGCTGGCAACTTCGCTCGCGCAATGCCCGAAGGAGAATTGCAATCGGCTTCCGCCGAGCCAGCGCCCGCGTACGATGGTGTTGAGATTCCCCGTGGCCATTGGCCGCCTCCGGGTAAATGCCGAATCTGGTTTCCTGATCGTCCGCCCGGGCATCAGCCCCCACCGGGCAAATGCAAGAAGCTACGGCATCGGGTTCCGTTGGGAGCCTATCTGGTACACGGATGAGTTTCTGAGTGTCTTCTGGCGGGTCGGCGACGGTCCAGCTTCGACCGTCGCGTCACATCAATTGTCAGACTTCCGTCTGTTCCGCCATTCCCAAGGCATCATCGATATCTATTCTCAGGCTAGCGACGATAGTAGCGGTGATCGTCCTCGTAGCGGTGCCGCATGGGCCGATCATCGTGGCGCTCCCAATAACGATGGCGTTCAGCTTCTCGACGGGCTTGCTCTCTGCGCCACTGTTCTCTACGCCATTCATCTCGGCGCCAATCGTCTCTACGATCGTGCCAACGGCCGTCATGCCAGTATCGGTCGTCATGGGCCAGCAAGGGGCCTGGCTGTTTGCCGGCCATACTGGCCAAGGTTGGCCAAGGGTTGCCGGCGGCCTCGACCGGAGCCTGAACGGCTGCCACTTCAGTTGCGTAAACAGGGGTTGAGGTCTTCATTTGTGTTGCTGATGCGGAGCCCACTGCCGCGAGCGCGAACAGGCCGAAGAGCACCATCCGTGGGTCATGGAATTTCATGAGCGAAGACAACCTCTGATTGACAATGGACGTGTGGCCATCTGACTGCGGGAAGCCTGCGAGGTCGCGCTTACCGAGGATGTGCCTGTCCACATAGACCGATAAAAAGAGAAAAGTTCTAGGGCTCCGCGGCTTAAATAGCCGACGACCTCATTGTTCGGCCTCTTTGAGGTTTGTTATCTAGTGGATTGGGTCAATTTGAGATTTATTACTTGGTGCAGGCGCACCTATCCCGTGACCGGTGGCCCTTGCGGTAAAAGTTTGGCCAGCCGGCGCAGGTTCTGCACTGCGGCGGCCAGCGTGAACTCATCGGTTGCGCCACTCATGCCACGTAGTCGTAAACGATCCACTTTCAAGATGCGCTTGAGGTGGGCAAACAACATTTCAAGATTCTTGCGTTCGTGGCGAGAGCGCATGTACTCCGGTGTCGCTGCAATATGCCGAGCCACATCCCGCTAGGGCAGCGTGTCGCGCTTGGCGAAGATGCTTGCCACTTCCGCCATGTTCTCGGTTCCCCAGGTGCACAGCGGGATGATCGCGTCAGCCAGGCTGCGACCGAGCGGGGTCAGCGTGTAATCCACGCGCGGCGGCACTTCCTTGTAGTCGGTCCGCGCCAGCACTTGATCGGCCTCCAAATCCTTCAATTGCTGGATCAGCACCTTGTCACTGACGCCAGGGATCAAACGCTTGAGTTCGCCATAGCGCTTTGGGCCGTCGCGCAGGAAAAACAGGACCAGCGGTTTCCACTTGCCCGAGATGATGCGCAGCGTGGCGTTGAGCCCGCAGCCGGGGTCGCAGGTTTCAGAAGGTGTGGTCATATTGGGTACTTACCTAAAAGTGCATACTTGTCGTTAGGTTATTAGATCCGCATAGTCGTTCTCAAGCAAGCAGCTCCCTGCTTCCATACAACGCTTAGGAAGGATGTACGACATGACCAGACTGAATGGAAAGACCGCTGTGATCACCGGTGGCGCTACGGGCATCGGCCTCGCCGCTGCAAAACGCTTCATCGAGGAGGGCGCCTTCGTCTTCATCTTTGGCCGCCGGCAGGAAGCGCTTGACGCCGCTGTGGCCGAACTTGGGCCCAATGCCCGCGCGGTGAAGGGCTCGGTCTCCGATGAGGCCGACCTCGACCGACTCTACGCGGCGGTGAAGGCCGAGCGCGGAACCCTCGACATCGTTTTCGCCAATGCCGGGGCGGGAGGCCCGCTTCCGCTCGGCAAGCTCACTGCCGAGCACATTGACGAAACCTTCGAAACCAATGTGAAGGGGACGATCTTCACGGTCCAGAAGGCGCTGCCGCTGATGGGCCAGGGCGGTTCGATCATCCTGACCGGGTCGAGCGCCGGCACCACGGGCGCCCCGGCATTCAGCGTCTACAGCGCGAGCAAGGCGGCAGTGCGCAACCTCGCGCGGACCTGGGCGGAGGACTTGAAGGGCACTGGCATCCGGGTAAACGTGCTGTCGCCCGGGCCGACGGCGACCGAACTCGCGAAGGCCGCGCTAGGCGAGGAGGGCATGAAGGTCTTCGCCTCGATGAATCCGCTCCAGCGCATGGCCGATCCAGCGGAGATCGGAGCGGTGGCTGCCTTTCTCGCGTCGCAGGACAGCAGCTTCATGACCGCCAGCGAGGTCGCCGTCGACGGCGGCCTGGCGCAAATCTGACTCGCCACGCCCGGCCCGCTATTTGGCGCCGCCGGGGGTGGTAAACCTGAGGAGAATATATGAGCTACGCAATCATCGGTTTCGGCAATATCGGCCAGGCCCTGGCCAAGGCGTTTGCCCGCAACGGCATCGAAGTAGCCGTTGCAACCACGCGCGCCCCGGAAAGCTTTGCATCCGTCGCAGCAGCGATCGGACCTCAGATCATTCCCAAAAAACTGGCGGACGCGGTCAAGGCGGACATCGTCTTTCTGGCTGTCCGTTTCGAGTCGCACCCGGATGTCGCTAAGGCGTTGCCGACCTGGAAGGGGAAGACCATCATCGATGTGACCAATGCCTACGGCGTGTCCCCTGAAGAACTGGGAGGAGAGCCATCTTCCAGAGTCGTCGCGCAGGCCTTTACTGGTGGACGACTGGTCAAGGGCTTCAATCATTTGGGCGCTGCCGTCCTTGGCCAGGATCCGGCCGTACAGGGTGGCAGGAGAGTCGTGTTCCTGGCGAGCGACGATGACGGCGCCGCAACGGAAGTGGGTGCGCTTGCAGAAAATCTCGGTTTCTCGCCGATCAAACTGGGTGGGCTTTCGGAAGGTGGACTGCTTGTGCAGGCGCGCGGAAATAGCTGGGGTCAACTGATCTTCAAGGACTTGGTCAAGTTCGGCTGATGAATCGCGATCGTAAATGTTGGTGCGGTCCTGGCCACAATTTATACGAGTTGGTAAGTGCTCAATAATGAAGGAGAGGAATGATGATGCTTGATAATGAAAGAATAATCAGAGAACTCTGCGCCGCCGCGGAAGGGCAGGGAACGGATATCGAGAAGTTTGTTTCCATGTTCTCTGAGGAAGGCTACATGTGGGATATGGCATCCGGCATGAAGTTTCGCGGCAAGGCCATTGGTGAGTCTATCGCGGGTATGGTCAGTGCGTTCCCCGATGTCCACCGTGAGATATTCAACGTCCATGTCGCGGGAGACGTCGTCGTTGTCGAACTCGCGATTCGGGGAACGCACAAGGGTGATCTGCCACTTGCTTCAGGGACGCTAGCTCCCACGGGCAAGAAGATAGATGTCCCGTCATGCGATGTTTTCCACCTCGAAGGCGGGAAGGTCAAATCTTTCCATTGCTACAACGAGGCTTCTGCGATGCAGCAACAACTCGGCCTCGTCCCCCGCTGAATGACGGACACTACGCGATCCTTTGTAAGAGCAAGGGAGAAGTCTTTATGAGCAATCAAGAGAATATCCAGATTGTGAAGGACTTTTTTGCAGCAATGGGCAGCGGCGATAGGCAAGGTCTGCTGGCGTTGTCTGCCGAAGATATCGAGTGGATCATTCCGGGAGAGGGGTGGCCGCTGGCCGGCACGCACCGCGGGCACGCGGGATTGGCAAACGTGCTTCAGAAGGCTTGCGCAGAGATGGAAGTTTCCTCCCCGCAGCCCCCCGAGTTCGTAGCGCAGGGAGACCGGGTCCTGGTCGTCGGCTTTGCTACGGGGAAAGTCAAAGCCACGAACAGGACGTTTGAGGACCATTTTGTCTTCGCCATCACTGTTCGCAATGGCAAGCTGACGAACATCCGGGAGTACGTCGACACGCAAGCATTGTCGCGGGCCTCGGAAATGGTCGCGAGCCCTCGGACCTGAGTCATCGGAACCGATACCAACTCATTTGCGCGCCGTGACAGGGCGCGTTCGCCGCTTTGTTCATCCCCCGCTCTCAGGAAAGAGGCACCCGCCATTGCGGACCAGCGCCTTCACTTCCTCGCTCACCTGCATGGGGTTTTGACTTAATCGAGCAACCAAATCCTCGTGGCGCCGCACGTACGACTTCGAATCATGCTTCGCGCTCCAGAGCACAATGTTGATCACGATGGGAATGAGGTCCAGGCCCTTCTCGGTCAACGTGTAAAAGTCCTTGCGTCTGTCGTCGGGGCTGGGCGCCTTCGAGAGAACGCCTTGCTCCTCAAGAAAGGCAAGTCGGGAAGCAAGAACATTGGTCGCGATTCCCTCTTCCGATTTCAGAAACTGGCCATACGTCTTCTTTCCAACAAAAACGATGTCGCGAATGATCAAGAGCGACCACCGGTCGCCAAAAATCTCCACGCCGTAGTTCACCGCGCAATGGGATCGAAAGTCTTCTTTAAGAGTTGTCTTCATGGCTGGATCTTAGCATCGCTTGCATGTCGCAAGTAAAATTCCATAGATCACTTGCTATTTGCAAGTAAAGCGACCAGCATGGATCGCACGTTGAATGAGTTCGCCGGATCGCACCAGCAGCCATGGAATGATCAACCCCCATACCTGCAAGGAAACTGCGCATGAGCACTATCAGCATCATCGGCTCAGGTGGCATGGCCGCAGCGATCGGCGGCCTTGCCGCCCAAGCCGGACACACCGTCGAGGTGATGAGTCGTGACGCCATCAAGGCGCGGGCGCTGGCCGAGCAGATCGGAGCCGGCGCGACGACAGGAACGTTCGGCGCCGCGCCGGCCGGGGATATTGTCATTCTGGCGGTTCCCTATTCAGTCGTTCTCGACGTGGTGAAGCAGTACGGCGAAGAATTGGCAGGCAAGCTTCTTGTCGACATCACCAACCCCGTCGCCCCCGACTTCACAAGCTTTGTGACTCCTGAGAATAGTTTCGGCGCGCAGGAAATCGCTAAAGCAGCCCCAGCCGACGCCGAAGTCATCAAGGCGTTCAACACCCATTTCTCCCACGTCCTGGCTGCCGGTCCTGTCGAGGGCCACCCGTTGGACGTGTTCATCGCTGGAGACGACGCGCAGGCGAAGGCACGCGTCTCGGCATTCATCGAGAGCCTCGGATTACGCCCGATGGACACCGGGCCGTTGCTCATGGCGCGAACGTTGGAGCACGCCTGCCTGCTTTCGCTGGGCCTCATTGCCCACTCCGTCAAGCACACGCACTTCTCAATCGGCGTCAGCCTTCTCGGCTGACCGCACCCGCAGCACCATTTTTTATCCCACTTACAAGGAACACCAACATGCGCGTTTTCGTAACTGGCGGGACCGGCCATTCCGGTCCATACATCATCTCCGACCTCATCGCTGCCGGCCACGAGGTCACCGCTTTGGCCCGGTCAGACAGCGCGGCGGAGGCGATCACTGCGCTCGGCGCAAAGGTGCGTCGCGGTGATCTCGATGATCTCGAGGGGCTCAAGGAGGCGGCTGCAGCCGCCGACGGCGTAATCCACGTCGCGCACCGACAAGACCTGCTTCCGGTCGGCGGGATCGAC
>Ga0182006_1000430_pt1 | contig 33536 bp, 31 predicted proteins | sample Sormic07211104_1_FD_123022 | JGI IMG/M metagenome (GOLD analysis project Ga0182006, IMG submission 123022) | Rhizosphere microbial communities from Sorghum bicolor, Mead, Nebraska, USA - 072115-104_1 MetaG | ecosystem: Host-associated > Plants > Roots > Rhizosphere | place: USA: Nebraska...
GCCACTCGACCAGCTCGGCGCGCATGACCAGCTTCTGGCCGAAGCGGGCGGCGCGGGCGTAGCGTAATTGCAGGTCGATGATCGGCCAGGCATAACCGGTTTCCTTCATGCGCACGTAGTCGTGCCCGAGTGCATCGAGCAGCGCGCAGCGAGCGATTTCAAGGTATTTCACGTAATGCCCATGCCAGACCACCTCCATCGAATCGACGTCGAAGAAAGGGACGGTCAGTTCGGTATCGACAGCGAACACACCGTTAGCGCGCATCGTGGGCTCCGTTCGTACCATGCCAGTACGGGTGGAAGTTAAACCATTGCAGCGGTGCGGCAAGGCAGTGCCTGGCGAGCCATTCGGCGTAGCGGGTGACGGCGCCGGCGATGGTGGTATCGCGTGCCGAGCGCTCCCACGTGGAGGCATCGTCGAAGCGACGCAGGTGAATCGTGTAACGGCCCGCACGTTTGATGCAGCACACCAGGTTGATCGGGCATCGCAGCATGGACGCCATCAGCCAGGGACCCTGAGGAAAGGCGGCTGGCGCACCGAGGAAGTCCGCGTTCATACGGCGGCCGCCGTGCTCGGGCACGCGGTCGCCGGCGATGGCGACCCACTCGCCGCGCTCCAGGCGCTGGGACAGGTCGATCATCATCACGGTATCGAGGTCGCCCACATGCATCAGGCGCAGGCGGCGATCTCCCGACTCGCCGAGCAGGCGATTGAAGTGTGCCGCGTTAGGCAGGTGCATCAGCACGTTCAGCGGCACGCCTTCACCGATTTCGGCCATGGCGCGGCATACGTCCAGGTTGCCCAGGTGCGTGCATACGAGCAGCTGGCCTCGTGCCCCCGAGCGAAGTGCATCGCGCACGGCATCGGGGTCGTCCATGTCCACCGAGGACAGACGCAGCTTGCCGCGCCAGACGTCGAAGCGGTCGAGCATGCAATCGCCGAAGGCGAGGTATTGAGCGAGCACCGGGCGCTTGCGGGGAAAAAGATCGACGCGCCCGCTCCAGGCGGTCAGGCGTCGTTGATAGTCGGCCACGTTGCGCCGCGTTCCTCGGCCGGTGACGAAGAAATACAGCACGATGAGATAGATCACCGGCGTCACCAGACGACGTCCGAGCAGGCGCACGGCGACGGCCGTAAGCTTCAGGCCGAGGAAGCTTCCACGCTCTTTTCGTGCGGCCCAGTGCGTGGCCGCGCTTGCGGACTCAGACATCGGCGCCTTCCAGGCGCAGGTGCGCGGATGAGTAATGCGCATCGCCGGTGCGATAAGCAAAGTGCAGGCGGCGACGCGCGGTGTCGTGGCGCAGCGTCAGCTCGATGCGGTCACCGGGGCGAAGCAGACGCTGGAACTTCAGCGCATCCATGCCGCGGCAAGTCGTCGGTGTCCCGAGGCGCGACGCGGCAAGCTCAAGCGCCCAGCCGATCTGGACCACGCCCGGCAGGACCGGGGCATCGGGAAAGTGGTCGGTGAAGCAGGCCAGGTCCAGCGGCAGCTCCAGCTCGATCACGTGCGTGTCGCCGTCGAGGCGTTCGCCCAACACGCGGGGGGCGGTGGGCAAGGGCGCCTGCAAGAGGGCGTCGACACGGGCAGACTCCGGGAGGACGTCGACGAAGCGCCAGACCATCGGCGTCGATAACGCATCGTCGCCGGCAGCCTGCTGGCCGAGTTCGTTGATGATGCCGGCTCGGCCGTGGCGTAACAGCGCCGTGCGTCCGGCCGGAGCCAGCGCCACGACCATCCCCGGGCCGAGCTTGCCCGCATAGCCTCCTGCGGCCGCCCCGACCCAGGGATGCGAGAGCAGGCGCTGGGCGGCGCCGTCCATCGGCGCCTTGTTGATCCGGCGACGCAGACGTTGCCGCAGCAGCCACTCGCCGATGAAGAGCACGCCCATGACCGAGTACGCCAGGATGCCGTTGTAGAACGTCCACCACGACAGCGGACCCCACTTGGCGAGAAGTCCCGACGCGGTACCGTTGAGGAAGAAGAACGCCACCCATACCCACGTGACCTTGCGCGTGTAGCGCACGGCCACGGGCGGCAGGTCGGGCTCGGTGACGCGCGCGATGCGCTCGATCATCGGTGGCCCGAACTTCAGGCTGAGGCCGAAGGTCGCCAATAACAGCGCGCAGATCAGGCTCGGGTACCAGCGCAGCAGATCGTCTTCACCGCCGAAGGCCAGCACCGCGCAGTAGATCAGGGTCACGCCGAGCATCCAGCGGCCGCCGGGCTGGCGCCACAGGGCGGGCGCGCGCACTAGCCACAGTCCACCGAGGATTAGTCCGAAGATCGGCGTGGACACGTGGTCCATGCCGAAGTAGACGATGAAGGGATAGAGCACGCCGACCAGCAGCAGTGCCACATTGCTCAGTTTGCGCATGGGGCCCGGTTCGCTTCGACGTAGTGGGCGAGGCTGAGCACGGTCTCGAAATGGCGCCGCGCGTCGCGCGAGTCCGAGGCGATCTTCAGTCCGTAGCGATTCTGCAGCGCCAGCGCGAGCTCGAGTGCATCGACCGAGTCCAGGCCCAGCCCCTGGCCGAACAGGGGCTGGTCCACCGCGATGTCGTCGACCTTGAGGTGTTCGAGCGCAAGCGTCTCGATGATGAGGGCGGCGATGTCCCGTTCGAGCTCATTCATGCCTTGAGTTCCCTGGCGTAGAGGTGATGGAGGTGTTCGTTGAGGCGACGCGAGGCTATCGGCGCGGGGGCGTGTTCGCTGAAGGCCGCCACGGGAATATCGTCGCCGACCCGAATATGCACGTGGACGCGACGTTTCGGCACGCTGTACCACGGCTCGGCCTTGGTCAGCGTGGTCGGTACCACGGTGATGAACACCGGGGTGACGATACGCGCCCCGCGCACGGCGATGGCCGCGGCGCCACGATGGAAAACAGGATCCTGGCCGGGCGTGGTGCGCGTGCCTTCGGGAAAGATGATCAGCGTCTGGCCGTCGCGCAGTACGTCGGCGGCGCGTTCGAGCATCTCGGCGCTGCCGTCGTTGCTGATGTAACCGGCGGCGGTCACCGGCCCGCGCATGCACGGGTTCTTCCACAGGCTGTGCTTGACCACGCAGTTAGCTTCCGGCACGTGGCCGATCAGGTAGACCACATCGATCAGCGACGGGTGGTTGGCCACGATCATCTGGCCGGGCTGGCCAAGACGTTCCACGTCATCGAAGCGAAAGTCGACCGTGCGTGTGCGGTACATGAACTGCGAGTGCAGCCAGAAAGCGCGTCCTACCGTTCGTCGCGCACGACGGCGGCGCACGGACTCCGGCGCCGGCCAGGCCAGCACGACGGGCAACACGGCCACGCGCAGCACGATGCCGCCGATGCCGAACAGGGCAAAGCTCAACGCGGTGCAGACGAAGCGCCAGGCCCAGAAGTCGCCTCGGCGCATCACGGTATCGGCTGCCAGGTCCATCGTCGTGTCTTCCACGGGTGGTCGAGAGTCGCGCCATCGTGCAGTGCGCGAACGAAATGCAGGGCGTGCGGGCCTGCGGCCGACGGTGCGGCCTCCGTATTACCACGAAGCGACAGCCGCCAGCGCGGGCCCGTCACTGTGTCATCGGCGCGGGAGACGCGCAGCGCGACGGCGTAGGAGAAGGGAACGTCGTCGATCCAGCCGTCATAGGCCGCGGCGGGTCGTTCTTCGGCGACCACCACGATCACGGCGGGGGCGCCGTCGCCGAGCAGGGCGGCGGCCTCGACGATGGCGTGTTCGAAGGTGTCGGCTTCGCCCGCGATCGCGACGGATTCGCCACGCTGGCCGCGCAGGATGGACCATTGCCCGGCAATGGCGTTGTGCACGGACAGGCCGAACTGCGTGGGCGACAGCGGCGCTTCGCGCCCGATCTCGTCGAGCATGGCGAAGGTGCGTGTCGTCTCGCCGTGCCGCGAGGCATAGACGAAGGGCAGTTGCTCGTCGTCGGCACACATCGGCCATGCGGCGTGCATGACGATGCGTGCGAGCCGGCTGAGGCGGCGGCGCTGCATGGGCGCGACGAAGTCACAGGCGGGCTGCTCGCCGTGGTCCTCCAGCGCGCGCGGTGCCACCGACCAGTCGGCCCAGTCGGCCGGCTCCTCGACTCCGGGCGCCCACGCGCGCCAGCGTTCGATGGCCAGCTCGATCATGCGGCGGCTCCGGCATATCGACGGAAGACGAGGGCGGCGCAGCTGCCACCGAAACCGAAGGTGTTCGACATCACGCTGTCGACCGACATGGCGAGCTCGCCGTCGATCAGTGGTGCGTCGGCAAAGGCGACATCGCGTTTTGTCGGTGTCGCGCCGCCGAGCAGTACGCGGTTCTCCATCATCGCGATCGAAACGATGGCGTCGAGCGCGCCAGCCGCCGCCGGCGCGTGACCAGTCAGCCCCTTGATCGAGGACATCGGCGGCACCGGTTGCCCACGTTCGCCGAATACCCGGCTCAGCGCATGCCACTCGGCCAGATCGCCGTTTACCGTGGCACAGGCGTGCGTGTTGACGTAGCCGGGCAGCAGGCCGGCAAGGTCGATGGCCTGGTGCATGGCCTCGGCCATGCCGCCAGTATCCGGGCTGACCATGCCGTCCGGATCCGATGCCGCGCCGTAGCCGACCAGTTCGGCGAGGATGTGTGCGCCGCGCGCGCTCGCATGATCGAGCGATTCCAGCACGAGCACGCCGGCGCCGCCGCCAAGGACGATGCCGTCGCGATCCGCATCGTACGGGCAGGCCACGTGCTGGCCGGCCACGCTCGTCGTCGACAACGCGTTCATCACGTCGAAGCACATCGCGGCCTTGTCGTGCAGTTCCTCGGCGCCACCGCAGATGACGATTTCCTGCCGTCCAAGCTGGATCAGTTCCATCGCCTGGCCGATGGCATGTGTCGCACTGGTGCACGCCGAGCTGATCGTGAAGCCACGACCGCCAAAGCCGAAGGCATGGGTCAGCGTCGCCGCCACCGCGCTGCCCATGCTGCGCGGCACGATGAAGGGCGACAGGCGCGAAATGCCGCGCGCGTGGAACATGTCCAGGCCCGCTTCGTACTCGGAGAGGGCGGCCGAAGCGCCCATGAGGATGCCGACGTCGCGTTCGCGAATACGCGCCTCGTCGAGTCCGGCCTCCTGAAGTGCTTCGCGCGTGGCATGCCACGCGTATTCGGCCGCCTGCGGCAGGTAGCGTCGCAGCTTGCGCTGCGGCGGTTCGAGATCGTCGGTATCGGCGGGTGCGGCAACACGACAGCGCATGCCCAGCGCGGCGAATTCGGGCATGTCGCGAAATCCCGCGCGGCCCGCACGCAGGCCATCGAACAGGGCGTGGCGGTCGGGGCCGAGGCAGGACACGGCGCCCATGCCGGTGACGACGACCCGACGCATCAGCCGTAAGCCTTGAAGATCAGCGAGGTATTGATACCGCCGAACGCGAAGTTGTTGTTCATCACGTAGCCGGTGCGGATCTCGCGGCCTTCGCCCGTGAGGTAATCCAGCGGCGCGCATTCGGGATCGGGCGTGTCGAGGTTGATGGTGGGAGCGAACCAGCCGCTGCGCATCATCTCGATCGCCCACCAGGCCTCCAACGCACCGCAAGCGCCCAGTGTGTGGCCGACGTAGCTTTTCATCGAGCTGATCGGTACGCCGGTGCCCAGCACATCCGCCGTGGCATGGCTTTCGGCCACGTCGCCGCGATCGGTCGCGGTACCGTGCGCGCTCACGTAGCCGATGGCTGCGGGCGGCAGGTCGGCGTCGGCCAGTGCCATGCGCATCGCGGCGGCCATGGTTTCGCGCGTGGGCTGCGTGATGTGCTGGCCGTCGGAGTTGGTGCCGAAGCCGACGATCTCCGCGTAGATGCGCGCACCACGGGCGACCGCGTGCTCGTACTCCTCGAGGATCAGCGTAGTGGCGCCTTCGCCGACGACGAGGCCGTCGCGCTTGGCGTCGAACGGGCGAGGCGTCACCCGCGGGGTGTCGTTGCGCGTGCTCGTAGCGAACAGGGTGTCGAACACCGCGGCACCGGGTCCGGACAGTTCTTCGGCGCCACCGCAGACCATCAGGGTCTGCTTGCCGTGCTGGATGGCTTCGTAGCCGTAACCGATGGCCTGGCTGCCGGATGTGCAGGCGCTCGAGGTGGTGATGATGCGTCCCTTCAGGCCGAAGAACACGCCCACGTTCACTGCCGTCGTGTGCGCCATCATCTGGATGTAGCTGGTCGCGGTCACGCCCTGCATCGAGCCGGTGTCGAGCATGCGTCCGATGGTCTTGGCCGGTTCGATGCTGCCGCCCGACGAACCGTAGGCCACGCCCATGCGGCCATCGGTGATCTCGGTATTGCCGAGCAGGCCAGCGTCGTCGAGCGCGCGTTCACTGGCAGCCACGGCGAGCTGGGCCACGCGGCCCATCGAACGCACGTGCTTGCGCGACCATGTCGACGGCATGCTGAAATCGTCGACGGGGCAGCCGAGGCGGCCATTGAGTGCGTCGAAGTAATCCCATTCGTGCATACGACGCACGGCATTGCGAAACCGGCGCAGGCGCGCCTCGATCGTGGTCCAGTCGTGGCCGAGCGGCGTGATGCCGCCGATGCCCGTAACGACGACGCGTTTCATCGCGCGACCTCCGGTGACGTGTGCTGCGTTGTTCATGCGATTCGATTCTTCGGTGCGGGGACGCTCACCGGCGCGAGCAGCGCGGTGAAACCGATCCCGAGGAGCAGGGTAAGGCCAAAGTGTTGCAGGGCCGGCATCGTGCTGAGCGCGAGCAGGCCGAAGGAGAGCAGGGCGGTGACCGCCGAGAGCAGCACGCCGGCGTACGCCGCGCCGGGAAGATGGGCGACGTGCGGCTCGCCTTCTCGCAGGAAGACAGCGTAGTTGGCGCCGACGCCGAGCACGAGCATCAAGGCCATGACGTGGAACAGGGTCAGCGGTTCGCCGAGGTAGCCCAGTGCGGCCACGCTGAGCACGATGCCTGCGGCGGGCGGCAGCAGCACACGCCATGCTGCGCGGACGCCGTAACGCCAGAGAAAGGCAAGGCCGACCAGGGCCAGCGCGCCGCCGAGCCAGACGTCCGCGTAGCCGCGATAGCGACCGAACAGGGCGGTGATACTCGCCGGCTTGTCGACCAGCGACACGCCGGGCAGTCCGTCGGCTGCCTTGCGAAGCAGGTTCGCATCGTCCTGGCCCTGCGGTACGACGATGCTGCCGACGCCGTGTTCGCCGCCGCTCATCCACAGATACCGGAACGGTGTGTAGGCAGGCATGGCCAGCCAGTCGTCGAGCGTGAAGACGCGCCCCGGATAGGCGGCGACGAAGCCGCTGATGCCGTCGGCACGGAACCCGGCTTGCCCAAGCCAGTGGCTCATGCGCTCTCTTGGCGTAAACAGAGGGTCGAGTGCGGCCATGTTCTGCTGCTGACGGTGCGCGGAGGGAAGCATTGCGCTGATAGCCGTCCAGCCGCCGAGCTTTCCTTCGGCCACCCAGGTCTGCAGGCGATCGGTGAGCGCCTCTTCGCGCTGGAGGACTTCCTCCGCATTCGCGCCTTCCACCAGCCAGAACTGGCTACCGCCGCCGAAGCCGGCGACGTCGCGGATCGCGGCGGTCTGCGCTTCCAGCGCCTTGGGCGGCGAGATGAGCAGATGGATGTCGTCGTCATGGCCCAGACGCAGCCAGCCCGGAATGGCGACGATGCAAAGCACCGCGACGCCGAACAAGGCACGCCGCCCCGAAGCAATGCGCTGCCAGCCGAGCGCGAGACGAACCAAGGTAGGGGAGAGCGGCGCGCGTGCGGGCTTCTGCGCCAGGGCTGGCAGCAGCCAGAACACGCTGGCACAGGCGACGGCCATGCCGGCAATGGCGAACACCGCCATCTGGCGCAGGAACGGAAAAGGCACCACGGCGAGCAGTGAGTAGCCGAGCAGGGAGGTGGCCAGCGCGAGCAGGAGCGCGGGGCGCACCTGGCGCACGCCGCGCTCGGCGTTCCACTGCTGGCCGGCATTGGCACGGGCGCAGAGGTACTGGATCGAATAGTCCACCGCCTCGCCGAGCAGGGCCGCGCCGAAGACCAGGGTCAACAGGTGCAACTGGCCGAACACGAGCACGGTGGTGGCGACGGCACCGACCACGCCCAGTGCCGTGGACACGAAGGCGATCAACAGTGGCCGCAACGAGCGGAATACCAACAGCAGCAAGAGCGCGATACCCACGGTGGAAGCGATACCGACCACATGCGTGTCGTGTTCGGCGCCGGCACGGGCGGAGGCGGCATAGAAGATCGCGCCGGTGCGCAGCAGCGTCGTGCCGGGATGCTTCGCGGTCATCGCGGCTTCCGCGCGCTCCAGCGTCGCCAGCGCCTGGCGCTGCACGACGTCGTCGTACGACGAACCCTTCAGCGTGGCGATGACCAGCACATAGCTGCCATCGTCGCGGTGGGCGGTTAGCAGGTCATCCTCGGGTACGAGGGCCGAGCGATTCCATGGCTGGCGGTCGAGCCAGTGCTGCATCCATCCAAACGGATCGTCGGTGAGCTTCGCACCCACGTTGGCGCCGAACGGCTGGTTGAGCCGGCGCTTCAGTGCGTCCACGGGATCGAATCCCGGCGTGGTGAGTGCTGCCCGGTCTTCCTGGGTAAGCAGGTGGAAGCGAAACGGCAGGAAGGGAGTGACCAGCTGGTCAAGATCGAACGGTGGCAGTTCCGCGATCACCGAGGCAAAAACCGGATCCGCTCCCAGCGCGGCACCGAGCTCCCTTGCGGCCGCCTTGGCCGCATCGTCGTCCTTGTTGTGGACGAGCAACACCATGCGGTCGCCGCTGGCGCGAGCAAGCCGTTCGACGGCGTCCTCGGCAAGCGGATGGCGCTCGGTCGTGGGCAGGAGCGTGAGTACGTCGGTTTGCAACGGCGAGGTGCCGCGGCCGAACAGCAACCACGCGCACAGCAGGCAGACGACCAGCGACGCGAATGCGAACAGGCCAGCGCGTTGCGAAGTCGAAAGCGACTTCATGGGACGCCGAGCACCTTGGCTTCGACCAGGGTGAGCGGGCCGGCATCGCGGGTATTGGCGAAGGTGATCAGCGTGCGCTCGCCACTGGCAAGGTTCACTTCGATGGACTGAAGGAAGTCATCGCCCTTGAGCGTGATGCCGGCAAGCACCTTGGCTACACGGGCCTGGCGGGGAACGAAGTGCAGGGTCCAATGCGCCGGCGTGCCCTCGGCGCTTATCGTGAACTGGCGCATGGCGTCGTCCGATTTCCCCGCGAGCAGCGACTGCAGCATGCCCGATACCTGGCTCACGCCACGATTGCCGTCGCGCACACGTTCGAGCTTGCCCTGGGCGTTCAACCGCGAGGTATCGCCCGAGGCGAATACCAGGGTGTCTTCGAAGGGATCGCGCGTGTGCCAGACCATGCCGTGGCCAATCACGAACAACAGGTCGCCATGGCTGAGCTGGGGTTCGGCGAGCGCGGGGTTTTCGCGGCTCTGGGTGAATTCGGCGCGCACCTGCGGATGCTTCGACAGATGGCCGAGCACATCGTCGGTAAGGGTGGGTGTTTGCGCATGGGCGGCAAACACGCAGAGCAGGGCGAAGAAGGCGATCAGGCGACGCATCAGTGGGGCCCGCTTTTGAACTTGCGAAGAAGGAGGCGCGGCGCACGCGGCAGCATGCCGAGCAGCAGGCGCGTATGCATCGCGGTGATCCGCGCGTTGTCGCGCCACATGCGGAAATGCGACAGGCCGTTCTCAGGGTAGATCACGCGCGTGGGCAGGTTGCGTACGGGTACACCGCGCCAGAACAGGCGAACCGCAATCTCGGTGTCGAAGTCCATGCGGGTCGGCAACGGCTTTCGCGCGATCTCGGCGCGCGTCGCGTCCAGCGGATACAGCCGGTAGCCGCACATCGAATCCTGGATATCGAACGACAGCGTCTCGGCCCAGACACAGGCATGCGTGAGATAGCGGCCGTAGAGGCGCGCACGCGGCACGGACTCGTCGTAGATCGGACGGCCGCAGATCATCGCGTTTGGCGCGTTTCTAGCCTCGGCGAGGAAGCGCGGCACGTCGGCCGTGTCGTGCTGGCCATCGGCATCGATCTGCAGCACATGGCTGTAGCCGGCTTCGTGGGCGGCAAGGAAGCCTGCGCTCAGCGCGGCACCTTTACCGCCATTGGCGGGGAGACGGATCAGTCGCAAGTCGTCGCGGCCGTCAACGAGGGTGTCGAGGATGGCGCGTGTCTGAGCGTCGGAACCGTCGTCGACGATCAGGACGGGCAGGCCATGCCCGGCGAGCGCGTTAGCGGTCGCCGCAATGGTCTGTCCGTGGTTGTAGATCGGAACGACCGCGCAGGGCGCGAAGGAGCGCGCCGCGGTGTCGCGCGGTCCGAGCCTGCCCGCCATCGATCCGTTCAGCGGGCGACGAGGGTCTGCACGGTGGCGACTACATCGCCCACGGTGCGCACACTCTTGAAGTCTTCGGGCTTGATCCGGGTGCCGGTCATGTCCTGCACCTGGATGGCCAGATCGATGGCGTCGATGCTGTCCAGCTCGAGGTCGGTGAAGAGGTTGGCCTCGGGAGTCACCTTCGCGGGGTCGATCTCGAAGGTTTCATGCAGCACGGACCGCAGTCGCGCGAGGACGTCGTCGAAGGTGAAGGTTTCGGCTGGGATCGCGCTCATAAGCTCGGTAAGTCCATTTCATCCCCGGACGGTCAAGGTCACCCTTCAGGCACAAAGGCAGCCACGCCGTCATCGAGGCGACGAAAGTCGTGATCGGAAAGTTCTGATTTGTTGCCGCCGCGAACGGCGTCCCCCTTGACCCAAAAGCTCCATGTAGGCAAAGCCTTACAAGACAGCCCGGGGTGGCAGAAGTGTAGCAGATCGTCGCAGGGGGTTGGTCCGGTTCGCGGGATCTTGCGCAGCCCTTGGGGGAGCCGCTTCATGTGGGAGCCGCTTCAGCGGCGATGGGGGCTTGCCGCGGGTTGGCCCGCTGCCGCGGGATCGCCGCTGAAGCGGCTCCTACAAGGGGTGGTGTGGTCCGGACACCTGTCCGGACGGGTGTCGCCGTCCGCGGACACGCGTGGCTTGCCCGGTCGCGCTCAAAAGAACCGCACAGGAATGCGCCCTGCGGGCCGTTTCGGTCGTTGGCACGCCCGATGCAACCGTAATCACGACCCCGCTTCATTCATCGTCCAAGGAGAACGACCATGAAATTCGAAACCGCCATGCTGAAGACCTTCTTCGTCGCCGGTGTCCTGACCTGCCTGCTGATGCTCGGTGCCTTCGTCGCGTCGCCGTCTAACCATGTGCCATCGGCCGTGCTGGTTGCCACCGCTCGCTGAATCAAGAAAAAAGCCGCCGGATCGCTCCGACGGCTTTTTCGTTGTACTTGACGCTTAGCTATTACTGACCGCGCATACGACCCTGGAAACGGGGTGCGCTGTTACCCATGTGGGGCAGGCGGATCTTGCCGATCGCGCCAATGCGCTCTTCGGCCATGCGGTCCGCGGCCTTGTAGGTCGGGATGTTGTCACGGGCGGAGATTTCGAAGATGCGACCGACGTTGTAGTAGATCGTGCGCATCATGCGCATGGCGCGCTCGCGGTTGTAGCCGTCGATTTCGAGCGAGACGTTCATGACGCCGCCGGCGTTAACGGCGTAGTCCGGTGCGTAGATCACGCCGCGGCGGGCGAGTTCGTCGCCGATCGCGTCCGTGGCCAGCTGGTTGTTCGCCGCACCGCAGATGATCTTCGCCTTGATGCGATCGATGGTCTGCTCGTTGATCGTGCCGCCCAGGGCGCACGGGCTGTAGACGTCGGCGTCGACGTCGTAGATCTCATCGAGGCCGACGGCTTCGCAACCGAGCTCGTCGACGCAACGCTGCACGGCATCCTTGTTGATGTCGGTGACGAACACCTTGGCGCCCTGCTCGCGGAGCAGCTTGATGAACTCGCTGCCGACATGGCCGCAGCCCTGCACGGCGTAGCTGTACTTGCCCACGTCTTCGTTGCCGTGCTTGGTCTGCAGTGCGGCCATCAGGCCCTGCAGCGTACCGAACGCGGTGAACGGCGAGGGATCGCCCGAACCGCCGTGGACCTGGTGCACGCCGGTGACGTACTCGGTTTCACGGTAGACGTATTCCATGTCGTTGACGTCGATGCCGACGTCTTCAGCCGTGATGTAACGGCCATTGAGCGAATTGACGAAGCGGCCGAAGGCGCGGAACAGCGCTTCGGACTTGTCTTTGGAGGGATCGCCGATGATCACGGCCTTGCCGCCGCCCAGGTTCAGGCCGGCCACCGCGTTCTTGTAGGTCATGCCGCGCGACAGGCGGAGCACGTCGTTGATCGCGTCCTGCTCGGTCTTGTAGGGCCACATGCGCAGGCCGCCCAGCGACGGGCCGAGCACCGTATTGTGGATCGCGATGATGGCCTTCAGGCCGGCGTCTTTGTTATGGCAGAAGACGACTTCTTCGTGGCCCGTGTTGGCGATGGTTTCGAAAATCATCGAACGCAAACTCCAGTTACAAGCGGCAGCAGCACCGCGCTTCTAGGTGAAGACCCGTGATGGGGATCACGGGACGATAATGACCGTGCAAAAAAATCGCCCCGGCCGGGTGGCGGGGGCGAGATGTCGTGTCAGCTGCCTAGTTTAAACCGTTGTGAGCGTCCGTGTAGGTGCGGCGCAGCAACGCGGCCTTTAACGGTGCCAATGCGGGTCACGGACCCACGTCTCACGCTGGATGCGATAGCCCCGGCCATAAGGACGCCACACCGGCGGGCGGTAGACGTAGCCAGGACGGTAGGCGTTCCAGCGGCCACCTACCCAGACGTAGCGCCCGCCGTACCAGTTCCAGTAACCCGGGGCCCAGACGTAGCCGGAACGCGGCGGGGGCACGCGCTCGAAGCGCGGCGGCGGCGGACGGGTACCGACGGTGACCTCGACATATTCCCGCGCAGCGGCCGGTGGGGTGTAGCTTGCAGCACCCACAGCCAGGCCAAGGGCCGCCAGGGCAACGAGTTTTCGGGTCAGGGTCGTCATATGCGATCTCTCCTCGGGACGTCCGCGGATGCGGATTCGTGCGCCAGAACGCGGTTTCCTTGCGGCAGGTTGACCCGCCCTCAGCCATAGTGTTCAGCTTCGTGAAAGCTTACCCATCCCCCTTGTCCATCGGTCCCTCCCCATGAAGCTACCCCGCCGCTTTGGCGTGCGCACTGTCGCGACCCTGTTGGGCATCCGCTTCGCCTACCGCTTCGGCAGCCGGTTGGCGCCAGCCCGCACCGTGGCCCATGCAGCGCGGGTCTTCCAGACGCCGTTGCCCAGTAGCCGCCAGCGGGCCGCGCATGCGCTGGCCACGATGTCTGCGCGCAAGGAAAGTGTCGAGGTCGCTGGCGAGTCCATCGCCACCTATGTCTGGGGCGACCCCTCCACTCAGCCCTATGTGCTGCTGGCCCATGGCTGGTCCAGCATGGGCCTTCGCTGGGAAAACTGGGCGCCGCAACTTCTTGCCCGGGGCTGGGCGGCGGTTTCCTTCGATCAGCCGGGGCACGGGCACAGCGGTGGCACGCTGTGCACCCTGCCGGATTTTGCACGCACAGTGGCGGCTATCGGCCGTCATTACGGGGACGCCGAAGGCGTGGTCGCGCATTCGCTGGGCGGCGCCGCGGTCACCCTGGCACTGGGCGCCGGCCTTAGTGCGAAGCGGGTGGTGCTGATCGCACCGGCGGCCGACCCCATGGCGGCGACGCGCCGTTTCGCCCGCTTCGTCCGCCTGGGCGAACATCTTCGCGAGCCGCTGCACCGCGTACTCGCCGCCCGCACCGGGGTGACGATCGAGGCGCTGCACGTGGACAGGCATGCGCCCCAACGTAAACAGCCGGTGCTGATCTTTCACGATGTGTCCGATCGCGATGTGCCGGTGGAGGAGGGCGAACTGTACGCGCGCCTCTGGCCGGGCGCGGTCCTGTCGAAGACGCGTCGCCTGGGCCATCGCCGCATCGTCGACGATGCGGGCGTCATGACGACGGCGATCGCCTTTCTCGGTGGCGCGGAGGTCAGCTGAGCTACCATCGGCGTCTACCTCACGGAGCGGTCCCATGACAGCTACCTGCGCGATCTGTGGAGCGACGCACGAGGAAGACGAGCTGGAACTCAGCTACGGCCGGCCCGATGCCATTTTTGATATGCCCAACGACGAACGTTCTCTCGACGTCTACGAGAGCGACGATGCCTGTGTGATCGACGACGAACGCTTCTTCCTGCGGGCGACCCTGCCGCTGCCCGTGCAGGGTCGCAAGGACGACTATCACATCGGCGTGTGGGTCGAGGTCAGCGAAGACCAGTTCCATCGCGTCGGCGATCTATGGGACGACCCTGAGCAGGCTGCCGAGCCCCCCATGGCGGCCACGCTGGCCAACGAAATACGGCAGCACGCCGGGAGCCTCGGTCTGCGGGTGCTCATGCAGCTCACCGGTCCGAACACGCGCCCCCAGGTGTTCATCGTCGATGCGGAAGTTCCGCTCGGCCATGAGCAGCGGGCGGGCATCACGACGCACCGCGCGAGCACCTATTCCGCCGGATTGGGCTAAGGCAGCCGGCGGCGGGTTCGCTGCACTGCACCAGAGCCCGGGTGGGCTCCGGCGTTAGAATTGGCCGGTTCCCCACCGCAGTCGATCCTTCCCCGGAGTTTCCATGAGCTCGCAGCCCAAGCACATCCCCGCCAGCCACACCGACGCGGAGGCGACGCCGTTGCGCTTCGTCACGGCGGCGAGCCTGTTCGACGGCCACGACGCGGCGATCAACATCATGCGTCGCATCATCCAGAGCCAGGGCGCCGAGGTGATCCATCTGGGGCATAACCGCTCGGTGGAAGACGTGGTGCGTGCGGCGCTCCAGGAAGATGCCGATGCCATCGCCTTGTCGTCCTACCAGGGCGGCCATGTCGAGTACTTCAAGTACATGGTCGACATGCTGCGCGAACGCGGCGCCGGTCACATCCGCGTGTTCGGCGGCGGCGGTGGCACGATCACGCCCGAGGAAATCCGTGAACTACAGGCGTACGGCGTGGAGCGTATCTACCACCCGAACGACGGCATGAAGCTCGGCCTCACCGAGATGATCGAAGACGTGATGTCGCGTACGCGCGCCGCGGCCAGCCAGCGCGTGGAAGCGGCGCCGGCAACGGCCTCGGTGGAAGACGAGATTTCCATCGGCGCCATGCTGTCCGCGATCGAGGAAGATCTCCTGCCGGAAACCGAACTGGCCCGCCTGCGCAAGGAATGGCAGCTCGCTGGCAACAAGACGCCTGTGCTCGGCCTGACCGGCACGGGCGGTGCCGGCAAGTCCAGCGTGGTCGATGAACTGCTTCTGCGCTTCCTGCACGCCTTCCCGGAGATTCGCATCGCCGTGCTCGCGGTGGATCCGACACGCCGCCGTAGCGGTGGCGCGCTGCTGGGCGACCGCATCCGCATGAACTCGCTGCGCAGCCCGCGCGTGTACATGCGTTCCATGGCGACCCGTCGCCAGCACGCGGCAACGTCCATCGTGTTGCACGACTGCATCGACTTCCTGAAGTCGCAGGCTTATGACCTGGTGATCGTCGAAACCGCTGGTATCGGCCAGAGCGATTCGGAGATCGTCGACCTCGTCGACTTTCCGGTCTACGTGATGACCAGCGAATACGGCGCGGCCAGCCAGCTCGAGAAGATCGACATGCTGGACTTCGCGGAGCTCGTCGTACTCAACAAGTTCGACAAGCGTGGCGCCGAAGATGCCTTGCGCGACGTACGCAAGCAGTGGAAGCGCAACCGTGTCGCGTTCCAGCTGACCGATGAGAACGTACCGGTTTACCCCACCATCGCCAGCCAGTTCAACGATCCGGGCGTCACCTGGATGTTCGCCAACCTCTGCCGTCTCATGCGCGGCAAGCTCGCGCTGCCGGAGGCCACCTGGACGCCGGACATCGACACCACGCTGCGCGAACCGCGTGCCACTGTCCTGATTCCGGGCAACCGCGTGCGCTACCTCGCCGAGATCGCCGAACAGGGTCGGGGCGTGAACAGTGGCATCGCGAAGCAGGCCGAGGCGGCGAGCAAAGCCCAGCACTATTTCGAATCGCTCAAGGATATCGGCGACGCAGCCCTGCCGCGCGCGTTCGATCTGTACGACCACGACGCACTGAGTGTTGACGGCGACCGCTCGTTGTCGACGCTGCGCCAGCGCTACAACGAGGCCGTGCGTGAGTTGAGCAGCGAAGCTATCGCGCTGCTGCGCGAGTGGCCGTCGCGGTTTGCTTCGGTCACCGACGAGTTCACCGAATACCAGGTGCGCGACAAGGTCATCCGCGTCGAAAACTACCGCACCTCGCTCAGCCACCAGAAGATCCCCAAGGTCTCGCCGCCGAAGACAAAGGATTGGGGCGATCTGCTCTCCTTCCTCATGCGCGAGAACCTGCCGGGCTATTACCCGTACACCGGCGGCGTCTTCCCGTATCGCCGTGCCGGAGAAGATCCCACTCGCATGTTTGCGGGCGAGGGCACCCCGGAACGGACCAACCGTCGCTTCCATTACCTCTCGCTGGGTGGGGCCGCCGCGCGCCTGTCGACGGCGTTCGACTCGGTCACGCTCTACGGCGAAGACCCGGCGCCGCGCCCGGACATCTACGGCAAGATCGGCAACTCCGGCGTCTCCATCGCCACGCTCGACGACATGAAGAAGCTGTACTCCGGCTTCGACCTGTCGGCGCCGTCTACATCGGTCTCGATGACGATCAATGGCCCGGCGCCGATCATCCTCGCCATGTTCATGAACACGGCGATCGACCAGAACGTGGAGAAGTACCTCAACGAGGATCCTTCGCGCTGGGATGCCGCGAAGGCGCGCATTGCGCACCTGTATCCGGATGGCAACCGCCCGACGTATACCGGCGGCTTGCCCGAGGGCAACAACGGCCTGGGCCTCGGCCTGCTCGGTGTGTCGGGCGAGGAAGTCGTCGACGCGGAAACCTACGCGCGAATCAAGACGTTTACCCTGGCAAATGTTCGCGGCACGGTGCAGGCGGACATCCTCAAGGAAGACCAGGCGCAGAACACCTGCATCTTCAGCACGGAGTTTGCCTTGCGCATGATGGGCGACATCCAGCAGTACTTCGTCGATCACAAGGTGCGCAATTTCTACTCGGTGTCGATCTCCGGGTATCACATCGCCGAGGCCGGTGCGAACCCGATCAGCCAGCTGGCTTTCACGCTGTCGAACGGTTTCACCATCGTCGAGTACTACCTCGCACGCGGCATGAAGGTAGACGACTTCGCCGCGAACCTGTCGTTCTTCTTCTCCAACGGCATGGATCCGGAATACACGGTGATCGGCCGCGTGGCCCGTCGGATCTGGGCGCGCGCCATGCGCGAGCGCTACGGTGCCAGCGCGCGCAGCCAGATGCTGAAGTACCACATCCAGACATCGGGCCGTTCGCTGCACGCGCAGGAAATCCAGTTCAACGACATCCGCACGACGCTGCAGGCGCTGTACGCATTGTTCGACAACTGCAACAGCCTGCACACCAACGCGTACGACGAGGCAATCACCACGCCGACCGAGGAAAGCGTGCGCCGAGCCGTTGCCATCCAGCTCATCATCAACCGTGAGCTCGGCCTCAACTTCAACGAGAACCCCTGGCAGGGTAGCTATGTGGTCGACGAGCTGACCGACCTGGTCGAGGAAGCGGTCTACAAGGAATTCGAGGCGATCAGCGAGCGCGGCGGCGTGCTCGGCGCCATGGACACCATGTACCAGCGCGGCAAGATCCAGGAAGAGTCGATGTACTACGAGCACAAGAAGCACGACGGCTCGCTTCCGCTCATCGGCGTCAACACCTTCCTGCCCAAGGACCACGGCGGCGAGATCTCCACCGAGATCGAGCTCATCCGTTCCACCGAAGAAGAGAAGGGCCAGCAGATCGACAACGTGCTGCTGTACGGCCGCGCCCGCAACAGCCTCGCCCCGGAAAGCCTGCGCACCCTGCAGAAGACCGCGCGCGAACGTCGCAACGTGTTCGAACAGCTGATGGACGCGGTGAAGAACAACTCCCTCGGCCAGATCAGCCACGCACTCTACGACGTAGGCGGTGAGTACCGCCGCAACATGTAATCGCCTAAGCTCCCTGGATTCTTCGTCAGGGGGCAGCGCATGCGCGGAGGTCTACATGTAGGAGCCGCTTCAGCGGCGAAGGGTGCTCGCGCCAGGGTGATGATTTTCGCCCTGGCGCTTTCCATTCTGTCGCTGGCCGCCCAAGCCCAAACTCCACCCCACGACACCTTCACCCTTTCCACAACGGCCCCCGCCGAAACCCGCCACATCAACGTCTACAAGCCACCCGGTTATGACGTCTCCAGCGACCGCTACCCCGTCCTCTACATGCCCGACGGCGGCCTGGAGGAAGACTTCCCACATGTGGCCAAGGCGCTCGACGAAGGCATCCGTGCCGGGGAAATCGCGCCGCTGATCCTGGTAGGCATCGAGAACACTGAACGCCGCCGCGACATGACGGGGCCGACCACGGTCGCGTCCGACAAGGCTATCGCGCCACGCGTCGGCGGCTCGGCGGTGTTTCGCGGGTTCATCGCGAAGCAGCTCATTCCGGAGATCGGCCGTCGCTACAGGGTGGATGGCCATCGCGGCATCATCGGTGAATCGCTCGCGGGGCTGTTCTCGGTAGAGAGCTTTCTGCGTGAACCTGACTTGTTCGATACGGTCATCGCGATCAGCCCCAGCCTCTGGTGGAATGACGGGGCGTTACTGCGCGAAGCACCCGCGCTGCTCGCGCATCAGCCACGCGGCAAGCGTTATCTGTTCCTTACTTCGGCGGATGAGGACAACATCGCGCCGAACGTGGCGGCGCTTGCCGCGACGCTGAAGTCGGAGGCACCAGCGGCCCTGGACTGGATCTACGTGCCGCGTCCGGAAGAACACCACGACACGATCTACCTCGCTTCGGAGAAGTTCGCGCTTCGTCGCGCGTTTCCTCCTTCGAAGTCCGCGACGGCGGCGCAGGACAATCAGCGCCGGGTGCTTTTCATCGGCAACAGCCTGACGTACGTCAACAACCTGCCATCCGCCTTCGCGTCCCTGGCACCGGAAGGCGTGCACTTCAGCGTCGACATGATTGCGCGGCCCGGCGCGGCGCTTGAGGATTACGACCATGACCCGGTGGTGATGCGGGCACTGGCTACCGGCGGCTATACGGATGTGATTCTCCAGGAGCGCGGTGGCAATGCCATGTGCGCACCCGGTTGCGAGAAGCGTCTGGCGGTATTCACCCGCACCGACCAGTCCACGGTTGCGCTCGCCCGTGACGCGCGCGCTTCGGGTGCGCGTGTGTACTACCTGGGAACCTGGCAACGCGCCAACCGTGAGGTCAGCGAGAACGAGGTGAGGGGAGAGCGTCGTATCGCGGCGTTAGCGGGCATGCCGTTGATCGAGTTCAGCGAAACGCGCCGGCGGCTCGTGGAGATGTATCCAGAGGCCGCGTGGACACACGCCGATGGCGAGCACCCCGGATACACGATGACCGCCCTGATGGCGTTGCGGACATGGCGCGCGGTGATGGGCGAGGTGTCGACGCGAACACCGTGCGTCGCCGGCCCGCTCTGGTATCACGCACCGGACCCGGAAGGTCTCGTGCATATCGACACGACCGCCACGCCGTCGACCTGCCTCGTCGACGCGCCCATGGCTGCGAAGCTCGCTGCCGCACCTTGAGGCGGGCGGGTCGCCTCCGCCCGCCTCAACGAGCCTTACCGGTTTACGAAGTCGATCTTCGAGAGCCCGTTGACCTTTGCTTCCGCGAGGACCTTCGCCACGTCCTCGTATGACGCGTCATCCGACGCGCTGATGTGAATCGAAGGCTTGTCGCCTTCCCGCGAGCCAAGGATCTGCATCTGCGTCGCCAGTGCGGCATCCGTAACCAGTACGTGGTTCCAGAACGTCATGCTGTTGGATTCGATGGTGATGTCGATGGGTTCCTGCATCGCCGTGGGCGGTTGCGAGCCTGCCGATGGCAGGTCCACGCGGGCCTTATGGGCGATCACCGGTGCCGAGATCATGAAAATGATCAGCAGGACCAGCAGGACGTCGACGAGCGGGGTGACATTGATGCCCGAGATCGGGGCAGCGTCTTGCCGTGCAGAGAAAGCCATGGTTCCTCCTACAGACGTTATCGATGTGGTGGTGCCCTGGTGCCGGGCCATGGGGGGATGCCCGGCGAGACCAGACTAGGTGCCGACTGGCCCTTCCCGCAAGCGGCGGTATAGGTGCATGATGCTCGGGTTGAGTCAACCTTGAACCAAACCCGCCGTTCGTAGTCCCATGGGGCTAGGTTTTGGCAGGAGCGGTGCGTTGAGCAGTCAGTCATCGGGTTCGAAGTGGGTTGCGGGTTTGCTGATCGTGGCGATTCTGGTCGTCGTCGGCATCTTTGTTTACCGGGAAAAGCAGGCGCGTGATGCGGTCAGCGCATCGGCCTTCTCGAACAGTCCGGTCGCGTCCGCATCGTCGACCGCCGTGCACGAAGCACCGCTCGTGCAGCATCCGATCGGCCCTGCCGGCGGATCGACTGCCGCCTTGCCGCCACTCGACCAGAGCGACGACGATGTCTTGGCTGGGTTGATGGCGCTCACCAGTGACGGCGCGCTCAAGTCGCTGCTGCGTCCCGAAGCCATCGTCTCGCGCATGGTGTCCACCATCGACGCGCTGCCGAAGCAGAGCGTCGGCATGAACGTCGTGCCGCTGCGTACGCCGACGGGTCGTTTCCAGGTGGTTTCCGACGATGGCAACTTCGTTGCGTCGAAGAAGAACGTCGACCGCTACGCCACCTATATGTATGTGGCCGACCGTATGAACACCAAGGCTGCGGCTGCCTGGTACAAACGCAACTATCCCTTGTTCCAGCAGGCGTACCGTGACCTCGGTACGGATGGCTATTTCAATGATCGCCTCATCGAGGTGATCGACCACCTGCTCGCCGCGCCGGAGCCCAAGGGTAACCAGCAGCTGCTTCCGGAGAAGGTGGGCTATGTCTACGCCAACCAGATGCTGGAACAATTGTCGGTCGGCCAGAAGTTTATGATTCGCCTGGGGTCGGAGAACGAGGCGAAGTTGAAGGGGAAGCTTCGTGAGCTGCGAGATGAGGTGGCCGATCAACCCGCCCAGACGCAGCCGAATACGCCGACTCCGTAATGGTGTCCCGGTTGCCTCGCTTTGAGGTGGCATGCCGCTTTAGCCCAGCCGCGCCGACGCACGAGGCGACGCGGCTGGGTGCAAGCTACGAAACGTATAGTGTCGATCCTCCCAGAATATTGTAATCGCGCAACGCCCGGTCATTTTCGAGCTGCTTTCCTGAGAAGATCAGTCGCAGGTTGGCGCTGGACGTTTTTCCTTGCAACCCTGCAACCTTCCCCTTGATGTCGTCGACGAGCGTGCTCGCCTCGACGTCAAGCGTGTAGGTCTGACCCGAGAGTGTTTTGACGAAGAGTTCCATGCCTTATCTCCTTGGCGCGCGATAGTCCAACGTTGGCCGCCGATGTATGGCAGGACGGAACTGAATCTTCCAACGTCGACCGAGCACGCTCCGTGTGCTGTGAACCGGCAAATCATTGTTTCGACTGTGGAACGCCGCCGGTGGAGCGTTCCAACCTCTCCAGATACATTCCAGAACGTCAATAGCTGTGCGGGTGTGATGTTTGCGTGATCAGAATGCTCAGGATGTCTTCCTGTCGGAGTGTTCTATGAGTTGGACAGATGATCTACGCAGGTCTGGGATCGCCGATAAAATCGGCTCCCACATCGAGCATCGCCGCTGAAGCGGCTCCCACAGGGAGCGTCAGGGCGCAGCAGGCTTCGACGGATCGCGCACCGGTACGCTGATATTGCACAGGTCGATTTTCCCGGCCGGGCGGGTATAGAAATCGTCCTTGCGATTGCGCTTGGCTTCGATCACGGCGGCGAAGGTTTTGCTGTCCGTGCGCAATACCTGGATCGGCGTGCGCTGGGCTTCCGGAACATCCGCAGCCAGGCGCACGCTCTTGAACGCCACCGAACCGCGCCAATTGCTATCCTCGGGCCTAAGACGACTTGGGGAGCCGGCGTGGTCGAGACGAAAACGATGAGAAGCCTGCTGCCGCGCGGCCTGTTAATCGCATTCTCCGGACTCGGCATCCTCATGGCCGGTGTGGCGTTCCTTTCTGCGGGGCGTGGGTCCTACCTTCCGGAGGCGACGTCGTTGCACCGCATCTCGGGCAAGCCGCAGCATCCGACGATCGATAAGGGCGAGCTGCACTTCGGCCTGGAGGGAATGCCCTTTTCGTTCGATACACGCGAGGGAACGGTAGATGTTGCTGCCATCGCGGACCGGTGGCGCAAACAGGCGCCGACTTCGGCTGTGGTGATCTACGACGCCAAGACATTCAATACGACGAAGGTCCCGACGCATTTCGACGTATATGCGCTGAATCTCGACAACCATGCGGTGTTCACTGTTGACGACGTGGAAGGTGCCGTTCGACGGGGTGATCGTCGGGGATGGTTTGTCGGCTCAGTGCTGCTTCTGTGCGCGGCGGGACTTGGTCGGTCGGCCATGCGGCGGCGTATCTCGGCTGCTACCACTTAATCGAAACGTCCTTGATCTCGTCGTCCTTGAAGGCTGTCACCACGGCGGACCCGCTATCGCCACTCATGGAGAGCTGACGTATGGCGTATTCGTACTGGGTCCCATTTTGCGCGCGCGCCAGATCGATGGCTTTCCGCGCTCCTTCGCCGTTGAACAAGACGTGGAGCATCACTGCCATGAAGAGAGCCAAGGCCGCACCCATGCCGATGTAGAGGCGAGGGGCTTTTGCCGTCAATCCCTTCTTTTCCAGAGCCGCCAGAACTTCCGGTCGGCGCAGCAGGCGATAGACCCAGATCAGCACTGGAAGGACAACGGCAGGCACGACCACGGTCAGCAGCGTTGTCAACGTGTGCAGCTTCAACATGACTACCCAGAGCGACAGAGGCTCAACGCTCGGAAAGACGACAAACAGGGCAAGGATGCAGCCGGTAAGTAGGAATGCGCCGAATCGCGTCACCCATAGCGCGGTGCTGAGGTTGCCGCGGAAAAGAAAGATGCCGGCGCCAAGAGCGAACACGTTGAGCGAGGAGGAGTAAGCCTCGCTGGCGAAAATGCACGCGATCATGACGGCGATGTCGATCACGCCGACGACGATCAGTATCTTGCCGGCTTGCTTCATCGTGCGACGGTAGTCTTCCATGGGTTAGTTCCTGGCCGGTGGTGTTCCGTGCGAGATCTGCGCAGGTCTGGGATCGCCGCTCAAGCGGCTCCTACATGGAGCATCGCCGATGAATCGGCTCCTACATGAGGCCTGCAGGTCATGTGGGAGCCGCTTTAGCGGCGACGCTTGTCGATCAGGGCGCTGCAGGCTTCGAAGGATCGCGCACCGGCACGCTGATATTGCACAGGTCGATTTTCCCGGCCGGGCGGGTATAGAAATCGTCCTTGCGATTGCGCTTGGCTTCGATCACGGCGGCGAACGTCTTGCTGTCCGTGCGCAACACCTGGATCGGCGTGCGCTGGGCTTCCGGAACATCCGCAGCCAGGCGCACGCTCTTGATTGTCACGCGCTGTTCGGGCTTGTCGTAGAAGCCCATCGGCTCGCCACCGCGCGGGTAGGCGGCGAGGAATTCCATGCCCTTGATCACCTTGCCGGCGACGGCGAGGTTGCGGTCGAGGTTGCGCGGGGCCTGGCCGATGATGGCGTACAGCGAGCTGCCATTCCCGGTCTCGGCGCCGACATCGCGCGCTACGCCGACGGTGCCATAGCAGTGCGTGATCCAGGCTTCACCGGCTTTGGCGTCACGGGCCACGGGGAAGCCTTCGGAGAAGCCAACCTCCGGTGCGTAGACGTCGCCGTCCGGAAGCCTGGTAAAGGGAATCGCCTTGCCGCCCAGCTTGCGCGTGAACTCCGGCGTGAGCGTCTCCTTGGCACTGCCCAGGCTCTTGGCCTTTTTTTTGTCGTCGCCGTCGGGGTCGCCCCACTGGGTGACGAAGTTGTCCTGGACGCGGATGACCTGGGTGCCGTCGAAGTAATGCTCGCGGATCAGCGTGCGGATGTTGGCCGCGTGCTCCGGCGACCAGTCCTGGGCAAGCTCGATGACGACCTGGCCCTGCGGAAGGTCCATGTAGACGAGGTTCTGCGGGTCCGGCGTGCGCCATTCGGCAGCGGTGGACTTGGCCAGCAGCTCCTTGGCCGTAGGCGTGTGCGCTTTCTTCGCCTCCTCGGCGACGGCGGGCAGGGCGAGGGCAAGGGCGAGAACAAGGCAGGTGCGAGCGAGCATGGGATCCCCGGAATGAGTACGAACCCGACGAAAAGTAGCAGAGCCAGTTGTGATGCGCGCGGGTTGCCCCTCATGATGTGTCATTCGTCATCGGAAGGCAGGCATGGATCCCTCCGTACTCGATAACCCGCTGTGGTACTCGCTCACCGGCGAGCACGCAGCGCTGGCCCGGCGATCGGGCGATGCGCTCTGGTATGGCGACGCCTACGCACCCTTCGTGGCGGTGGCGAGCCCGGCTGCCCACGTGGTCGACGATCCGCGGCTGGTGGGCCGACGTTACTTCCTCGGCGTGGCACCGGACGTCTTGCCGGAGCGCTGGATACCCGCTCCGGTCGACGCGGGTCATGCCGTGCCCGATACCTTGCAACTCGTGCGCCCGCTGGACGCCCCCGACCTGGAGACGGAGGAGACGGTCTCCGTACTCGGCAACGAACACCGGGAACGCATGCGAGCCCTCACGTCGTTGGTCTACCCGGAATTCTTCCGCGAACACACGGCGGCGTTGGGTACCTATGTCGGCGTGCTTCAGGAAAGCCGGCTCATCGCGATGGCCGGCGAGCGGATGGCCGTGCCAGGTGCCCGTGAGATCAGCGCCGTCTGCACTCATCCCGAGTTCGCCGGGCGCGGTCTCGCACGTGCGCTCCTGGTGGCATTAGTGAACCGGCATCGCGCCCAGGGACTGGTTTCCTTCCTGCACGTGTCCGCGGGGAACGAAGGTGCCACGCGGCTCTACGAGAAGCTCGGATTCGTCCACCGCGCGACGCTGACCCTTACCGCGGTGGATATCGCGAAGTCGCATTGATCGTCGATCACGCTTCCACGCCGAGCAAGGCCTTCGGCTCGAGGTAAGCCTCGAGACCGAAGCTGCCGTACTCGCGGCCCAGTCCGGACTGCTTGAAGCCACCGAACGGTGCCTTTGGCTCGTGCGTGAGCGTGTTGACCAACACGCGCCCCGCATCGATGCGTGAGGCGACGCGACGTGCACGTGCCGCATCCGCGGAGAGCACGTAAGCCTGCAGGCCATAGGGCGTGTCGTTGGCGATCGCGATGGCATCCTCTTCGTCGTCATACGCGATGATCGACAGCACCGGTCCGAAGATTTCCTCCCGGGCGATGGTCATGTCGTTGCGCACGCCGGTAAACACGGTCGGACGGACGAGCCAGCCACGCGAGTGGCCATCCGGACGGCCTTCGCCACCGGCGATCAGGCGTGCGCCTTCCTCGGTACCCTTGCGGATATAGCCCTGGACGCGGTCCCACTGCTTGCGGCTGACCATCGGGCCGACGTCGGTGGCGTGGTCGGACGGGTCGCCTGAGACCACGGCGTTGGCCGCCGCTGCCATGCGCGACTCGAAGTCGGCCAGCCGCGTGCGCGGTACGAGCAGGCGCGTCCCGGCGATGCAGGCCTGGCCACTGTTCGCGAAGCCAGCCATCACAGCCAACGGCACGGCGGTGTCGAAGTCCGCATCGTCCAGGATCACGACGGGGGACTTGCCACCGAGTTCCAGCGTCACGCGCTTGAGCGTGTCGGCGGCGGCGCGGACGATGCCCTTGCCGACGGCGGTCGAGCCGGTGAACGAGATCTTGGCGATGTCCGGGCTACCGACGATGGTCGCGCCGACCACGTCGCCGCGACCGGTCACGATGTTGAATACGCCAGCCGATGCACCCGCCGCATGCAGCGCCTCGGTGACGACGCGTGTTTGCAGGGCGCTCATTTCGCTCGGCTTGATGACCGCGGTGCAACCGGCGGCGATGGCGGTGGCGAGCTTGCCGCAAATAAAGCCGGCATTGCTGTTCCACGGTGTGATGAGCCCGACGACGCCGACGGCCTGCATGACCACGGTAGCCGTGCCCGTGCGGCGTTCGAAAGCGAAGTGCTCGAGCGTCTCGATCGCGTCAAGGAAGACGCTCGATGCGTGCTGGACCATCCAGCGACCGCGGCTGACCGGCGCGCCATATTCCTCGAGGACGGCGGCGAACAGGTCGTCGCCGCGCGCTTCGACGGCCGCCTGCATGCGGCGAAGCAGAGCGATGCGCTCAGCCACCGTGGTCCTGGAGAACGCCGGGAAAGCGCGTTTCGCCGCGGCGATGGCACGGCGGGTGTCTTCCTCATCGGCGAGGCGCACCGTGCCGATGACTTCTTCGGTGGCCGGGTTGAACAGCTCGAAGCGCTCGTCGCCGTGCGGGGTAACGAACGCGCCGTCAATGTAGATCTGGTCGATCGTGTGCATGAGGTTCTCCGGGACGGTGTGGGATGCGATGGAAAGGATGGGCCCAAAGGATTAGCCTGATAACCCGGACAAACCCGGACGAGATATGAAGCAGGAGCGGACAATGCGATCGGGGCTGACAGAATTCGAAGCGGTGCTGACGGTCGCGCGGCTGGGCAGCTTTCGGGCCGCGGCCGCCGACATGGAGATGTCGACCTCGGCACTCAGCCAGTCGGTGGCGTCGCTGGAGGCGCGCCTGGGTACGCGGCTTTTCCACCGCACCACGCGCAGCGTTCGTCTGACCGAGGCGGGGGAGCGCTTTGTCGCGGACCTGGCGCCGGCGATCGCCGGTATTCGTGATGCCATCGACCGCGCGGGCGAAGACTCGGCGACGCCGAGCGGCACCTTGCGACTGAACTCATCCACCGGCGCGGCGCGTTGGCTGATGCTTCCCTTCCTCATCCCGTATCTGCAGCGTTACCCGAACGTCCACCTGGACCTGGTGACCGAAGAACGGATGATCGACATCGTTCGTGAGGGTTTCGATGCGGGTTTCCGCACCGTCGACACCGTCCCCGCCGACATGATCGCCGTGCCGCTCGGACCACCCATACGCTTTGCCGTGGTCGGATCGCCGGCGTACTTCGCGACGCACGGCCGACCGCAGACACCCGTCGACCTGGCACGGCATCGCTGCATCCGCGCGCGCATGCCGGCAGGGCAGATCTACCACTGGGAATTCGAACGCCACGGCGAGGCCGTCAGCATCGATGTGGAGGGGCAGGTGACGCTGAGCCAGCCCGACCTCATGCGGGAGGCGGCGAGGGCCGGGCTGGGACTGACCTACCTCGCCGAGTTCAATGTGTCAGAAGATCTTGCGACCGGCGCCCTGGAGCGCGTGCTGGAAGACTGGACGCCGCCGTTCGACCGGCTCTGCCTGTATTACCCGGGGCGGCGCCATGTGCCCGCTGCGCTGCGGGCGCTCATCGACCTCATCAGGGAGCGTGGCTGAGCGCATGGGCCAAGGGTCATGGCAAACCTTTGCGAGGTGGCGGGCATCCTATCCGCAAGATTCCACGTCCCGGATGACTCATGCATCGCCGCTTCGCCCTGTTCGCCACGCTCTGCCTTGCCACTTTCTCGGCCCACGCCGAGGTAACGATTGACGGCCACATCGATCCGACGGAATGGGCGGGCGCGCAGCACATCACCGACTTCCGCGACACCCAGCCCAAGACGGGCAAGCCCGGTAGCCAACCGACCGAGGCCTGGGTGCTCTCGACACCGAAGGGGCTGGCCGTGGCCATCCGCGTCACCCAACCGGCCGGCGTACCCCGTTCGAAACAGCAGACCCGACGCGACGAGGACGCTCTGGTCGACCGTATCAACGTCATGGTGGATTTCGACGGAGATGGTCGCGTGGGTTACGACTTCGAAGTGCGCTCGCTCGGTGGCGTCGCGGATGAGGTGATCACGAACGAGTCGGACTTCAGTTATGACTGGGACGGTCGCTGGGACCACGCGGTCAGTGAGGACGCGGAGGGCTACTCGGTCGAGATCCTGATTCCCTGGTATATCGCGCCGATGCGCCACGCCGACGGCGACAACCGCCACATCGGCCTGTATATCGATCGAATCATCGCTGCCACGGGCGAGCGCATGGCATGGCCGGCGATTTCCTTCGACCAGGGCCGTTTCCTTTCCAGCTTCCAGAAAGTGTCACTGCCATCGTATTCGCAGTCGCTGTTCGCGGTGACGCCGTACGTCGTCGGCAGGGTCGATCGTGCCCATGGCGGCGCTTCGTTCCAGGAGGGCGCGGACATCGTGTGGAAGCCGAACGGCCAGACGCAACTGACGGCCACGATCAATCCGGATTTCGGTCAGGTGGAAAGCGACGACCTGGTGGTGAACTTCTCGCCGGAAGAAACCTTCTTCACCGACAAGCGCCCGTTCTTCACCGAGAACCAGGGCATCTTCGATTTCAGCCTGCTCGACGATTACTCGCAGCTGGTCTACACGCGGCGCGTGGGTGGCGAGTCCGACGACGGCCACGGGCCCGCGGATATTTCGGCCGCGGTGAAGGTAAACGGCAGCGTGGGCGATACCAGCTACGGCATCCTCACCGCGCAGGAAAAGGGCGATGACGGTCGTACCTTCGGTGCGCTGCGCCTTACCCAGACCGAAGGCACGCAGACCTTCGGCATGCTCGCCACGCGGGTGAATCATCCCTTCCTCGACCGCGACGCCAACGTGCTCGGCTTCGACCATCGCTGGCAGCCCAGCGAGACGTTCACCGTGACCAGCAACGTCGTCGGCAGCAAGATCGACCAGCCGCAGGCGAATGCGTCGGGACTCGGTGCGACCAGCATCGTGTACTGGGAAATGAACCCGGTATGGAGCCAGCAGTGGCTGGGCATGTACTTCGGCCATCGGCTGGATATCGATGATTTCGGCTACCTGCCGCGCAACGACATGGAATACCTGCACTGGGAAGTGCGTCGTCGCGACACCGATCTGCCGGCGGATTCCGCGTACGCCTCGCACCTGTGGCGATATCGCATCTCGGCGCAGGACAACACCGAGGGCCGGCGTATCTCCCGTCGCTTCCGCGTCCAGCGTGACAGCCGGCGTCGCGACGGTGGTGATGAAGAGTGGCGGCTCGATGCCTTCACGGCGGCCTACGATGACCTGCTCACCCGCGGCGGCAATCCGCTGCACACGCCGCCGACCGCCAAGCTCACCTATGAACGCGAAAGTCCGCGCATCGGCCACTGGAGCTGGAAAGACGAGGGGTTTATCGGCGGCAACCAGCTCACCGGTTACCATCGCCTCGCTTACTACTTCAAGTTCACTCCGACCTATTTCATCACCGACGCCTTCAGCATCTTCGCCGGCGCAAGCTACGAGTGGGATCCGAACTGGCTGATCTGGCAGGACCGGGGTTCGCAGGTCTCGAACCTAGTCGGCTCGTTCGACGGCAGGACCATCGGTATCGACAGCGGTGTGAACTGGAATTTCGGTAACAAGCAGGAACTGCGCGTAAAGCTGCAGACCCTGGCCGTGGGTGCGAAGCTGCGCCAGGCGTACGAGATCAACCCGGAAGGGCGCGCCATTCCCACCGATGAGCACGTGGACGGCCTGGGCGTGGCGAATCTGGGTTTCCAGATCCGCTACCGCTACGAAATCGCGCCGCTGTCCAACCTCTATATCGTCTACAACCGCGGCGGCTATGAAGAAGACACGGAGGATGCGGTGGGCTCGCAGTTCCGTCGCGGCTTCGGCCTCAAGGATGTCGAGGAAGGCCTGGTGAAGGTGGCCTATCGGCTGGAGTTCTGACGTTCTTCACACGGGCTGTGGCATTTCTCCGCCACCTCCCCGGCATCGGAGAACGCCGTGTCCCAGCTCGAGAATCCCGTTCCGGGCCGGACCATCGGTGAGCACGGCATCGTCGGCAATCTCGATACGGCCGCCCTGGTGGCCACCGATGGCACCATCGATTTCATGTGCTGGCCGCACATGGACAGTCCGACCGTGTTCGCCGGCCTGCTGGATCCCGACAAGGGCGGCGAATTCACCGTCGAACCCGAGCTGGACCACGCCCGCACCATCCAGCTCTACGTGCCCGAGACCAATATCCTGATGACCCGCTGGATGTCGGAGCAGGGCAGTGTGGAGCTCACCGACTTCATGCCCCATCCGAAGATCGAGACGCGCCTGCCGGCGAGCCTCCTTCGCTGCCTGCGCGTTCCGCGCGGCAAGGTGACGATACGGGTGCGCTGCCGGCCGCGCCTGGATTACGCGCGCAAGGTGCCGCGGGCCGAACACTATGGCGAGAGCGTCGTGTTCCATGATGGCCCCATGTCGCTTCGGCTCGGCGCCAGCGTGCCGTTGACCTGCGGTGAAGGCGAAGCCACGGCGGCGTTCGTGCTCGGGCCGGGCGACACCGCCTGGTTTGTACTGTGTGGAGAGGAACATGATCCGCTGGAGGTGGATGAGTGCGTCGCCGCGCTCGAGCAAACCGCGAGTGCGTGGCGCATCTGGGCGCGACGCTCCAATTACCGGGGTCGCTGGCGCGAGCGTGTGGAGCGTTCCGCACTCGTGCTGAAGCTGCTCACCTCGCACCGACATGGTTCGATCGCCGCGGCAGCGACTTTCGGCCTGCCGGAAGCGACGGGATTCGAACGTAACTGGGACTACCGCGCGACATGGATTCGCGACGCATCGTTCACCGTGTATGCGTTCATGCGATTGGGTTACGTCGACGAGGCCGAACACTTTCGCCAGTGGTCCGAGGACAGGATCAATGCACTCGGCAAGGACTCCGCGCTGAACATCATGTATGCACTGGACGGTACCGAGGCCGCCGAAGAATCCACGCTGGATCATCTGGCCGGTTACGCCGGGTCGCAGCCGGTGCGGATCGGCAACGCCGCGCGAACGCAGACCCAGCTGGATATTTTCGGCGAGCTGATGGACAGCCTGTACCTGGCGAACAAGTACGGCACGGCGATCAGTCACGCCGGGTGGGAGCATGTTCGCCGCATGGTCGAGCACGTTCGTCGCCATTGGCGCGATCCCGACGAAGGCATCTGGGAGATCCGCGACGAGCCCCGCCATTTCCTGCATTCACGCCTGATGTGCTGGGTGGCGCTGGATCGTGCCGTGCGTCTGGCCAGCAAGCGCTCACTGGCCGCCCCGGTGGTGGAGTGGGCGCATGAGCGTGATCGTATCGCCGAGGACATCTGGGCGCATTTCCGTCATCCCGAGCACGGCTACTTCGTGCAGAGCAAAGGCAGTACGGATGTCGACGCCGCCTTGTTGATGATGCCGCTGGTGCGTTTCGTATCCGCGACCGACCCGGTCTGGCTGGCTACGCTGGACGCGATCCGCGACCAGCTTACCGACGACGGACTCGTTTTTCGCTACCGCAATGCCGACGGTCTTGAAGGTGGCGATGGCGCTTTTACCACCTGCACGTTCTGGTACGTGGAGTGCCTCGCCCGCGCGGGGCGCCTGCATGAAGCGCGCGCAATCATGGCGCGGGGTGTGCTTTACGCGAATCACCTTGGCCTGTTCTCCGAGGAACTGAGTCTTCGCGCCGAACCGCTCGGCAATTTTCCCCAGGCCCTGACACACCTCGCTTTCATCAGCGCGGCTTACTATCTCGACCGCCAGCTTTCCCATCCCGGCGAGCAGCTCTGGCAGCCCTAGACGAGCTGGAGGTCACGCGGTTTCGATCCGGGAAACACCTTCGCGAGGTCGGCATCGGAGAGGCCGTACATGCGGCGCATGAGGCCGCCGAGCACATCGCGATAGTTGTTGAGCACGGGGTAGTCGCGGTTTTGCAGCAGCGTTGCCGCGTTGATCGCCACCTGTTGGCCTGCGACGCGGCCACCGGTGACCTTGCCGCCAAGGACCCAGTACGTGGTGCCGTGCCCATGATCGGTGCCTTTGTTGCCGTTCTCGCGGAATGTGCGGCCGAACTCCGACACCACGACGACGACGGTGTTGTTCCACTCCGCCTCGCCGAGCCCATCGGCAAAGCTGGCGAGCCCCTGCCCAAGGTTGTCCAGGTTATTGGCGAGCTGGCCGTCGGCACCGCCCTGGTTCACGTGGGTATCCCAGCCGCCCACATCCACGAAACCAAGCCGGAAGCGATCGCGCATGAGCGTCGCCATGCGCTGGCCCTGCTGTGAGAAGCCGCGGGCATTCACGGCGCCGCGGCTGGCCGCGACCATTTCGGTCTGCAGGTCCTGCGCCACTTGCTGGCGCAGTTGAAGTCCGTCGGTGGCGGCCGCCTGCAGCGACGTACCCTCGTACATGCTGGCGAGGATCTTCGACTGGCGATCGTCGAAGACCGCCTTGCCGCCGCCCTTGAGTGAGATGTTCGGGATGTCGCCGGCACCGCGGAACGACAAGGGGAGCGCGTCGGTGAAGGCGATCGGCGGGGCGCCGCGCAACACGCCCGAGAGACGACCCATGAAGCCCGAACCGTAGTTGCGCGCGTCGCCCGCTTCGCCGGCCTCGATGTTGTCCTGGGTTTCAAAGTGACTGCGCGAGAGATCGTCGGTGCCCGAGAACGGAATGAAGGCGAGCTGGCGTTTGTCCCATAACGGCCCCATGGAGGCGGCGAGTGCGGGGGTCAGACCCCAGTTCGCGTCCAGCGCACGCACGGCTTTCGGATTGCCGGCATCGGGTTTCGCCAGCGCGATGCTGGGCCGTGATTCGTAGTAGAAATCGCTGGTGTAGGGCACGAGCATGTTGTTGGCGTCGTAGCCCCCGCGCAGGAAGACAAGCAGGAAGCGCGGCGACGATGCCGGTGCGGCAAACACCTTGCCACCCAGCATGAGTGCGGGAACGGCAGCCGTGGTGGCTAGCAGGAACTGGCGGCGATCCATGGGAAGCCTCAGCGGTAGTTGAAGTCGGGAGACGAGAGCAGAAAGGTGTTCCATTCCTGCTGCGAGGTAGCCTGGGTGAGCGCCTCGCGCGTCTTTGGGGCCAGGTACGGGTCGATGGTGGCGTAGTACGTTGGTGTGGTGAGTTGCGGGAAGCCGCCGCGCGTATGCGTACCGTCCTCGTCGAGGTCGAACAGGTGGTTCGCGCCGCTGCCGATCGCCCGTGCGATCTCGAAACGCTTGGCCACCTGGCCGGAGCTGGACCATTCCGAATCGGTGGTCGGCCAGCCATCGGGCGTGATCCTGCCGTAAGGCGCCTGGCCGAGCTGATTGATCCAGTTGACCAGGGGGCGAGGGTTGGATACGGGCTTGCCGTCGTAGGCCAGACGCATGGTCGAGACCAGGAACTGGGTCGGATCCTTGTAACGCTTGCCGAGCGAGGCGGTGAATGCCTTCGAGGTGAGCATCGTGTCCATCACCGCGGCGATGTCGCCGTCCGTGCGGTGGAAGGTTTTCGCCATGGCCTTGATGAGTTCCGGCGGCGGATCGTTGGCGACGAAGTACTGCGCCAGTTTTGTCGAGATGAAGGTGGCGC
>Ga0182006_1000433_pt1 | contig 33430 bp, 35 predicted proteins | sample Sormic07211104_1_FD_123022 | JGI IMG/M metagenome (GOLD analysis project Ga0182006, IMG submission 123022) | Rhizosphere microbial communities from Sorghum bicolor, Mead, Nebraska, USA - 072115-104_1 MetaG | ecosystem: Host-associated > Plants > Roots > Rhizosphere | place: USA: Nebraska...
AAAAGCTGCCGTAATGCTTCCGCTTCCGTCATGCGAGGTGGTCAGGAAAAGATACTTTTCAATCAGATCCTCCTTTCCCACGCGGATGTAGTCAGGCAGTTTTGCCGTGATAAAGATTCGCTCGCCATTCCCTAAAGCGCCAGCGGTTTCGTATAAAATCCCGTCACCGCCAACTATGCTGTCAAAAAAAGAAAAGGCATCCCTGTTCTGTACGATATGGTAATCCTTGCCCACCACTCCCAGCACCGTATCAGTATCGGTGCGCACTGTACTGCAGTAATCTGGAATATCCAGCCTGCCCGCATCTATAAAGTCCTGGGTAACAATAGGAGCAGAGGGCGTAAAAAGCCTTCTCTTCTCCACCTCGAAATCCAACCCCGCATGCACTATCGCCTCGACGCTTGTCGGATACTCTTCTACTATCTGCCCCAGATTGTGCCAAGGCTTTTCCTTAACGCTGAAAAAACTGTGTCTTCCTGTACTTTCATTAAAATAAATATGATGTGCCATGATTTCTAATTTTTATATTAAATCCCTTTTCAAAATGGCACGTCTTCCAATGCCTTATCCTTCCCCTTCTTCACAGTAGTTCCTCGGTTTCCCTTCTGCACTCCGTTAGCGCTTTCTCCAGTATCCATGTTATCGCTGCTTCTTTTTGCAAATGCGACAAAGCTGATTTTGTCGACATGAAAATCAATGCTGCCGATCGGGTTTCCTTCACTGTTGATATAAACATGCATGCCCAGCCTTCCGCTTAAAAGCACCACCGCCCCTTTTTTAACCCACTGCCCTGCCTTCATGCTAATCCAATAGGAGCAGTTAATAAAAGTAGTCACTTCTTTATACTTGGAACTTCCCGAGATCTTATAACGGTCATTAACCGCTATGGTGAAACTTAAAACCTCTTTCTCTCCCGCTCTTCCTACTGCCGAATCCCTAATAACTCTTCCCGTAATTTCCATAACCTTAAAATTTAATAGTGAATAAATAATTACCCGCTGGCCAATAATTGATGAATGCTTAATAAAAGACTAAATCAATAATACTGCTCCAGCTGCTTCCCTTAACTCCCGCTCCGTCTCTTTAAATAAATTTGTTTTCAAAAGAAAAAACGGAAAAAAAGAAAGCGAGATAAAGTGACAGTCAAAGAATGCGGAGTGCTATAAGTCCCGAAGGGCTGACGAAGTGAAACGTAGTCAGTTATGCGCATGCAGCAGACGGCTGGCGCTATTTTGGCTGCCCTTTTTAGCCGTTTCGAGTGAAAATCAATATAAGAGACATATCATCCATTCCTATTTAAAATTTCTAAAGTGCCACAACTTAAATACTAAAAAATCACAAGAATATCCAAAGCATTAAACTCTTATAATGAAAGTTTAAGTTAGCGTCAAAGCTAACGGCAAGATGTACGGTTGTCTGACAACCGCCTATCTTGCCACCTTCTGCCTCGGAACTCGGCGGTGGAGAATCTTAAAAGAAGAGAGTTTGAAAATAATGACAAGGAAAGATGATGAAAAGAGAAAATTCAAACAGATCACGCAGGATCACCCTGCGCCTGACAGAGAAAGAGTATGCAAAAATTGAAAGCCAATTCAAGGCAAGCACCTGCAGAAAACTGAGCGACTACGTTCGAAAAAGCTTATTCAGCAGACCAATTACAACCACTTACCGCAACCAATCACTAGATGATTTAATGGAAGAAACCATTGTGCTATCTTCAGAACTTCGTGCAATTGGAAACAACATCAACCAGATTGCCAAAAAAATAAATACGCTGAAAATAATTCCTGAGTTTAAGACACAACTATTTTTATTTGATCTGGAAAGAAAAGCGCTCTCCAATAAATTAGAAGCAATCAGCAGTCATACACAGAAAATATCGGAACAATGGTTGCAGTGATAAAAACCAGCCGTTCAATAAACAGCATTCTGAACTACAACGAAAATAAAGTCAAGGAAGGAGTGGCTGAGTGCATCAGTGCCGTGAACTATCCCCTCGAATTGGAGAAATTAAGCTTTACCCATAAGCTGAACCGCTTTTTAAAACTGTCTTCTCTCAATGAAAACGTAAAGCGGAACAGCGTCCATATATCACTCAATTTCGATCCTTCGGAAAACCATTCCAAAGAAAAGCTTATTGAAATTGCAAAAGCTTATATGATGAAGATAGGTTTTGGAAAACAGCCTTATCTAGTCTATCAGCATCTTGACGCAGGACATCCTCATCTGCATCTGGTCACAAACAACATTCAGAGAGACGGAAAAAGAATTGATCTGCATCTGATAGGCGTTAAAAAATCAGAACCTGCAAGAAAAGAAATTGAACAGCTTTTCGGTCTGGTTAAAGCAGAAGGAAGAAGACAGAAAGAAGATTTCTCTTTAAAACCAATAAGTGTCGGCAGAGTCGAATATGGAAAAGCAGAGTCCAGAAAGGCGATCAATTCAGTTTTAAATCAGGTGTTGTTTGATTACAAGTATTCAAGCCTGCCTGAACTCAATGCAGTTTTAAACCTTTATAATCTCCACGCTGACAGAGGAAGCGAGGATTCCAGAGTTTTTAAAAACAACGGACTGCTTTACAAGATACTTGACCAGAATTCAAAACCGATAGGCGTGCCGATAAAAGCCAGCGAATTCTACAGCAGACCTACCTTAAAATTTCTGGAAGGAAAGTTTAAAACTAATGAAGCAGGGAAAGAGTCTTGTAAAAAATATGTGAGAAATACCATAAGACTTGCTTTCTTTCGTGAGAATATAGTTTCTCCCGAAAAATTATCCAAGATATTGGAAGGAGAAAGCATTCACATGATACTAAGAAAAAGCAAAGAAGGACAGCTTTACGGAATAACTTACGTTGACCATAAAACCAGATCCGTTTTCAACGGAAGCAGTCTGGGAAAAGAGTTCAGTGCGAAAGGAATACAGGAATATTGTGCAATGAACATTCTTGCAATTGAAAAAAAGCATCAAAATTCTGTTTCAACAAATTCTCAGAACTTTCAGGATTTTGAATCAAGAGATTATGTAAAAGAAAATCTTACCGAAATTTTGCTTCGCGGTGAAAGAGTACACGATTTTGTTTCAAAACAATTTAAAAAAAAAATAAAAAGAGGGTCTACAAAGGGATTTAAATTAAGGAAGCAAATGTACTCTTAACTTTTTCCATAATTTTCGTTAGCACAATATTCCCGATTCTCTTAATAAATTGGTGAATAACTTTTACATCAAATTGGCTATATAATTTTACTTTTCTATACATTAGACAAAATTTGACAAGTCAAAATAAGTAATATGAAGTTCGGAGAACATATAAAGCAATTACGAGAACAAAATCAACTGCTACAGAGACAATTAGCCAATGTGCTAGATATGGATACAGCATTATTTTGTAAAATTGAAAGAGGCGAAAGAAGAGCAAAAAGAGAACATATTCCTATACTTGCTTCTATACTAAAAACAAATGAAAAAGATTTATGTATAATTTGGATGGCTGACCAAGTATATAATTTAATCAAAGAAGAGAATAATGCAACTGAAATCTTAAAAGCTGCAGAAAAAAAAATTAATAGTCCCCATTAAAATAGACATTTTAACCATATTTCAAATGGTATAATATGTGATTAGAAAAAATTTAATTAAAAAAATGAACAAACATACTTTTATTGACTTATTCGCAGGTTGTGGCGGATTTAGTGAAGGTTTTTATAAAGAAGATTTTGAATCTTTAGTACATGTTGATTTCGATGAAGCCGCATGCCTTACTCTAAAAGAAAGAATGAAATTTTACAAATATTCAAATGAAACAATTGAACAATCTGTTATTTGTGGAGATCTAACTAAAAATGAAACAAACCAAAAAATAGAAGGTGTCCTTAATGGTAAGAAAATTGATGTATTAGTTGGAGGCCCTCCTTGTCAGAGTTTTTCAACTGTAGGAAGAGCACAAGATCCTAACTCGATGAAAGACGACCCAAGAAATTATCTATTTTTAAACTATATGAATATTTTAGAAAAATACATGCCTAAAGTATTTGTATTTGAAAATGTATCTGGTTTACTTTCGGCAAAACCGAATGGCAAACTTATTTTTCCCGAAATAATTAAAGAAATGTCAAAACATTATGACGTTTGTGATGATAGAGATACTATCTTACTTAATTCTGTTCATTATGGTGTTCCACAAATTAGAAAAAGAGTCATAATAATTGGGGTGAGAAAAGATTTAAATTTTAAAGCAAAAGATATATATAATAATATCAAAAAAACCCATTACAGTCCTGAAATGGAATCAAAAAATGATACTACAAATTTATTAAAATATGTAACTGTAAAAGAAGCGATTTCTGATTTACCAAAATTATTCCCCGGTGAAGGAAAAAATCAATTAAACTTTAAACCTGCTAAAATGAATTCTTACATAAAAAGAATACGTGAATCAAACTTTGATATGTTATATAATCATGAAGCTAGGAAACATAATGATTCAGACAGAAAAAGATATAACTTATTAAGTAAAAATGAATGGCAGCTTAAACATTTATATGAAGTTAGACCAGATCTAGTTCATCATGATCCAAAACATTTTGGCAATAGATATACGGTACAAAAAAACAATTTACCTGGAACAACTGTAGTTGCCCATCTTTATAAAGATGGTAATTTATTTATTCATCCTGACCATACTCAAGAAAGAACGTTTACCGTTCGAGAAGCTGCAAGAATACAATCATTCCCTGATGATTTTGTATTTATGGGCTCAAGAACTAATCAATTTAAACAAGTCGGTAACGCAGTTCCGCCATTAATGGCCTGGCAAATTGCAAAAGCCATCAAAAAATTTTTGTAGATGATATTTTTCGGTATCCCATCAGTTGGCCAAATAAAACCACAAACTCTTTTTGGAGATGATAATCATTTTGGTTTCATCCAAACTTTGTTTGGTGAAAAATATGTGAGGGCTGTAATTATAAAAAAATGTTCCGAATACTATGACAAAGATGAAAACAAAGAAGAATATTGGGATCGAATTATAACCATTGCTAATTTTTTGGGGATGAAAAAACTAGATAATGAAGATAGATTTTGTAACATTCCTTTATTAGATTCTATAGCCGAAAAATTTGATAAGTCGAATTATGAACCATCACAAATATTTTTAAATTATTTATTGTGCCAATGGCAGTATCCACATCCTACAACCAAAACTACTGATTTAAAGATATTGGATATAAAAATGCTAAACCCAAGAAAAAATATCTCTGTTTTTAAGCCATATCTTTTAATTTTGAGAGTGTTGAAAGAATTATATATAATATCACCAAACTCTTCTTACTTTACAAAAGAAGAATTTTATTGGCTTGCCTATCACATATATAAATCAAATTGTTCAAATGTAGTTATTGATAATGAACAGAAACTCTCTAAATCAATTCTGGAAATTCGAGAACATGGATGGGCACAATTTAAATCAATAGAAAAATCAAACGTTCATTTAAGTTACCCACTTGGATTTTTAAGGAACTCTAATGTATTAACAGACAATGGCATTGAATACAATGTAAACACAAAATTTTTTATAGGTCTTAAAAAAGACAAATCTATTATAGAAGATATCGATTCCTTAATTAATTCATCTAAAAAAACATTTGAATTTGACAGAACTTTAAGTGCGAATAATCAAAAATTAGTATTTGATTATTCGAATTACTTATATGATTCTGAGTCTATAAAAGATTGGTTAAATTCAGTCTCTATTTTTAAAGAAAAAGACAATTCACTAACTAGAATCCTTGAAAATCTTAAGAATTTTGACGATTCAGAAATAAAGAGAAAAAAGGTTGAAATACAATTAAATAGACTTTCTAATTTAAATCAAATCTCTATCGCAAAAAGAAGAACTGAGCAATATATACTAAGAGAATTTCTTTTTTCTGGAAAACTTATAGGATCTTGTGCTATTTGTAGTAATGAATATCCAATAAAATTTTTAGCTACAGCACATATAAAAAAAAGATCCGAATGTAGTGATGAAGAAAAAAAAGACATTAACGTTGTTATGCCCGCCTGTTATCTCGGCTGTGATAAATTATTCGAGGAAGGATATGTGACTGTTACAAATGGTTTAATTAAAAATAACATATTAAAAACAACAACTACACAACCTATTATTAAGTATATCAAAAAGATTGAAAATAAAAATTGTAGTTACTACAATGAAAACACAAAAAAATATTTTAAACAACATGAACAAAACAACTCTTAATTTTATTGATTTATTTTGTGGTGCGGGAGGATTTGCAAAAGGATTCGAAATGACAGGTAAATTCAAATGTATAGGAGGAATAGACAACAAACCATCTGCTGTAGCAACTCATAAACACAATTTTAAAGATTCGATTTCAATTTGTGATGATATTCGCAATGTGCCACCTGAAGAATTTAACAAGCTCTTAAAAGGACAGAAAGTTGATATTATTATTGGAGGTCCTCCATGTCCTACATTTAGCACTATTGGTCACGCAAAAATTCAATCAGTATATAAGGAGCATGCAGACAAGGATATAACAAATGACCCTAGAAATGATTTATTTTTAGATTATTTTAGTTATGTTGACTTTTTTCGTCCGGAAATATTTGTAATGGAAAACGTGCCCCAATTTTTAACCAAATATAAAGGAGCAACTTTTAATGCTGTTAAAGAAATCATTAAAAGAGATTTGCCTGAATATGACTTAGTAGAAGAAGTTAAAGTCTTAAATAGTGTGAACTACGGTGTACCTCAAAATAGAAGAAGGATGATTTTAGTCGGATTTAAAAAAGGTGTAAATTTCAAATATCCAGAAATTACACATTGGTTCAAAGATGGAAAATTTAATATTGATCCTAATAATTCCGAAATCAATATTGAAAATTTAAAAAAACATGTAAGTGTAAAAAGTGCTATATCGGATTTGCCAAAAATTACAGATAATTGGAGAATTAGCGAAGTTGAGTATAGCAAACATGAAAATCTCGATTCATTTCAAATACAAATGAGAGAGAAAACAGCCACAACTGTAAAAAACAATATTTGCAGATTAAGTAATGAGAGAGCCAAAAAAGTCTTTTCTCATATGCATCAAGGTTGTATTTATATGGATCTATCTCCAGATATTAGAAAAATTCTCCCATTTAGAGAAGATATTTTTAAAGATAGATTAAAACGATTAGTTGAAACTAATCCTTCTTGGACTGTCTTAGCACATATAGGAATGGATGGCTATATGTATATTCATCCTACAGAAGATAGAACTTTGTCTGTTAGAGAAGCTGCAAGAATTCAATCTTTTCCCGATGATTTTGAATTTATTGGAAACCAACAAGAAACATACATGCAGGTTGGGAATGCTGTGCCTCCTTTAATGGCGAAAAGAATTGCTGAATCTGTGTATGAATCTTTAAAAGAATCAAACTTAAAAAAACAACCAACAAAATCGACCAAGACTAAAAACCTTCAAAGCTTATAATTTACATTTCAAATTAATTTACAACTAGTAAATACCATGATATATATAAGAAACCTTTTTACACAAGATCTAAGAGATGGCAAGCAAATTGCTTTCCCAACCAATCCATCAAACATATTTTTCAAATTCGATTTTGCTAGTGGTGATCCTGACAGACAAATTACTTTTAAGTTTAAAGAAAAAGATACTTCTTCAAAATATTATACTTTCAATGACAGGATGATCAACACTAGACTTTATTCTGCAGGAGGGGAATCTCGCATTGATGGAGAATTAAAACAGTTTTTAAGAGATGATTTAGAAGCAAAGGTTAATGACATAATAGTATTTCGAGAAATCAATTCTAGTTTATATGAGTTTGAATTCATACCGAGTACAGTTAATACTTATGATTTTTACAAATCTATCTTAAATAGCAAAAATCATGAAATTATAGTTACTGAAAATAATGGAAATAAAGATGACGAACCTTTAAAAGCACTTATCCCAAAAAACATCATCTATTATGGTGCTCCAGGGACAGGAAAATCACACAAAATTGACATGGAAATTGAAGGTTTAGATTCTAAATATTTTGAAAGAGTAACATTTCATCCTGAGTTTGACAACTCATCTTTTGTTGGAGGATACAAACCTATATCCTTAAAAGTAATATACGAAGATGGTGAGGAAAACGAAGTACATTATCAATTTGTACCACAATCTTTTACATGCATTTATGAACGTGCCTGGCAAGATACAGCTAATCAATATTATTTGGTAATTGAAGAAATCAATAGAGGTAATTGTGCTGAAATTTTTGGAGAAATTTTTCAATTATTAGATAGAACGTCTAAATACACCGTTTCTCCATCAAAAGAATTAAAAGAATACTTAATAGATAAATTCCAAGATGAGAATCATCCAGGCATTAAAGATGGTTTAAAACTGCCATCTAACTTACGTATTTTAGCAACAATGAACACTTCTGATCAATCATTATTCCCAATGGATAGCGCATTTAAAAGACGTTGGGATTGGGATTATGTACCCATTTGCTATGATCCTACCGATGATTTTGGAAACAAAAATGATTCTCATGATTTTGAAATAGATATAGAAGATGGCAATACATATAGCTGGATTAAGTTCATTGAAAAAATAAACTTGAATCATATTAAAAATAATAAATCATTAGGCATGGATAAATGCATCGGCAATTATTTCATTAAACCTGATAAAGACAATACAATTTCATTAAAACCATTCATCAATAAAGTGATTTTCTACTTATGGAATGATGTTTTCAAAGATGAAGACAATAGGGTTTTTGAAGAAAACACCTCCTATGAAGATTTCTTTCCCATTATGAAAAATGGCACAAAAAAAATCAAAGAATTATTTGAAAGAATAGAATTAAAGCCAAATGTTACTGAAGATGAAAAAGAAAAAGCTGGAGAACCTCAATCAGATCAAACAATTGAAGATACTACTAAAACAGAATCTTAATAAATGAAAATACTAATTGAAAACGAAGCATATCCAATAGAATTACTTGAAGAAATATTCGATGATCCAAAGTTTTATAAACAAAATAATGCTCTGGATGGAATAATTACATCTGTAGGTTATTACCATTCGTTTGAAAAAAACAGTTTAGTATTCATGCTCCCGAAAGTCTTTATGAAAGATAAAGACAACACTGTATTTGGTTATGAAAAAATTGACCTAGTGGATTTAATTAAAAATGAATCTATAAAACATAAAACACAATACAATTGGGTACGTCAATTGTCAATACATTTCTACAATAGTTTACATGAATTCAGAAAAAGATCTAAGAATACATCAATAGTTCGTAATGCCGAGACTTTTGAACTAAATACTAATTTAGGTGATAAGGAATATTCTTTTTTAGATTTATTATTGAGTTTTGTAAACTTTTATAAAAAGAACAAACAGCAAATATTATTTAAACATATTGAATTCATCTCTAATCAAGCTAAAAAACCAAAATGGGAAAAAACACTAAGAAAATCTTTGCCTATTTTAACAAATGGAAAAACTCCTATATATATAGAAGTAACCAATAAGAAAAAAACAGTTAATACTGAAGAAGAACTTATAACCTATTTCTTTTCTATACTAAATCATCTAAACAAACAACACAATCTTAATCTTAAAATCGATAAAGCTTTTAATATTATCAAAGGAAAATCTTTTGAAACGTTATGCATAAATGGTTGTGCAAAACTTAGAAAAATAAAATATAGATACTTCAATGATACTTTAAAAAGAATGTACGGTTTATGTGAATTGTATTTTGCACAATTTGATAAAAGCAGTGTTAAAAGAAAAAGAGAAGATTTCCTTTCTATAAATAATTATAATTTAGTGTTTGAAGATATGGTCGACAAACTATTTTCAAGCGAATTGAGTACTCTTGAAGTAGAGGGGATAACAATTGACAAGTTAAAGCAAAATGATGACGGAAAAATTATTGACCACATTTATGACTATAAATCTTTAATCGATACTAGTAATATCTTCTACATAGGTGATTCTAAATATTATAAATCAGATAATACGGCAGGAAATGTATCCAAATACAAACAGTTTACATATGCCAAAAATGTGATTCAATTTAATATTGATTTATTTAATAAAAACAATCAAAATTACATAGGTAATTTAAGATATAGAGATGAAATAAGTGAAGGATACAATATTTCTCCAAACTTCTTCATTTATGGTTATATTGATGATATTTCAAATTATGAAACACATTCAATAACTAAAAAAGGAAGTCCAATATCATCATGTCATTTTCTAAAAAGATTATTTGATAGAGATACATTATTTGTTCATCAATATAAAATTAATTTTTTGTACGTTTTAAAGTCCTATACAAATTTTAATGAATCTGAAATTCTATCTTTCAGAAAAGAGGTAAAAGAAACATTTAGAAATCATTTCTTAGAATTTTTCAACAATCGTGACGAATGTAAATTCGAATTTTATGAATCAAAACTAAATCAAAACGAATATTCGAGTTTTATTGAGACAAACTTTAAAAGACTAAATGGTAAGTGCTTCTGTACAGTTGATAACCGTTTGTTATTAGCCAAGCATATTGAAGACACATCCCTAAATGATTTGTTAGATCATTTTATTAGAACAAGAGATTTAAATTGATTGAAAAAATCAAAAAATAATAATTTAAATGGTAAAATTCTTTATTTGACGCTTCTTTTTAAAATCATAATTATGCAAACAAATTCCCAAGAAACTAAATCAATTGAAGATATAATAAAAATGATTGACTCTGGTAAACTTGTTTTACCAGAATTCCAAAGAGATTTTAAATGGCCAATTGACAAAAGTGAAACTCTCTTTGATTCAATATTTCAAGATCTATTCATAGGATCATTAATTATATCTAAACCAAAATTTGACCTTGCATGTAAAGGATTTGATACAAGAGAACGAGGTTCAAAAAAACACAAACCTAAATCAAAGCAATATACCCATACCGAGTTTGAAGTAGATGATATTTATACGTTATTAGATGGTCAACAGAGAACTACCGCAATATATCGTGCTTTAAAAGGTATGGATGTGATTTATATTATTTTCAAAGACATTAATACTCTTTTGAGCGAAGAATACTATGATTACAAAAACGGCAAAATAAATGTAAAATATGACAATTACATTGAAGGTTTTGACTCTAGCAAACCTAGAGATGATGTTTTTTATTTAAGAATTTGTGATTTGTATTCATCAATTGATTTTAGAGAATCAAAATTTGAAAGTGAATATATTGATCCAATTATTTCTGGCTTTAATTTGGATGAAACAAAAAAAAATATATTAATTGATTTTGCTTTAACCTTACATAAAGATTTTAGAAGTGATATCATTAAAAAATCAAATCTTCTCTCAGTTCAATTACTAAATATGGGTTTGGAGAAATTTTGCTTATATTTTGAAAGAAGTAATTCCCAAGGGCTTAATTTGTCTTTCACAGATATAATTACGGCTAAAATCTATATAGACTTTAAATTAACAAGAAAAATATCTGAGGCTATAAAAGAATTTCAATATTTTAATGAAAGCCTTGTTGATACAGTAGTCAGATATGTTAGTTTCCTATCAAATGGTGATGTAACTAAAAAATCAATTTTAAAAGACTTAAGAGGTATTCATTTTATTTCACATTGGGACACGACCATTAAAGATTTAGATTATGTTCAATCATGGTTAGAAGTTAATAATTGGCTTTTTAACATTTCAAATATACCTTATAAGACAATGCTCTTACCTATTCTAGCATTTTATCAAAATTTACCTAAAAAGGAATTCTCTCAGGCCTCACAGAATCAGATTGATCTTTTAAAATTTTGGTTTTACGGATCTATTTTAGATAATAGATATGGAGGAGCAAGACATGGATCAACAAATGTAGTAATAAAAAGGGATTGTGAGATAATGTCCGAATTGGCTAAGGGAAAATTTCCAGACAAAGAATATTGGTCAAATATTAGAATTGAATATTCATTTGATGAATTCAAGAAACTTGATAATAATTCGAATGCTAAGTTTATGGGAATTAGTTATTTTATGTGGAGTAAGAATAGATTTTTAAATATCGAAAATAATGCAACTGTCTCTGTTAATAACAATATTGAAATACATCACGTTTTTCCCTCAAATTACATCAAACTAACATTTGGTGAAAATTCAGAAGAATATGATTTATCAGATTCAATTTTAAATAAAATTAGAATTAATAAAATTTCAAATATTAAGATAAGTAACAAAGCACCAAGTGTTTATTTGAATGAAATAAAAAATAGAACCCCACATTCAGATTTGGAATTTTCACTACAAACTCATTTCATTGCAAATGCAGAAAAATTACTTGATGGAAGTTATGACGGTGATTTTGTTGGCTTTTTACATAGCAGATATTGTCAAATAGAACCTTTATTTGATGAGATAAAGTCTGCAAGTAATAAGTTATGCAAAGGTCAAAATGAGAAAATATGGGAATAAATATCAATCAAAAAAATATAATTTATATACAACAAAGTGGTGCTTTAACTAAACTATAAGTTGTATTAATTTTTATTTTATAAAATTAAATCTTTCACAGAAAAACGATTATGACTTTAAATGAGCTAGGAGATAAACTTAAACAGATGCATAGTGAAGCACCGAAAGGTGATACTGTAGTTATGATAAATTTATTTGGAATAAAATTTGCCGACGAAATAAATCAAAACAAGTATTCGAAAAAGGAGATTATTGAATTATCAGGAATACCTATTGCGTATCTAATTGAATTGTCTAAGGGTATTAAATTAGCCAAATATGTCAATGTTAACGAGTAAATAGTGTTAAATATTGTAATTTCATAAGTTCAAGTGTTACCTTTATGATATGTTAGCTAGAATATTATTTGAATTGTATGTTTTCAAAATTTTTATTTATAATTGTCAATGACCTTACAAAAAAATAGGTTCCATAAATTAGTAAAATTAAAAATTCCTAATATCCCTAAAATATTCGGTATTTTTATACAAATTTTGTAAATTCTTTATTTAAACCTTTGGTTTATTTATTTTCAAACTACCAATTCTAACTGTTCTTTTTTAGGAGCGAATATAAAATTAGATTGTATTGACATAGAATTTAGTTAAAAACAATACTGAATAATTTAAAATTTAAAAGCTATGATTACTAAAATTTCAACGATAGATGACGTTAAAAAATTTGCTAGACAACTAACTTCTGAAGGGTTAAGTTTTCATCCTGACGATGATTTTAATGACTATGTAAATTTGCAGACTAATGCCCCTACTTACAGTGCAGAAGATGCCGAAATAAGAAATAATTTAATGAATGATTGCTTCGAAGTTTGTGACAAAGAAGGAGTGGATGTGTACACAATTATGTTGGAAGAATTATTGTTAGAATCTGGTTTAGATGAAATCATCCCATTGCCCTCTAAAGAATAACTTTTTTTTTTAATATAGAATATGAATTGTAATAAAGGGAACTGACTTTCTTTCACTGCATCAACAATCAAAATAAAACAGGACTTGAACTTACAAGTGATTTATTTAAATCTAAAAATTAGATTCATATAACATCTTTAAATCTTCTAATAAAAGGTTCGAATTCTGTACCGCCAAGGTCGCTAGAATTTAAAAGTCTGAACAAGTATTAATCTTTTACACTTTAGTTTTTAATGTGACCCCGAAGGAGTTCGAACCATAGTATTATAAATTTTTGTTTTTTGACTTACAATAAGGTACATTATTATAATATCTCATTTAATTTAGTCACAAAGTTCGGGAATCATCTGCGGGCGCTTGCAAAAAATTCCCCCATAAATGCAGGATAAAAATCCTGCTTTATTGCGTTGCTTTTTGCGCTTGCTGGATGATTTCCGATTGATGTTCCATAATTAATTTAAAATTTAAAAATTATGGAAACTTTAAATCAAAAATGGCAGATTGTATCAGAAATTGAATTAATCTACAAATCAAAAATCAAAACCTCTGAAAGACCTCAGATAAAATCATCCAAAGACGCCTACTTACTTTTGAAATCCTCATGGGATCAGGGTAAAATAGATTATTTTGAACAATTCAAGATCTTGTTTCTGAATCATTCATTCAAAGCCTTAGGACTTTACGAAATGTCCTCGGGAGGAATAACAGGAACTATAGTAGATCTTCGCATGATATTTTCGGCAGCCCTGAAAGCAAATGCTACAAACATTATGATTACACATAATCATCCCTCAGGAAGTACAAGCCCCTCAGAAGCAGATAGACATATGACTGCAAAGATCAGACAGGCAGGCGAACTGCTGGATATAAAACTGCTGGATCATCTAATCATAACCTCGGAGACTTATTACTCCTTTGCGGATGAAGGCGCCTTGTAGGCGCCTTTTACCATTTTTTATACTGCTTTAAATCATGTTCTGTAAAGATGTCATCAGGAGCACATATGAGGGGATCCATCCAGTTGATCTTTTTTTTAGCCCAAATTATCCAGTGCTGAGTCTGCTTATCTATTGGATCGGTCTGCTTTTGAACAGCTTTTACATAATTCCGCAGTTTCGTCACCTCATCAAATCTTTGTGCTTCCTCAAGCAAAACTTTGAAGTCCTGCACCTCTTTTTGCTTTCTCTCAGCTTTATTCCTTTCAATTGCCTCTTGTTTTTCCCGTTCTATCTGTCGCAGTCTGCTTTCTTCCTGCCATTTTTTTTTCTTCTCTGCCATTATTTCCAGCTTGGCAACAATCCTCGCAAGTATTCCTTCCAAGGGTGTCGTACCGTCTCGCCATTCCTTCTGCTCGGAATATTTTCCCACTTGAAAAACAAATACACCTGTTGGTATTAGTTCCGTTGCGCTATATCCTTGTTTCGAAGGTACACGTTTGTTCGCTTCACGAAGATGTACCTCGATTTCGATGCCATCCACCACTGCGACCGTATAGCCATACTGGCTCGTTCTTAATTCATGTCCACGGTATTCAAGCAGTTTGATCAATGCATCAATGAAGCGAAATGCCCTAGGCATAAGCGCATCAGCTACATGCAAGAATAGTCCTTCCCTATTCGGCTCCCAGTAACTTTTGCTTTTGTCTCGTTTTTCCCAGTTATCTTTAGTAATCTGTATGAGTCTATGAGGCTTGCTAAGTCTTTCCCCAACTTCAAGGGGAGCCTTCGGATCTTTTTCAATTTCTCTTGTAAGCATTACTATAGGAGACGTAACCGGTATATGCTTTTCGGTTTCAAACTTCTTCTTCAGGATATTCACTGTCTGGGATCCCGTATAATTCTCTGGCAGTTTTGTCTTCCATTCCCTGCCGTACCTGACCTGTACCCAGTAACTGGCATAAGGCAGTGGAACCTGTATTTCTGCGCAGGCGTTACGGAGATTGTAACTGGATATACCATAAAGTCTTGTAATCTGCTCCATGGTCTTTTTCCACACCAGATCGTACAATTCCTCTCGTGTAAACGTGACTGTTTTCATAAGCACATTGTTTACAATCCAAAACGATAAAAATGCAATTAATATTTTTACGAAAACAAAAAATCGAAATTTGAATAGCAATATACCTCTTAAATTAAAAGGACATTATATTGTCAACAATCCTAAATATGCAGATTTTTGCTTCTGTGACGTTAGCTATATTTTTTTCCTTTTTGAGAAAATACAAGTGAGGTAAGAATTGTTATATTTTTTTGTTTTTTACTTGAAATTTTTAGCCTAAACGCTAACGTATCAAGATTAATAGCAAACATTTCTCTAAAATACCGTATAAATACCTGATGGTTATGTCTTTTTTTAGCAGTATACTTGTTTGAAAGTAAACAATTTATATAATTATGGGTTTCCGTAAAAACTGACATTATTGAATATCGATATTTGTTTCGATTATTTTTACATAGTCAGAAACCTAAAATTATGTTTAACATAAGTAAGCAATACTTAACTAAGCCATCAATGGATTATGAATATAGATGATAAGGACAATATAATGCTGATTTTTGATAAAAATTATGGAAGAATTACTAATCTATTAAAAATATATAAAGATTTAGATGAAAATAAAGCTCAGGGAAGGAGACCAACTCATAATCTTGATATTTTAAGATCTTCAGTCGTTTTTACTCATTCAACCTTGGAAGATTATTTGCGAAATATCCTAATAATCAAACTTCCCAGTTCAGATGCAGTAATATTAAATACTATTCCTCTAATCGGAGTTTCTGAAAATGGAAGGAAAACAAAATTTGATTTGGGTGATTTAGTTGCTTTCAAAGACTTAAAAATAGAGAAAGTCATAGAAAATTCCGTAAAAGAGTATCTTAAATTTGTTAGCTTCAATGATACTAATGATATAATTACAAACTTAACGAAGATCTCTGTTAAGGTTACTCCAAAAATTGCAAAACTTTTGCCTACTTTAAATGAGTTCATCATACGAAGACACAATATTGTTCACAATGCAGATAGAGAACTTCAAGCACGTCGAGGCAATCATGCTATAAAATCACTTAATTACAATAAGGTTCTAAAATGGCAAAAAACTTTAGACCAATTTGTATATAATGTAAATGCACAAATCTAGCATTAAAATAAAATGCTAAAAAATCATAATTACAAGTCTCAGCATATAGAATTTGAAAGTAATATATCGTAAATATCTGTAAAACTGTAGTAATTTAAACCTATATATATGAATTTCACACATTATGATTTAGGAAGAAAGGAACGTGGCCAAATTATAGAAATCACACTTTCAGGTAGTGCCGCAAATGTACGCTTAATGGATAGCTCTAATTTTCAAAATTATAGAAATGGACGAGCTCACAGATATAGTGGGGGGTTGGCTAAAAAATCACCAATTCGTCTTACTATTCCAAATTCTGGAAATTGGCATGTTACTATTGATATGCAAGGATTGAGAGGTACAGTCAGATCTAGTGTCAGAACTTTACCCGGAGCTTTACCCGATCTCAGACAACCTGCCTTATCTACAATACCATCTTTAGTACATAAAGATGATTACTTCCCCGACAATGATGATGTTTTTGAAAAAGAATATGATGTTTTTATTTCTCATGCTTCAGAAGATAAAGATGAAGTAGTAAGACCTTTAGCTAATGCCTTAAAGTTAGAAGGATTAAATGTCTGGTATGATGAATTTGAATTAAAAATTGGTGATAGTCTCCGAAGAAAAATTGATAAAGGCTTAGCAAACAGCAAATTTGGAATTGTTGTCCTCTCAAAAAACTTCATAAAAAAAGGATGGACAAACTATGAACTTGATGGGATTATCACTAAATCAGTAAGCGGGGAGCAAATTGTGTTACCAATTTGGCATGATATAACTAAAAAAGAGGTTTTGGACTTTAGCCCTTCCTTAGCTGATAAATTAGCAAGAAATACTTCGTCCTATACTGTGGAAGAAATTGCAACTGAAATTGCAGAAGTAATTCGGGAATCATAAAACAATAAATTAACAGTTTCCGTAAAAATAATTTTGACTAAAAAATGGAGCAACTTATCACAAATACCTTTAGGCTACACAATTAATGCAACCATAATTCTAGAATTTTCAAAAATTGAAGCTTTCAATCAATTCATCTATTTCTATTCCTTTACAATTTAGAATAATACTTCCTGCACCTGACATTCCATAGGCATGAGGGAAAAAGGGAGAAAAATTGCAACAAAATATAGATTAATCATAGATCTTAACAACAAAAAATTTAGTCTAAGCTTTTGACTTCAACCTAAAACTATTTTGAAGATTAAGTTAAAATTTTCAAATCATCTTCAAAATGGTTCGAGAATTGTCCCGTTAGGGCTAAGAAGAATTTCTAAATTTTTAGTAGCGGCAATAGGACTCGAACCGGCACCATTTTAAAGACTTTTCCAGCATTTTTTCCTACTAAACAATACTTGGAATTCAAATTAACATCCTCTCCAACCTACTCCACTATCACTGGCCAAAAAAAACAATAGCAGTATTCTAAAGAAAACAGGCATCAAGAGAAAAATACAAAAACAAACTAACTAACTAACTAACTAACTAACTAACTAACTAACTAACTAACTAACTAACTAACTAACTAACTAACTAACTGCCTAACTAACACCTTTAAATAAACCAATCTCTCTAAACAACTTCTTCCCCACCGGTCAGAATTAAAAATAAAAACAATCCAAAAAAATAAAATATGCATCTACCGTGGCAAAAATTACATTTTATTTTCATGACCTAATTTGAAACACTAAGGTAAGGCAAAAGCATCTTAAGGCTTATTAAAAGACAAAAAACAAAGAGACGACCTGATGGTCGTCTCTTTTTCTATTCAATAATTTAAATTCAATATTCTTTTTCAGTTAGTTACGTGGATATATTATCAAAACACCTAATCTGAAACACTACCCCTAAAAGAGATAAAATGCCAAGTGCAAAAGCAATACCTGTAGCCATGGGTATGCCCCAGACTTTAGCTGAAACCGGATCTGCACTGTTAAAAGATGCGTAGATAAAAGCGGAGACTACTACACCGCCGACAGCCGCTAGGACAGGAAGCGCTGCATGGGAGAATGATGACAGCTCTCCTTCTATCACCTCCCGTTTAATCTCAAGTCCGACAAGCAATTTAAAACTTAAAAACTGTTATTCCAACTCTAAAAAACACGGAAGCAGCTCAAAAAATTCAGCAATTCAAAGGATGTCCTCAAAATATAAAAAGGAAATTAGTTTAATGCCGTTGTGCATCTCTAAAAGCAATAATCCTATTTGCATGAAAAAAAATCAATCTCTAATGGAATGCAACTCTATACTGAAAGGAGCCTCAAAAAAAATGGATGCCGCTAAACAAGACAAAAGTTCTGCATCAGGTATTAAGAAAGAGGCAAAATTATCGATTTCTGCGAGATTAAAACAGCAGCACAGCATACCCCCCTAAAATTGGCATTTTTTAAAGTGATACCCTTTATTTCTGCTTTTGGATCATTTGCGTAAAAAATAAATTACCTTTATCCGGCATTACCACTTTATAAGAAATCAAAATTTATTTAAGCTTTAAATCGAATCCTATGAGCCAAGAAGAATTATTGGTATTAATCCGCAAAAAAGATGAAAGAGCTTTCACCCATCTCTACGATATGTACTCAAAAAGCTTGTTTTCGGTCATAAATGTTCTGGTAAAAAACCGGGAAGAAGCCGAAGATGTCCTTCAGGAAGTCTTTGTGAAAATCTGGAAAAACATCGATAGCTACAGTGAAAGCAAGGGCCGGTTCTACACCTGGATCCTTAATATTGCAAGGAATGCATCGATTGACAAGCTGCGTTCCAAAAATTTCAACAACACCCAAAAAAAACTTTCTTCGGATAATTTCGTAAATCTGTTAGATGACAGCAATAAATTAGCTAATAAACTAGATGCAATTGGTATTCAGGAGTTCGTTAAAAAACTGAAACCAAAATGCATTGAGATTATTGATCTGCTGTTTTTTAAAGGATATACCCAGCAGGAAGCTTCAGAAGAGTTAGCTATACCTTTGGGGACTGTAAAGACACAAAATAGGAACTGTATCAACGATTTAAGAAATTATTTAAAGATATAATGGAAGCGAAGCAATATATTGAATCAGGCATTTTAGAACTGTACGTTTACGGCCTGCTGACAGAAAAAGAGAACCTGGAAATTGCCGAACTGGCCAGAGAAAACCCCGAGGTTGAAAGTGAAATCATTTCTATAGAAAAAGCTGTTTCGGCCTTATCATCAAGCTTCTCTCCTTTCCATTCGGTTGCCAATTTCGAGAAAACAAAAGCGCGTTTAGAGCTTAACGACGGTAAAGTTTTCGATATAAAATCACCATCAAACCGTTCGCAGTACTTGAGCTGGGCTGCTGCCGTATTACTGCTCTTAGGTTTTGGATATCAGACTTTAGAACTGGCAAAATCCAAACAGGCAGTATCTGAGACCGGAGACGAAAAAAATAAAATTGAAAGAGAATATGCTTTTTTAGATCAGCAGAATAAACAGACTGAGAAAAACCTAAGCATTGTGAGAGACATTAAAAACACAAGCGTTACTCTGGGAGGACAATCCGTATCTCCGGCATCATTTGCAAAAGTGTACTGGAACAAAGAAGCAAAAACGACTTATATCGACGCGGCAGGTCTGCCAAACCCTCCAAAAGGAATGGTTTACCAGGTTTGGTCTTTAAAACTAAGTCCGGTGCTTACCCCGACAAGTATTGGTCTGCTGGATAATTTTGAAGAAAACTCTCAAAAAATCTTCGCTGTAAGCCAAACCGATTCAGCTGAAGCTTTTGGCATCACGCTGGAACCTGCAGGGGGAAGCCTTACACCTACAATGGAGCAGCTTTATACTTTAGGAAAAGTCTAATTCCATAAAAAGTCCAAACTAAAAAGCGCATATTGATCCTATTCAATATGCGCTTTTTGGGATTCAATACTATAACTATACTCTGGCGGAACTTTATTCAAACCCCTTAGCCGTAGTAAAAAAATCTAAAATCATCTTCAAATTTTGATTTGAATATTTTCTAATGATAATAGTTTAAATTTGTGCCGCCAAAGTAGAATTTTAAAGCATGCTTTCAATAATTAGATACTTTCCACTGATACTTTATTTGATTAAAAAGTTTATGCTTAAGTTTTTTTTAGTGTTTAACCCTTAAAGATGCTTATAAACTGTTTTTGACTCACAATTTCAAATAATCATCTTCTCAATCGACTTGAAAAATAAGATAAATTGAAGCTTAGCGTAAGTTAAAAGTTAACAGGATTCGAACGCCAAAAATGGAATAGCCTACATCCTCCTTTTTTTAAATTTCTATTAATTGAAATAATGACAACCCATTAAAAATGGTTGACTATTTATCATTTATTGAATTTTCCGCTCTCATTCTCTGATTATCAATTATTGCTCAGCTGGGGCAGAAAATTAGTTTACTACTCAAGCTGGCACGCCGGCCTGCCTTTTTTATAATATGGATCAATGATCTCATATTATTTATAGTAAACAAGGTAACGATAAAATTAATTAATAATCATGTAATTATCACCATATTAATTAGTCTAACTTTACCAAATGAGGAATTGATTACTCCCATGCAGAATTAAGTAAACATTTTTTGGAAGATTATGTTTATGGACAAGCCCGTCGCAGCGTGCAGCGCAGCTGACGGGTTCTATTTTTGCATCACTTGTTTCAGAACTCTGGCAAGCTTTAAAACTGCAGCTCAATAAGCATTTATGACAGATTGATTTTGTATTTTTCTTCTATTGGCGAAGAAGCCTTATCCGGTGCAAGGTGTCCTATCTGAAATACTTTTTCAATGAATTCAATGCTTTGATCCACTGAAGTGCTTTCATTTTTTAAATGGCTGGCAAAATGGTTTGTTAATTTTTGAATAATTCTTGAACTGATTAAATCCATCTGTACATCATCAAAATGGGTTGTTTTCTTTTTCTGAAAAGCAAATTCTGCTGATACAATATCATTTAGCTTGGATTTTAAGGCATGGATAGTCGGAGCACATTTTCGGCCGTTCACCCAGGTATTCAGTTCTAATTTCAGATCATCAATAATGGCTTCTGCTGCAGGAATATGCTGTTTTCTTCTTTCCAGCGTGTCATCTGTAATTTGAGACAGATCATCCAGATGTATTAAAGTTACGCCGGGTATTTCTTCTACATTGGTATCTACATTGCGTGGAATGGATAAATCCAAGATCAATAAGGGTTTCTGTAAAGCAAGCACTGTTTTGTCAATAGTCGGATTTTGTGCTCCTGTAGCTACAACCAGCACATCGGCCTGCTGCAGTTCCTGTTTTAAATCAGCATAATCTTTTACAATAACATTCAGCTTGCCAGCCAGTAATTCGGCTTTGTTTTTTGTTCTGTTTATAAGGGCAATATGGCTGTTTTTAGTATGTTTTACTAAGTTTTCGCACGTATTTCTTCCTATTTTCCCTGTTCCGAATAACAAAATATTTTTGTTTCCAATATCCGCCACATTTTGGATAATATACTGCACTGATGCAAAAGAAACCGATGTTGCACCAGAAGAAATTTTCGTCTCCGTTTTAACTTTTTTGCTCGCCTGGATAACAGTATTGACCAGCCGGTCCAGAAATGTATTGACCAAACCTTCCCGTTTACTACTTTTAAAGGCGGTTTTAATCTGGCTGATGATTTCAAAATCACCCAGAATCTGACTGTCTAAACCTGTTCCTACCCGGAACATATGGCTGACAGCTTCTTCATTCTTATATATATAGGCAGCCTGCTGAAATTCTTCTACAGAGCCATTGCTGTTCTCGCAAAGCAGTTTGATGAGTTGATAAGGATGATGGGCAAAACCATAAATTTCAGTTCTATTGCAGGTAGAAGTAACAACCAATGATTCTATGCCTGCTGCCTTGGCCTGCTGCAATAAATCAGATTGTGCCTGGGCATCTAGACTAAATTTTCCTCTAATAACTGCATCTGCTTTCTTGTAGCTTAACCCCAATGCATAAAAAGTGGTGGATCTGGACATAGTAAAATTTTCCATATTTACGGTTTCCTTAAAAGGTTCAAAAATTATTGCCTGCAGAATTTATATAACAGCGCCGGAAATGCTTTTTAGATCACTATGGAATAAATGGATTTAAACTGCGGTTTTAGATAATTTCCAGGTATTATAAAGCTGACAGGTTTTGAAAAATATTTATATACTTCAAATAGTATTGAAATATAAAACGCTGCCTTTTTCAGGCAGCGTTTTGAGAAGAAATTTATTTTTGAACTATAGGAGTTCTCAATGATTCCAAAACAGCAACAATATCAGTATAAAGTTCTGTATTTGAAGCAACGCCATTCGCATTGGCCGCAGCTCCAACATATCCTTCAAATTTTGTATAATCTGCACTGCTTGATTTTGTTCCCATGCGAGGATTTTTTGCAGGATCATGCGCAGCCGACATACTCAAACCAGAATATGTATTTACAGCATTTGTTCCTCCCGTATTAAACGAAAAGAAATCAGTAAGGTTATCTGATAATTTAGCAATATTGGTAGACTGGGTAGTTCCAGTTTCTGCTAATAAAGGGGCAAAATGTGCCTGCAGATTGCCTGACGCGTTGGATTGGATATCAGCAACAATCAATCCGATAGTTGAATTTACCACTTTGCGGAAACTCAAACGTCCCTGCTCGATCATCTGGCCGGAATTATCAGGATCAGAAACCATTTTAGTTCCGCCTAATCTCTCGTAGATAGAAGCCTTAACCGGTGCTGGGGTTTCATCGTCATTACTGCTGCAGGAAATCATAGCTGCCGATGCAGCAATTAGTACACTAAGTGTAAGTTTTGAATAAACTTTCATAAATTTAAAGTATTAAAGGGTTAATTAAAAAAACGATTTATCTTTTGAGACAGTCTATAGCTCAAACTATTTTGATTCATTGGGCAGACTTCTTTATCTGCTAAATTTGCCGGTAAAATATAACGATGCGCATCGTAACGTCCTTTAGCCATCAGCTCGTTGAAAACTTTCTCAGAGTTTGTAATTTTATTATTGTGGAAGTACACCACAACATTTCTTTTAACGATGATAGAATCTGATGTGAGGCCTTTTATGCTTCTCAGGTCGGCACAGATTTTTCTGGCCTGCAGAGAATCGATGTCTGATTTAAAATCGATTCTGCTTACCTGAAGATTTGGGGTGTCATAAACGGGAGGTTTGGCCGTTATAATGTGAAAAAGCAAAATCGCGGCAAACAGTACAAATATTCCGCTGAGAATTAAAAGTACTTTTTTGATTATTTTATTAGTTTTCATAATTTTTATGGTTTTAAAATTATCTACGTGCACTTCATCGCTGCGGTTTTAGAAATAATAGAAAAACGATCAATTTAGAATCATTTTAAATACAGAAATTACCTAATAATTTAATTATAAAGCAGATACTAGAAAACCCTGGCAAGATTAAATCCAAAAAATATATCTCCTTTTGTCCAGTCGCCAGTGGTTCTTCCCAGATACCCAGCCTCATCAATTGCCTGTGAACTGGTAAAATGCATTTGGAAAACATGTCCGCCGGTCTCCAAATCAAAACCTATAGACAGCGGATTTTTATAAAGTGAATTTGGCGCTCTGTTTAAATGCGCCGCATAATCCATGTTTAAGGACCAGCGCTTAGCGAATTTATATCTTCCTCCAAATCCTATGGCATATTGGGAATTGCTTTGGTCCACATCATCAACAAAGTTTTGATGAAAGAATGACGGCACAATTTCTAAAGACAGCTTTTCAGAAAATTTTCTGGAAATCAGCAGCTGCGCTACATAAGTCAGCCTGTCTTTAAATTGAAGTTTCGGATACAGGCTTTCTTTTAATGTGTTATTAATAGACAAACTATTAAATCCGGCAATAGTAACAGGAAAGCCGTCTTTTATTTGAGGAAACAGCATATACTTTGTCGCAAAGTCATAAGCAAATTCACTTCGGGCTGCACTTACGTTGAGTCCATTTGTTAGACCGTAAATAAATTTAATCTGCGTATTGGCATTATCGAGTCCGTAGAAACCTTCAAAACCATCTTTAATGGATCCGAATCGGTGTGCGACAACAAAATACAAATCCCCTTTTGCGGCCAATTTTGTAGACTCAAGATTAACAATTTTTAAGGCTTTGAATGCAGAGGTCACTTTTTCTTTTGCAGAAGGAGTTTCTACTCCAGACAATAAATCGGTTTGAGAGAAGGTCAACAGCGGAAATAAAAAAAGTAGTAGAATAAAGTTTTTCATGAGGTTAGTTTTAAATTGTTATTTGCATTAGTGTACAACTGAAGATTGGTCTATTTTAAATTCCTGGAGCAGTTCGTCATATCCTAAAAAACGCCCTTTAATTTTTAGGGTTTTTCCGGATATAATATTTTGCGGCAAACGGTTTTTGAATGTCACAAATACTTTTTCGCCCATAACAATTCCATTGCCGGCTTTATCGATACTAGTTACCCGTGCAGATAGTTCAATTGTTTTGTCCTGATATTTGATGTAAGCCAAAGAGTCGTTTGAGGTAAACTCTCTTTCCAGTCCGCTGACCGTTACAGCATAATCGGCAGTCTCCGATTCTATATCCCTGTGTCCTTTGTAGAGGTAGAGGTACGCCGAAATTCCGATTATTATAAAAAGTGAAATTGCAATTAGTATTTTTTTTCTCATAACTGGTTTTTAGTATTTCAAATTATCTACGTTAAAAAATGCCTATTGGATTTAAACCATTAAATATGCCTCTTGCCAAATCTGTATTATTCTTTTCAACGTATATAATTCTGAAATGCCTGATAATCCTTAAAAAATCATGCATTTATTTATAACTAAAAACCAATCTTATGAATCTAAAAACCCTTCTGGCCATCTCATCATTAGCTTCAATCTTTGTAAGCTGTGCCAATGACGATCCAAGTACTTTAATTGACTCTACACCAATGAATGGTTTGGCAACATACAACCAAAATGTAAAATCTATTATTGATAATAACTGTGTTGTATGCCATGCGGCAGTTCCTAAAAATGGAGCGCCAATGTCTTTAGTTACTTATGAACAGGTTAAAAATGCAGTTTTAAATCGAGGACTGCTTACACGAATTTCTTTAGAAAATGGAGATAGTTCCCTAATGCCACAGGGTGGCCCAAGATTGCCTCAAGCGACTATTGACATTATAAATAAATGGAATCAGGATGGATTATTAGAAAAATAATCTATAACAAGAACATGAAGAAAATCATAATAATGCCAATGCTATTGGCTTCTTTTATTGTTTTTTCACAAGAAAAAATAGTAACTAAATCTGCAGCAATAACTCTGGAAGCTTCAGTACCTTCTTTTCAGCCGGTTGCAGGAACTAACAGCAATGTAACTTTTGTTTTGAATCCTGCAACTGGAGAAGTGGCAAGTTTGGCTTTAATGAAAGGATTCCAGTTTGAAATGGCATTGATGGAAGAACATTTTAATGAAAATTACATGGAAACCGATAAGTATCCAAAAGCAGTTTTCAGGGGACAAATTGAAGGTTTCGACATTAAAAATCTAACAGAAGATTATAAAGATTACACCATAAAAGGAAAATTAGAAGTGCATGGAAAATCCAAGGATATAAGTGCCGATGCAAAAATTACAAGATCGGGTTCCCGAGTCACCTTTATATCTGATTTTGAAGTAAATGCAAGTGATTTTAGTATTCCAATTCCAGCGCTTATTAAATATAAACTGGATAATAAAGTCAAAATTCAAATTATTGCAGTTTTAAAATAAGACTGCACAAAATAGAATGATTTTATAAAAAAATAAAGGCAAAATAATGAAAAAAACAATACTTATTGCAATGCTGTGTGTTTGCGCCATTGGCGTATCACAAGAAAAATTGGTCAGTAAATCGGCAAAAGTCATTTTTGAAGCTTCCGTTCCTTCTTTTGAAGAAGTTAAAGCAGTAAATCAGAATGTTACTTTTGTTTTGAATCCAGCAACGGGAGAGATTGCAAGTTTAGCCCTGATGAAAGGTTTCCAGTTTAAGGTTGCTTTAATGGAAGAACACTTTAATGAAAATTATATCGAAAGCGACCAATATCCAAAAGCCGTATTTAAAGGAAAAATACAAGGGTTTGATCTTCAAAGCCTAACAGTAAATCCCAAAGATTTTATCATTAAAGGCAAATTAGAACTTCACGGTAAATCCAGGGATATAAATACTGCTGCAAAGATAAGCAGATCACTATCAGGGCTCAGCATTTCATGTAATTTCAGCGTTAATGCCAGTGATTTTAATATTGAAATCCCAAATTTGGTTAAAAGCAAGCTTTCCAATAAAATAAATATCCAGGTTGCCGCAGTCTTAGAAACCAATAGACAATAGCCTCCTAAACACTATCTTGAAAAGTCAGTAATTTTTATATCAAAAAAATGGAGGAAGAAATACAAATTGAAGACGGCCTTACCCTTATCCGTTTCCAGAACGACAGCTCAGAATCTTTTTCTGCACAGCACGAAATAGATGCCGGCCTGATACAGTTTCATTTCGGACTAAAAGGCAATGCATTTTTTTTGTCCAGTCAGGATCATTGCACTTTAGAATTGAAAGAGGAAAAATCACTGATTTTGTGCAATCTGCAGCAGCAGTCATTGCTTAAGTTAGAACTTTCTCCAAATTCATGGGTTATTTCTGTTATTGTTTCGATTAATAAATTTCACTCGTTATTTTCCGTTCAGGCAGATTATATTTCTATTTTAAGCCCCGATAAGAAGAAAAAAAAGCATTATACCGAAGGGAACATCAGTCCTTCTATGGCTGTTGTTTTGAGCCAGCTGTTTCATTACAGCCTTCATCCTTCCCTAAAGAACCTTTATTATAAAGGAAAAGGATATGAATTATTGAGCTTGTATTTCAATAAAATGGAAGATCCAAACGCAGTGCAATGTCCTTTTTTGATTGATGAAGATAACGTGCTGAAAATCAAAAAAGCCAGAGAAATACTTATCGCCAATATGGCCGAACCGCCAGGGCTGCAGCAGCTGGCAGATGAAATTGGACTGAATATGAAAAAATTAAAAATAGGCTTCAAACAAATTTATGGTGATACGGTTTATGGTTTTCTCTTTGATTACAAAATGGATTGTGCCCTAAAACTATTGGACAGCGGTTCTTACAATGTAAATGAAGTCGGCCTGAAAATAGGATATAGCACCGGAAGCCACTTTATTGCGGGATTCAAGAAAAAATTTTCCACAACCCCAAAAAGATATCTGATGTCCATTAATACCAATCATAAAAACAGTATCGCTTTTATAGATTAGAGCATAAATAAAAATATATTAATTAATTTCTAAGAAGCGGCAAGCACTGAGTTTGAGCAAAAATTAGAACAAATCTTAAAACAAAAAAGATAATGAAAGGAGTATTATTAGTAAATTTAGGATCTCCCGAAAGTCCCGCGCCAAAAGATGTCAAACCGTATTTAGATGAATTTTTAATGGATAAATACGTGATCGATGTTCCGTATTTATTAAGAGCTTTACTAGTTCGCGGCATTATTTTAAGAAAAAGACCAGAAGAATCTGCGCACGCTTACGCAAAAATCTGGTGGGAAGAAGGTTCGCCATTAGTTGTTCTTTCAGAAAGAATGCAGAAAAAACTACAGCCTTTAGTAAATGTTCCCGTTTCCTTAGCAATGCGTTACGGAAGCATGACCATCGAAAAAGGACTTCAGGAATTGAGCGATAAAGGAGTTACAGATGTAATGCTTTTTCCACTGTATCCACAATATGCGATGGCTTCGACTTTGACTATTTTGGTAAAGGCTGAAAAAATTCGCAAGAAGAAATTCCCGCACATGACATTTACTGATGTTCCGGCATTTTATAATAAACCGGATTACATCAAGAATTTGGCCGATTCAATCCAGAAACATGTAGTTGGTTTTGAATATGATCATTTGTTGTTCTCCTATCACGGAATTCCAGAACGTCATATCCGCAAAACCGACGTAACAAAATCGCATTGTAAAATTGACGGATCCTGCTGCACCACGCCATCTCCGGCGCACGAATTCTGCTATCGCCACCAATGTTATGAAACTACAAGACAAGTCGTTAAATTATTAGGTCTTTCCGAAGATCAATACAGTCTGACATTTCAATCGCGTTTAGCGGGAGATAAATGGTTAGAACCTTATACTGATGTTGAAATTGACAGCATGCCGGCAAAAGGAATCAAGAAATTGGCAGTTGTTACTCCGGCTTTTGTTTCAGACTGTTTAGAAACACTCGAAGAAATCGCTATGCGTGCCAAAGAAGATTTTGAAGCAAAAGGAGGAGAAGAGTTTTTGGCAATTCCATGTTTGAATGACGACGACCAATGGTGCCGGACAGTGAGTAAATGGATTCGGGACTGGTCTGAATAATCCTCAAAGGGCACTTCTATCAATCCATTAAATTAATCTGATGAGATTTGAAATATTTCTGATATGCTTTATACAACTGATTAATTCCTAAACCTATAAAAAATAAAGAGATCATATTACAAAATACAGACTGGAGCTGCCTTCAATTTTGCCACAAAAGATTAAAGCGGTTTTAAAGATATTTTACCATTCTAAGTTTTGTGGCGAAATAGTGGCACATAATGTTTTTGAAATCCAAAAAGTTCGAAAAATTAAGGTCTAAGGAGGATAGGTTCGAAACTGTATTAGAATAATACTTTGGACTGATAAAATTTCCAATTACATACGTCGGATGTAAGATGCAGAATCGGTGCATTTAGATTTAAAACTATTTTAAAACACTGTATTAAAACTATTTAAATACCCAAGTTCGAAACATTACTACATCAAAATTGTTATAAAAAATCATTAATCTGAGTTTTGCGGCAAAATCGTGGCACATTGCGTTTTTGAAAAACAGAAACCCAGCAAATCAATTGATGATGAGCTTAGGTTTGAAACTGTATTACGCAGTTTTACTGTTATTCTACTGAGCTTTAAAATTGATTTATCTCTAACAGCCGTTAGCATTTTTTTAGCCCCGATTGCTTCGCCAGTTCGCTTCGCTCGTGTGAAGCGGAAATCCTTCTGCGCCGGGGTTCGGCGCAGAAGATTGCTTCGCCAGTTCGCTAGCGCTCGGGTGCAGCAGATAGCGGAAAAAAGCTCCTGAAAAACAACATTTAAACCTAAAATAATGTAACCGTCCCCCCTTACACACACTCGATCACCTGACCGCTGTTCTATAAATCCAGCCCCTTATGATGTAAAAAAAACTCCCCTGCCACGTATCACAGGTGCATAAAGGATTTAAATGAATACGGTTATATAAACTATGTCCCCAAAAGAAATAGAAACCAGAAAAGCGTCATTTATTTTCTCGTTTAAAAGGCAGGTTCTGACATAGTTTTAAAATGAAGCTTAAAGATCGAAATTATCGAAATAATGCAATTTCCGCATGCGGCCCACACCCCAAATTAATTATTGGATCATCACCAGCAGCGGGAATATGACTTGATTTGGGAGAAAAAGCGCTTTCAGAAAGGCCCGGCTGCATGATTGCAAAAGTAAAACCGCTAAAACAGGAATAAACTAAAATGCAAACTATGCCATACAATCGTCAAATAAAAACCAACGTTCAATTTCCCGAGCAGTCGGCTGTTCCAAAAGAACAGTCCGACAATGCTTTGTTTGAAAAAACAGAAACAAAAAATATTTGTTACACGCCGCTATCTGAATTAGCCAATTCATGCTTTTCAGACAAAAGGATTTCACCCCAATGGTTCAATTTCCAAAGCACATCTACCAATTTCTCGCCCAGCGGTGTAAGCGAATATTCAACACGAGGAGGCAATTCATTAAAACTTTCTTTAACTAAAATTCCATCAGCAACTAATTCATTGAGCTGTTGATTTAAAACCCGCCTATCCACTTTTGCGATGCCCCGAAGCATTTCGCTCGGACGTTTCTCGCCTTCGTTTATACGCCACACAATCGGGATTTTCCATTTTCCGCTAATAGCATTTACAGCAAATTCCAATGGGCAAATTTTTTCTTCTATCGCTCGCTGCTTTGTTTTCATAAAATTGACTTTTTTCTCTCCTAGGGATAATTATATGCGGTATTGCAGTTCTGAATTTACTTTCAAAACTTTGCAAAAATATAAAACAATATATGAAAAATTTAGCACAGCAGATTCAGGAACTGAATGAAAGTTTAGCGCATCAGCTTCCCAGAGAAGCCTTAGAAGCATTCGGCAGATCCATTCAGGATTTGAGAGCCAGCAACATTGAAGGAAACAGCATCGGCACAGGGGATATGTTTCCCGATTTCAAACTGCCAAATACAAATGATGAAACGGTGCAGTTAAAAGAAATTCTAAAAAATGGAAAAGTGATTGCAGCTTTTTTTCGCGGCAGCTGGTGCCCTTATTGCAGCCTTGAATTAAAAGCACTGCAAGACAGCCTAAAACAGATTGCAGACAGAAAAGCAACCCTTGTGGCTATCTCACCGCAAAAGCTCGATTATAGCCAAGAATTAAAGAGCAGTTACAATTTGGATTTTGAATTATTGACAGATAAAAACAATGCTTTGGCTAAACAGCTTGGCATTTCATTCAGGCTTCAGGACTATGTCCTTCCCACTTACAGCAGTTTAGGCATTGACCTGTCGGAATACAACGAAAACGGGAGCAGCGAATTGCCTGTGCCCGCCGTTTTTGTAATAGATACAAATGGCAGCATTACGTACAAATTTGCTGATGCCGATTATATGAACAGGATGGATATTCAGGAGTTGATTAAACAATTATGAACGAGATAAAAAGAAAAGGAGCAAGAAGCGCAAAGGATATTCCGACAGATATTTTAGCGCAGCTCAATAGTGGTGAAATTGAAACTGCCAGCCTTGTGGAATGGTTAGCAGTTGACCAGCGGCTTTTATTGGAAAATTTACTTGCAGAGAATCAAAGAATGGATTATTTAAACCCCATTCTCTCTAAAATCGACCAACTCAAAAAGCAGACTGTAAACACCATAAACGAAGCTGTAGGAACAGGGATTCTTGAGCAGGCAATAAAGAATAATGACAGCGATTTCCTAACAGCATTATCCCATCACAAAGCTGATTTAGTCCGCTGCTGGGCAGCTTATGCCATTGGCAGAAATGAAAATCTAGACATAAAAGAAACCCTTAATCAAATTAAGCCTTTTTCGGCCGATAAACATTTTGGAGTAAGGGAAATATGCTGGCTGGCTGTAAGAGCGAAAGTCGCTCAAAATCTTACCAAAAGCATTGAAATACTTTCCAAATGGACGACAAACCAAGATGAAAACATCAGACGGTTTACCACAGAGACGACACGGCCCCGAGGCGTTTGGTGCGCTCATATCGAAGAGCTAAAACAAAATCCCGAATTGGCTTTGCCAATTTTAGAACCTCTAAAATCCGATTCAGCAAAATATGTGCAAGACAGTGTTGGAAATTGGTTAAATGATGCAAGTAAAACACAGCCCGATTTTGTAAAGGAGCTTTGTAAGCGTTGGGAAACAGAAAGCGGTACAAAAGAAACAAGGCACATTGTCAAAAAGGCATTGAGAACTGTCAATAAGTAATATTTCGCTGTATGCACCTAATGCAATTGATAAAGCATTGGATGTACCTGCTTAGCATGAAGCTGCTGTTAAGAACCAAATATTAACTTTAGAGCATGAAGCATCTCGCAGAATCAAATATAAAAATTTAAGCAATTTAAAATTTAGTCCGCCAGTTTACAGAATGATATAAAGATCCCCGGTCCAATCATCTGATTCTTTCTAAGCATATTGACAGCTTCAATTCCGCTTAAGGTCCGTTTTGCCGATTCAAAACTTTTAAAACCCAATCCGTTTTGTATTCGCCACTTAATAAAACGATGATCTTGTTCTGCAATATGGCTAATATATTTACATTGTCGGATTTTAATCTTTGAGAATGAGCGCTTTTTATAGACTTTGATCGCTGCGATATTAGAACCACTTTTATCAATGTTTATTAATCGTGCTTTGCAGTTGATGCAGATTTGCCTGAAGCTTCTGCTGTCTCAGCAGCAGCCCCAGCCCCGACAGAAGCGGAAATCCTTTTGTGCCGGGTTCGGCACAAAAGATTACAGCGGATAGCGGGAATAGCTCCAAAAAAATAATATTATTTACAATTGCCAGGGCCGGTCATAAAAGATTGCTTCGACAGTTCACTGGGGCTCAGTGCAGCGTACAGCAAAAAAAAGCCCCCCATGATCACCTCACTGCAGTCCTGTAAACACAGCCCCTTATGCCCAAAAAAAACCGCCCCTGCCCGCTTTAAATCTCATAAAGGAAAGCCCGCAAAGACCACCCATATTGGAATTTCTGCGGCACTGCTCCAGTTCAGGGCAAATGAAGGCAACATCAATCCTATTAAAGCCTGCAGGCACGAAATTATGAAAACAGCAAAGATAACCGGCCCTGCCACGTATCACAGGTGCATAAAGGATTTAAATGAATACGGTTATATAAACTATATCCCCAAAAAAAACAGAAACCAGAAAAGCGTCATTTATTTTCTTGTTTAAAAGCGGAGCTGCTATTTTTTGGGCTGCAAAAATTAGAGCAGTTTTTTATAAATATTTAGCAATTCAAATTTTGTGACAGAATCGTGGCAAAATACGTTTTTGAAAAACAAAAATTCAGCAAAATCAATCCCTAACTAACTAACTAACTAACTAACTAACTAACTAACTAACTTTTTAATAATCTCCCCATTTAGCAAACGGGCCTTTGCAGCCATCTTCCCCCACCGGCCAAAATCATGCTGGAAACAAAGCC
>Ga0182006_1000434_pt1 | contig 33365 bp, 30 predicted proteins | sample Sormic07211104_1_FD_123022 | JGI IMG/M metagenome (GOLD analysis project Ga0182006, IMG submission 123022) | Rhizosphere microbial communities from Sorghum bicolor, Mead, Nebraska, USA - 072115-104_1 MetaG | ecosystem: Host-associated > Plants > Roots > Rhizosphere | place: USA: Nebraska...
ATCCAACAGGCACATCATTATTGGTAACCATTGATGGGAATTATACCCAAAAACTGTTTGCATCAAAGGCTTTCCTGTTGGGCGATCTTTACCTGTGGAAAGGCAATTATATTAAAGCCGCCGAAAATTATGCCAAGCTAATGAATGCCGAAAATGGCAATGCGAATGATAACTTTAGATTTAACTTTTACAAAATCAATAACTCTGGTGATGTAGCTTATGCCAATTTAGCCGTTCTTTTTAGTAGAAGTGGGCAAGATGCCAGTAGTTTGATAAATAGTTTAGATGCAGGTTGGCGTGCTATTTTTGCCTTGCCAACCACCTCGAGCCCGTGGAGTACTGAGTGGTTATGGGCCATGCCTTATAATACCGCTTTTAAACCTGTAAACCCAATGATTGATTTATGTTCGCCACTTAAAAGCTATCAGATAAAACCTTCGCAGGCTATAAAAGACTTGTGGAATAGCCAGGTCACCACTAGCGGTGTTCCTTTCGATCCGAGGAGCAAATTATCCTTCAATGCTTCTGCCATGGGCGATGAAATTACCAAACTAACCGATAACGGCGGTAAGTGGGGCATTTACAGGGCACCTTTATTGCACCTGCGTTTTTCGGAAGCGGCCAATAGAGACGGACAGACCAAATTGGGCTGGGCATTGCTAAACACGGGGATCAGGAATACCTATTATGTAGGTACCATTACTGCCGGAGCACAGGCCCCTGTATCAGTAGCTGAATTAAATACGATGATTACCCCTTATCCGCAAACCTCACCTTATTATTTCGATGCCAGAAAAAATAACGATGTTTCGGGTACCTGGTACCGTAATTGTGGCATTAGAGGTAGGGCAGTGGTAAATTCTATCGATGTAAGCTATCAGACGGATATGATAGGCTTAGAAGGCAAATTAATTGATGAGGCCGCATTGGAACTTGCTTTTGAAGGTAACCGCTGGCCTGATTTGGTCCGTATTGCCCGAAGACAGAATAATCCAGCCTTTTTAGCAGATCGAATTTACCAAAAGCTGTTAAAAGCAGGCAACCCTAATGCAAGCCTTACCAGACAAAAATTAATGGATCCGGCCAATTGGTATCTGCCGTTTGATTGGAAATAAAAAAATAAAATAAGAAGTTGTATCATAATGGCAATTTCACCCCAAATGTTGTCATCCTGAGCTTGTCGAAACACCTCAAAGAGTATTTAGCAGGCCCTTCAACAGGCTCAGGATGACAACTATATTTACGTATACAACTTCTTTTTGCGATTAAAAAGCTTCGAGCGCTAAAATCTGTGCCTTGTATGCTGCCGGGAGAATTAGGTTTCTTAACGGTTTGTTCACTTTCAGTTTCCTGCTTATTTTGTATAAAGTAAGTATTGATTTAATTGGTTTTCCTTCCCCCAGTTTAAGCAATTCATTCACTTTAAGTGGAACGATGAGGGCTTGTATTTTTCGCATTAATAAATACCTCAGTACACCCAGGTGTTTTTTGTACTGATCAAAAAGATCATGGGAGAAGCAGCTATAAATTAAATTTTCCTGTAGCTGTTGTTCATGCATGGTTTGCCAGGCCATAAAATGAGTAGGAAGCCCATTTATTTCCATGCGATACCCGACTTTATAAAAGGTGGTAAATATTTCCTCCTTTTCTGTTAAAGTAAGCGCTCTTTCGAGTACCTCGAAAGCACGGATGGAATAGTCAATCAGCATAAATAGTACATCTCTATAGGCCGAATCTGGAATTTTAGCGTTTCTTCCAGCTTCAACATGCTGATGGATCATCGTAATCTGATCTATCGCTGCATGGGCATCGGTTACAGTGGAAAAAACTATTTTTTGCGCATAGGCAACAGTAGAAAACAATCTTCCCAATGGATCTTTAGGCAGTTTGCCTGTAAAATACAACCAATCAACAGCTTTATTCAGGCTAAATTCTGCTGCGGCGCCGGCAAAAATAAAAAGAACAACATCTGTATTGCCCCATATTTTCCTTACGATAGAATGTTTATCTACAAAGTCCATAATCCATAATGCTCTTCTAATATTTCAATTTTTTTGATGTTAATGCGGCATAGTATCAGCGGAATAATGCCGATGATGCCAAAAGAACAATCTATTATTTGCCAAAATACAGGAATATGACGGATGTTTCCGGCAATTAAGGCCAATGGAATAATCGCGATACAACAGATGATACCAAATTCGATCACCCATTTGTTTTTGATCGGATCGTTTAATGGGCCGATAAAAAGCACCGCCAACATGATATGTGCAAAAGCCAGCCAATCGGTACCATAACTTAAAAATGGATAGCTCAGGTTGGTCGCTTTAAGCGCCTGATAAACCGTTCCGATCCAGATTTGAAGACTACTTGGTAAAATTCTACTGTATTTAAACAGATAGGCCATTTCGGTTTCCAACGGAAAAGCGGTTAAGCCGCTTATTGCTAATCCTACAATGATTGTGCAGATGTATATTTTGGAGTGTAGCCTTAATTTTTGTTCTTCTGTATTCATAGCCTGCTGGTTAAATAATGGTGATTTGCAAGTGATTATAAGGCTGATGGAATAAATTGTCTCATATTTCTATGTTTTGTAAAGTGCTTTGTATTTCAAAGTAAAAGCTAAAAACTGAATATTCCAAAAAAAATATCAAAGATTTTTGCGAGTGGATTTTTTGGGCTCTTGTATCGGGGTTGGAAACTGAAGATAAGCCAGGCTTAAAATGGCGAAAAGGGCGGTTATTTTACTGTGGCTTTGCACCAGATTATAAAGATTTTAAAAAGCAAAAGCGCCAGCATCGCGCTGGCGCTTTTGTTATCATTAACTAAACTAAATCAACGCACTGCTGTTGGCAGTTGTTTCATTCGTTAAACAAATATCTATCGCATTGACAATTAAAACGAAGGTGCTTAATAAATACGGAAAATGTCCTGTTGAATAAGTTTCTGCGGAATTTAATTCTGTTAGTAGTAGTAATTATACTTTTTGTCAAAATTTTGTTCTTTTTTTTTGGTTCCGATTAAAGCTTTAATGAAGAGTATTTATATATTTGGACATTCATTATAAACTAAGCCTAGAAAAGAAATAAATAGACTAATCACTATAATGGAATTATACACCCCTGACCAAACAGACAGAGATATTTTAACACTATTACAAAAAGATGCAAGGTTAACCTATAAGGAACTGGCTGCTATGTTGCATTTGTCAAAATCGCCCATTCAGGAACGTGTAAAACGCTTAGAGCGTTTAGGCTTCATTTCTTCAGTAGTGGCATTAATCGATCCTAATAAATTTGAGAACTGTATGATATCCTATTTACAGGTTCAACTTACCAATCATTCTGTCAATGCTTTTCGGTTATTTCAGCAGGAGGTAAGCAAACTTGATGAAGTATTGGAGTGTTACCATACTACCGGAGGCTTCGATTTTATGTTAAAAGTTGTTGCAAAAAATATGATCGCTTATAACGATTTTCTAATTAATAAATTCGGTCGTTTGGATAATATAGGCACCCTTAATAGCTCACTTGTAATTACGCAGGCTAAACGCGAAACTGCTTTACCTGTATAACAGCGCCATTAAATTCATAAACGAAAAGGCACCCGACTTTAAATCCGGAGTGCCTTTTTTGATTTTTATAATTTATATAGCCACATTGATCTGTACATTAATATTACCACGGGTAGCTTTAGAATACGGACAGGTTTGGTGCGCGGCCTCAACCACTGTTTTTGCTTCTTCGTAAGTAAGTCCGGGTAAAACTACATTTAATCTGGCCTGAAGGCTAAAACCACTATCGGCCAAAGCCAGATCAACTTCTGCATCAATTGCAACATCAACAGGAAGTGCAATTTGAAGCTGAAGGGCATTGTGTTTCATTGCACCAATAAAACATGCAGCCCAGCCTGCCGCAAATAATTGCTCAGGGTTGGTTCCTTTTCCTGCACTGCCAGGAGATGATAATGTAGTGTCAAGCGCCCCATCGCTACTTTTTGCGAAGCCCTCACGACCGCCATTTACATGTACTTTTCCGGTATAAAGCACTTTGTTGATGACCACATTTAAAGTATTTGCTGATTCGATTACATTTTGATTTTCCATTTTTTTAAAATTTATTGTGATTATTTAATTCTTAGGATGAATATTTTAGTTTTTTTAGGACATCATCGCTGCCTGGATAATAGCATCTGCAAATGCCTTAGGTGCTTCCTGAGGGAGATTATGGCCAATGCCGCCACTTAGATTATAATGCACATATTTGCCTTTAAACTTAGCTGCATAATTACTTGGATTACCATGTGGCGCGCCATTGGCATCGCCTTCGAGCGTAATGGTCGGAACTGTTATTGCTGGAAACGTGGCGAGTATTTTTTCATATTTTTCATATTGGGCTTCTCCTTCTGCCAACCCCAATCTCCACCTGTAATTATGGATTACAATGGCCACATGATCTGGATTATCCAGTTCAACTGCCGACTTTTCGAAAACGGCATCAGTGAATTTCCATTCTGGAGAAGCGGTTTGCCAGATCAGTTTTGCAAAATCTTTTCGGTTAGCTTCATATCCTAAACGGCCGCGTTCAGTTGCAAAATAGAACTGATACCACCATGATAATTCAGCTTTTGGTAACAATGGTTTTTGGTTTAGCGCCTGGCTTCCAATAAGGTATCCGCTTACCGAAACCATTGATTTACAACGTTCTGGCCACAAAGCAGCCAAAATATTGGCGGTTCTTGCTCCCCAATCAAAGCCGCCAATTACTGCTTTATCTATTTTTAAGGCATCCATCAAAGCAATAATATCTGCAGCAATGGCCGATTGTTGTCCATTTCTCGATGTTTTTGCAGAAAGAAACTGCGTACTGCCATGACCGCGAAGATGCGGAACAATTACCCGGTATCCTTCTGCAGAAAGCAAGGCGGCTACATCAGCATAACTATGAATTGTATAGGGCCATCCATGTAGCAGTATAACTGGTTCACCATCTGCAGGTCCGCTTTCTGCATAACCCATATTTAACACGCCAGCATGAATCTGTTTTATGGTGTCGAAAGATGTATTGCTGTGCGTATTATTATTGTTGGTTTTGTTTTTTGTAGTTTCTTTAGCATTCAAAAGGTTTAACCCTCCAAGTTCTGCCACGGCCACGGTTAGTGCTGCTACGCTTAAAAAGCGCCGGCGGCTATAATTATTTTGATTTTCCATAGTTCTAAAATTTGTTGATAAATAATGTTTTACTCCGTTAGGTATGTCAAAATTAATGCGGATGGAAAGGGGAGATTAGCCTTTTCGGGATGAAATAGACAAATTAGGTTTTGACTTATACATTGTTAAACCTGAGTAAGACTTTAATTGAATTCAGTGCAATGGTCATCATTTTGTGTTGGCTATTCATGTTGATACATTTTCTATTGTTAGCCTTTTACGCGATTTGCTAATTACTTTAACGAAACACGGATTTTACCAAAATAAAAAACATAGTTCTTCTGCTGATTTAAATCTGGCATTGTCTACTTAAGGGCCGAATCTGTCTGGTTCAGGTTTAAAATTGTTTAACTAAAGATTTACGTGGCTACCTTAGGTGAAAAAAGAAGGGATATGTGGTGCAGCGATCATATTTAAAAAAATATTATTTTTGATTATCCCAACCCACCTAATTAGCCCGGCTAAAAACTGATATGACCAAAAACCCTTTAAAGATTTCGCCTACCATTATCTGGGTAAGTTCCATTTTTCTTGGACTTTTATCTTCTGTTCCGCAAATAGCAGAACATCATTTTAATGCAGCCGAAGCGGCAGTTAATGCAGGTATTACTTCAGTATTTGCTTTGTTGATGTGGTATTTGAATATTTACATGCTCTCGCGAAAGAGCAGTAGGCCCAACAAACAGGGAATTTCCTACTCCAGGTTATTTAAAAGTCTTTTAATTGGTGTTGGCGTTATGCTTTGCCTGGCCTGGATTCAGCAATTAATCCTTTCGCACATTAATTTCGGTCCGGTGATGTTGATGGTAGAAGTAAGGGGAATATTGATCAATTTAATTTTTTATATGTTCCTTCATCTGTTGCAACAAAATTACGAAAATCAACAGGTGAATATGGAATTGGAGAAAATCAAAAGTGATAGTTTGGGTGCTCAGTACGAATTGCTTAAACAACAGGTTAATCCTCATTTTCTTTTTAATAGCCTCAATACACTAAAGGCTATGGTAGAAATCGGCGATGAAGAGGCTGTCGATTTTATCCTTAAGCTTTCTAATTTTTATCGGTATACCCTCGAGAGCCGTAAATTAGACCTGATTCACGTTTCGGAAGAAATGGAAATACTCAATGCGTACCTATTTTTACAACAGGCAAGATTTGATGGTGGTTTTAGTTTTACTTCTACATTAAATGAAGAAATATTGCGCACCTTAATTCCTCCCTTTACGCTGCAGCTGTTAATCGAAAACTGTATCAAACATAATGTAGTTTCGCTGGATAAACCTTTGCGCATCAGCTTGTATGCCGAAGATGGGCAAATTGTTTTGGAAAACCCTATCCGTTTAAAAACAGCCGATACCAACTCATTAGGCGTTGGACTTAAAAATATCAGGTTGCGCTACCAACATCTTCTCGAAAAACCAATCGAAATTATTAACGATGGCCAAATTTTTAAAATTAAACTCCCATTAATTCATGAACATCATCATCATTGAGGATGAGCTGAAAACAGCTAAATCACTCGAAAATATAATTTTGAGCCTGAAACCCGACGTGAAAATAGTAGGGCAGTACCAGAGCATCGAAGGATCGGTAAAAGCCCTGTCAGAACAGCCACAGCCCGATTTGATATTTATGGATATTCAATTGGCAGATGGATTATGTTTTGAAATATTTAAACAGGTTAAAGTAAAAAGCCCCATTGTATTCTGCACGGCCTTCGATGAGTACTCGTTAGAAGCTTTTAAGCGTAATGGAGTAGATTATGTATTAAAGCCATTTTCCAAAACAGATATTCAGGAAGCCTTTCAAAAGGTAGATGGCCTTCAGAATTTTTTTCAGCAAAAAGTAATCCCCGATTTAAGCAATTTATTGACAAAATTGAGCAGTCCCGCCGGAAAAGAGAGCTTTTTAGTCTTTAAAAACCAGAAATATACCACAGTTCAAACCGAAAATATTGCTTTCTTTTATATCAGAAACGATGCTTCGACCATTATGTGCTTCGATAAACAAGAGTTTGCATTAAGTCAATCTCTTGATCAGATTATGGCAATGGTATCGTCTAAACAGTTCTTCAGGGTTAACCGCCAATATTTAGTGAACTTTAAAGCCATTAAAGAAATAGAACATTATTTCTTAAGGAAGTTGTTTGTTAAACTGGTGATTGAAACGCCAGATAAATTACTGATTAATAAGGAAAAAACGCCTGCGTTTCTTTCCTGGATGGAAGACAGGTAAAGAAAAATCAATATTTATCTGCTATTAGTAACAAGCTTGGCCAGAAACGGATATCCGTTTCTGGCTTTTTTTTGCTTTGGGCATGCCCGTAGCTTATTTGTCTTACTTATCGGCTTCCTGTCTAACTCTTCCAGCAATTTGTCCGGTTCAGCTATTTTCCAACTAATTTCAGGCATAAACCTCACTTATTTTTGATAAAAAAAGAATAGAAATTATGAAAACACTAAAAAGAATAGCGATCGTAAATGCGGTCATCGTGGCGGTAATAGCACTTAGCGCATTTATTTGGGGAGGGGCTGCACAAGAAAAAAAAATAGAGCAGTCCGTTAATGGAAAAGGCTTTGCCGTTTTGGAATTATTTACGTCTGAAGGATGTTCAAGCTGTCCGCCGGCAGAAGAACTGTTGGCTAAAATAGAGAAAGAATCTAACGGGAAAACGGTGTATGTGCTTGGATATCACGTCGATTATTTTGATAATTTAGGTTGGAAGGATGTTTTTGGAAGTCCGGAAAATACAAAAAGGCAAAAAAAATATAGCGCCTGGCTAAATGCACAGGTTTATACTCCTCAATTGGTTATTAACGGCGCTCAAGAATTTATAGGGTCTAATGAAAGTGACGTCAGAAATGCCATTAAAAAACAGCTTCTGAATACACAGTATAAAGCCAGTTTAGCCTTCGATACCAAAAGAGATGGAGATATACTGACAATAAATTACGAAGCTAAAGATACTCAGGCGAGCAACGATCTCCTTTTTGCACTGGTACAAAAGAGCGGTAGCACCAATGTGCAGCGTGGGGAGAATGCAGGACTTAAATTATCCCACGTCCAAATTGTGCGGAAAACTTTAACCCTGTCTCTAAAAGATGCAAAATCTGGAACTGCAGTACTAAATATCCCTAAAGGTAGCAGCACTGAAAAATGGGAAGTAATCGGAATGGTTCAGCATAAAACAACAGGCGCAATTTCAGCAGTAAATGCATCAACAACTTTTTAATCACACTTATCATCATGGAAAATCATCAAAATACCACAACCAATAGTTTGTTAGTTGGATTGGCAACCTTAATGTCGACACTTTTTCTGGTTAGTCCTCCATTTGAAAAAAATCCACAGCAATGTGAAATGGTGCAAAGCATCGGAAAGAAAAAACAGAAAAGACTGGAGAATGAGCCAGTTGTATAACTTAAATCCAGTTGCAAATTCATAAGCAAGGTTTATTAGTTAGGAGGTCGCCATGTATTTGGCGACTTTTTTATTTAAATAATACACTCTGCGTTTTCGCATCAAACAAAGAGAGTAGCAGTTCATTCACAGCCTTGGATGTTTAGCTTTTGTATAGATTACAGATGCTGTACTAGGTAAAATTTCTAACTAATAAAAAAGGCGCTACTAGCGCCTTTTTTATGTGAAAAACTGATTTAATTAGCATTTATTCAAACCTAAACAGCAGTTAAATTTGAATAGTGGGTAGGATAAAGTTTTTGGAACATCAGGTAGGTTATTGTAACGATAGCCAATGCTATAATGGCATCTATAGTGGCTAGCGGACCGATCACAATTAGTTTTGAGCAGAATGCAAAAATGATATCGAAGAATATTCCCGCAAATACCCATTCTTTTAACCTTAACCATTTGTTGGGGATCAGTAGAACCACGATTCCGGCTAACTTAGCAACACCAAGTACATAGATAAAATACGCTGGATATCCCAGTTGTAATGTAATGTCCCAAACAATAGGGCTTTTTGTGAGTTCACAAACTCCGCTGGTGCCAAACCATAACGAAGTTAATGAGGCGCCGATCCAGTAAATGGTTTTTGTTGTTTTAAGTGTCATAATAATTTCTTTTAAGTGTGCCCAAAAATGTTGCATAAACTTTCTAAAAACCAGTTGAATGGATCTGAACCAGACAAATTAAAACCTGAATTAGACAATTGAACGAATTTATTTTATTTATGGTTTGCGGTATACGTTAACTTAAAGGGCTTATTATTAAAGATGTGTGGGGGAAGTCAGACATTTGTTACGGATAAAATCCTCCTGAATATTTACTTTAGTTCGATATTAAATATTCATTTACTGTTTATTGACCATATCCGCCGATATTTTTAGAATTGAAATCAAATTAACACCGTAATTAATTAACTATGTCGAATCGAAACAATGCAGCCGATACTACTGGAACTTTAACAGAGGCTGGGATAAACCCGGATAAGAAAACATTTTTACAATCACTCACCGAAGATTGGTGGGCAGTAATATTGGGAACGATTATTATTGCCACTGTACTTTATTTAACCAGCAATGGTACGGTAATCAGTTTACCTGCATTTAAATGGGCAACCAGTGAAGACCTTTCGGCTAAAATATTATCAGCATCCAACTTATTGTTAATTGTTGAAATGGGGGCAGTTTTTATGGCATTAGCTTCAATAGCGATAGGTTTATCAGGGGGCAATGTTGTACGGTTTGCAGGTGGTTTTGCACTCATCTATTTTTTAGCTATTGTTTCTTTTATTATTGGAGGCAACAAAAGCATATCTTATTTTGGCTTAGAATATGTGGTATTTGCACTGCTTATCGGTATCGCATTGGGCAACCTGGTCAGGTTGCCATCTTGGTTAAAAGAAGCCGTACGTTCTGAGTTTTATATTAAAACAGGTTTGGTGATATTAGGAACCACAATTTTATCGGCCGATTTGATCAAAGCTGGTCTACCTGGGATAATACAGGCCGTTATTGTCGTTACTGTAGTTTGGTTTTTTTCGATGTGGTTAAGCCGAAAGTTAAAAGTTGATGATGAATTTGGTGTAATATTAGCTTCAGCAGTATCTATTTGTGGTGTTTCTGCAGCAATTGTAGCCGCTGGGGCCATTAATGGTGATAAACGTAAGTTATCTTATGTAACCACGCTGGTATTGATTATGGCTATCCCGATGATGATTGTTCTGCCTTGGGCGGTAAAATATTTTCATATACCTGAGGTGATTGGTGGAGCGTGGCTAGGTGGTACCTTAGATACAACAGCAACTGTAACTGCTGCAGGCGATCTGGTGGGACCAGTAGCCGTTAAAGCGGGTGTTATTGCCAAGTTTTCGCAAAATGTTTTTATTGGCGTTGCTGCTTTTTTTATTGCTATATGGTGGGCCTATAAAAAACCTAAAGGTGATGATGGTGTACCGCTTAAAGCCGAACGGCCCGGGTTAAAAATTGTGTGGGAGCGATTTCCCAAATTTGTATTGGGTTTTGTAGCAGCATCTTTAGTGTTCTCTTTTCTGTTATCTCCCACAACTGCAAAAAGTGTTGGGCCAACCTTAAACGGCTTACGCACCGTGTGGTTCGCAATCGCATTTATTTCAATCGGTATGGAAGCTAAATTTTCATCACTGGTAAAACTTCAGGGCGGTAAACCCGCATTTACATTTGTTACAGCACAAATATTCAACATATTTTGGACCTTATTATGGTCGTATATTTTGTTTGGCGGGTATTTATTTCCTATACCAGATTTTAAATAGACGAGGAATTGGGTTTAAGGCTATCATTCACAGGTTCCTATAGAAAGGTCGCCATTGTAATGACGATTCTTCGCAGCCTAAAACCGCAAAAAAAAAGCGACATCTCTGTCGCTTTTTTTTTGTTCTTTTCATTTTCTTATTTAGCCAATGCAACAGTTTGCGATGCATTTGTATCTGGGTTACTCATTTCTGTTGTTAGTGCAGCAAATTGATCAAGGTTCAATTTTGGTGTTCTACCCATTACCAAGGTATGTTTGTCAGTAGCTCCGCTCAATTTTAAATCGGCATTGTTTTCGATAACAGTATATAAACTTTCTGTTTCGGAATTGATTTCAGCAACCGCATTTCCTTTTAAAAATACCTGAAGATATTTAACATCCAATTTGCCTTGTGTTTTTAAAACGGCATTATCTGATGCCTTAACCCTATAGATATTGTTAACATAAAGGGTAATTTTCGCCACTTCTTTATCTTCTGAACTGATTTTTAATGCATATCCGTCTTGCGTTACTTTTACTTTGCCAGTATTGTCATCATTATAATTTATGCCTTCTTTCTCTCTTTGTACCAAGGTAACTTCGACATTTCCACTTACTATAACCTGGTTCACGTTTTTAGGCGCAGAAACTTTAGTTGGTTGTTTCTCATCGGCCATTACGCCTGTAGAGAAAATAGAAGAGCTTAAAACGATAGCTGCTAAAAGCGATTTTGTTAGGGTTTTGATTGAGGTTTTCATAATGCTGTTATTTATATTTTTAATTAATATTTTGTAATTGTTTTGTAGATAAGACGCCTTTACCCCAAAAACGTTGCAGTAGAAAAACCGCTATTATACCAACACAGCTAAATTGTCGACGAACTGGATTTAAAAACTGCCTAATGGCAGAAATCATTTTTGCATCTGATTCAGAGGAGCCTCCTTTTATTCAGTTTTATTCGCTAGCTGTGATTTTACTGATACAAAACTTAATGGACAGATTTTATATTATCTTTAAGGAAGAATTCTCAGACGCTCACCAGCGAGTTGTTCATTTAATTAGTAGAAGGGGGGCTTGAGACTTCATTTTTTGACCAAATCCTTTAAGTAACAAATATGAGAAGTACAAAATTTAGCTATCTGGCTTTTTTTATCTGCCTGATTTATATCGGTTTTTGTGGTTTTATTTCTGATAAACAGGTATATCCGCGTTTAGGGATTGTATCTGGCTTAACACAGGATAGCTTAGCCTATGCCGCTGGTTTTAAAATGATTGGCGAATCTGTTCCGAAGATGCTTTCACCTGTACTAACAGACGACCAGTTTAGTGTCAATTTGAAAAAGATTCAAGCTGCAAAATGTAAAGTGTTAACCTGTAATCTTTTTTATCCGGCGAGTATAAAAATAGCTGGCCCCGAGGTAGATGAAGCGAAGGTTTTAGCTTATACCGAAACTGTTCTTTCAAGAGCTCAACAAGCGGGGATCAAGTTTATTGTTTTAGGCAGCTCGGGTGCAAGGAACATTCCAGCTGATTATAATGTCGTCAAGGCAAAATCAGATTTTATTGGCTTGGGCAAAAAACTGGCACAAATTGCCGGGAAATATAAGGTTACAATTTTATTAGAAAACCTCGAAACCACCGAAACTAACTTTATCACCTCGTTAAAGTCGGCTGCAGAAATTGTAAGGGAAATTGATCATCCAAATTTCAGGCTTAATGCTGATATATTTCACATGATGCGTGAAGGAGAGTCTCCAAATGAAATTATTGAGGCCGGACCATTGATTGCTTTTTCTGAGGTTGCCGAAAAACAAAACAGGTCGTTGCCAGGTGTTATGGGCGACGATTTTAAACCTTATTTAAGGGCCTTGCACAAAATAAACTATAAAGGTTTCATCTTTATGGAAGGAAGCATCAAAAATGCCGCTGTAGAAATGCCACTTGCTTTCAAATATCTTTCTGCTCAGATTGCAGAAGTGTATTCGGAAAAGAAAGCAGATTAATTATTGTTCTTTTATACTGAATTAAGATACATAAGTACTGCTATTTCGATAATAGCACCAGCGATTGCGTATTTGATTTATCTGCAGCCTTATCAATATTTGGTAAACGCATCTTGGCAACATTGGTCTCGACGGTTAGAGATGGATTTTCACTTTTAGTAAGTGCAGCTAGATCTCTTACAGTGCTCGATAACATTTTAAGTGTAAGCATAAATTGACGGTCGATATTCCTGATCTTTTGAAAATCAACATTTGGATTAAAACGTTCTGTATTTGACCGCTCACTTTGATTAAATTGAATGCTGTCTAAAAGAACCAATTTATCTGTAATCTGGTTCAATACTTCATCCGAAAGGTTTAGCCCTTGTATGCCTATTACCCTATTGTTTTTTACATAATAATCTAAGCCATTAAAGCTAATTAGGGTCAAGTCCTTCCTGTTGATGATATATTCCGCCTTTGGAAGGATATTTTTCGAACGGTTTTTATTAAATGCACTGCGCTGAGCAGCTAAACGCTCAATCATATCGTTTCCGTTCAATCTTTCTGTTTTTTCTAAAATATCAGATTGTTTCGTTAGCTTGTTTTGAGCAAGAACATGAATTGATGAGCAAGATAATGAGGTAATTAAAAAAAATACTAGAGCGAATAATTTGGCACTTTTCATGCGGCAAAGATATATTCATAATTGCTAATATTAAATTTTTTGTATGTTTAATATTACGTTTTTAGCACGTTTTTGGAATTTTTTTGATGACAAAAATCAATTTTTTATTTAATACTTAAAAAACACATCAAATTGTTCGGTTCAACAGTTTAAAATTGAAGAATAGAAATACGAATTAAACCTTTCATCGCTATGTTTTTTGTGCTTTAGAAATAGTTCTCTACTTTTGATTTCGCGAATATATAATAACACCTCATTATTGATGATCGAGCTCGACTTTTTCTTTAACCGGCCTAATGGCGATATCATGCATTTTCAGCTTATCCAGCTTTCGAGAGATGAGTTATGGACAGTTCTTGACCATGAACAGGTATTGGAAAGGATAGTAAAAGAAGATGGGAAATGGAAAAGGCTGCTAGGCGGTTCCTTATCTGAAGCGCTTATCCAAAACATAGGACTGTTTATTGACCGGCAGCAATATCAAACTTTGCCCATCGAGATTAAATTGAGGTGGCCAAAGCTTATTGAGGAAATTATAGTGAATTCAGATGCTGAATATATTGTGGTCTGCAAACCATTTGTAAATTTCAGATCATTTGAAAAAATGTTTGAAAAATTTGTACCTGCCATGATAAAGGATGAGTGGGCAATCAATTTTAAAGTTTATAACCATGATTTTGGCGAAGACTTTATAAAAAAACTCAGCCGCAAGGAAGAAAAAACCAGTTACCAATCTATTCAGAAATGGTAACCATGCATTGGAAATCCAGATTTTAGTGTATGTTAATTATTATCTACTTAACGGAAAATTAATCATATTTCTTAGTGTGAAATGTGTTTGAGGGAGTCCTTATCTAACCAATCTCATTGTTAAAGTGAGATAGTTTGTTCAGTTTTTTTGTCTTGAGATTCTACGATTAATGCATTTAAGGAAATACTTATGCTTAAAATATAGAAACCTTCTTCGTCAATTCCTGCATTTATTTCGGCATTTTGATGGTATGCATATTTTAATCGGTTACGAATATTGTCCATTCCTGAGCCAAAGCCTACTTTACTTTTTATTAATCTGGGTAAATTGCGGCTTTCGATATGCAGTTTGCCATCAAAGGTGTAAACATCTATAGTGGCCTTGTTTTCGATGTCGTTAAGATTCCCGTGTTTAAACATATTTTCCAAAATAGTAAGCAAAACAAGTGGAATTAATTTGATTTCACCAAGATCAGGACCGCTAGCAAGTTCGATATAAATTGCACCCTGCGTAATGCGGTGCAAACCAATCAGATTTTCGCATTGTGAAATCTCTTCACTTAAATAGACATAGCCTTCATTGTGTTGAGTATTGGCGGCAAAACGCACCATATCAGAAAGATAAAGCATTACTTTGGCGTCTTCTGGAGAGTAGGTGCTTAGTTTCTGGTGTATAAACTCAAATGTGTTAAAAAGCAGATGTGGGTTAATTTGTGCCTTCATGAAAGCATTCTTGGACATGGCTAATTCCTTCTCCATTTTCTCTTTCTCGAGAAGCATTTGAAAACGCTGTTTCTCGATCCGTGATTTTTCGGTTTTTTCTTTAATGAACCGCTTTAAGAAATAATAACCTGTAGAAAAAAGAAGGAAAAACGAACCTCTATAAAGTACCCTTGATATCCTAATCCTTAGACTTGGCATTTTTCCTGGTAAAATATTGGTATAGGTATTTAGCAGAATGTCAACGCCGGTAACTATACCCAAATAAATCAAGATCGTGAGGATAACAACTAAAGGAACTTTCCACACCGCTTGATTAGGGAACGCTGTTGCTTTTTCCATTAGTAAAGCATAGGTATAAAATAAGGTGATATTAATAACATAATGAATGGCATAGTTGCCAAATGTTCCCAAAATACCTGCAAAATAAAGAACCATTAGAGTTTCCCAAACGATAAATACAGTCCATGCAATTATGTGTATCCGATAAGTATACAGCCAGTTTTGCAACATACTGTTGCTCCATTTTAACCTATTCATAAAGACTTATTTACTATTTGTGTAACGATTAAAGTTATAGGGTGCTACCGCAGCTAGTTTTCGAAAAAAAATAATTATGAAAACTCAAAAATTAGCTAAAAGAACACTTTTTGTATTTAAAAAAAAATATAGTAGAAAGTTAGGTGAAACAACCACTACCTCCGAACCAACCACAACAATGGTAACTACTGAATTAGTATAGTTAAGTGCCACTCTCATTCTATCAGTAGCCGTTATTTTTTACGGCTACTGATGATTAGTTTAGTAGACATAAAACCCTTAAATTCATTATAATAGATATCCCCAACGGTAAAGCTAATGTGGTTGTTCATGGTAATCCGGTTGCCGTCCACATACAAAATCTTATCAATAGCAACAATATAACCGCGGTGTAACTGTATAAAACCTTTCTTGATGCTCAGCTGTTCCCGAACATCTTTTAAACTTAGGTAAGCAATAATTACTTTTTCTACAGTATGTATTTTAATGTAATTGTGAAAACTTTCAAAAGCAATAATATCTTCATATTTAACCATTACGGCACGGTGTTCTTCTTCTTTGTTTTTAACTAGAAAGTAATCTTCGTTGGTGCCGCCTGTCATTTCCTGTCCAAAAAGCCTGGTAATGGTAGTGGCAAATTTGGCATAACTATATGGTTTAAGCAAATATGCATCTCCTGCAGCTTCAAAAGCATCAAAAGCGTATTCCTGGTGCGAAGTGGTGAAGATGAGTTTTCTGGTTTTAAAGCGGATGGCCTTAGCTAATTCCAAGCCGGAAATTTGAGGCATTTCCACATCCATAAAAATTACATCGACTGCTTCTGAGTTGGCTAGCTCTCTTAACGCAGTAATTGGATCAGTATATTGCTGGACGAGTCGCATGTTCGGGGTATCCTCGATATATTTTTGTAGCCCCGCTAAGGAACTGAACTGGTCATCTATGGCTATGCACTTAATCATCTTCAAAAATCTGTTTCTCTTATAACGAAATTACGCCTTTTCGTACCGAAAAGGGTACTATCTGTACGGATTAATTTAAAGTCCTATCTTATTTACTAATTTAACGCAAAAATGTGTCAATTAAGTTACAAGATGCGGGCAATAGCTACAATCCATAAAAATATGCTAGAATACCTGTAAAAATATACTCACCTTTTGTGGTTTTGCTAATCGAATTACAGGTTTTAATCAAGCTAAGAGCGCTGATTTGTACATTTTGTTACAATAATATACATACTTCTACACCTGTGTAGTCCTGGTTGTCTGATCATGTTTTCATTTTGCATATATTCCTTACTAGTACCCACTATAATCCTTAGTGTTGGTTAAACGTCATATCTATTCAGATAAACCAGACTTGGTTTTATTAAAGATATTTTTGCAACATAGATTTTATTCCTATTAATTTATGGCTGATCACTTATTGAAAAATATTCCTTATTCCGTTCTCGATCTTGCAACCGTTTTAGACGGTTTTACCGCTGCAGATACTTTTAAAACAAGCCTCGATTTAGCTAAACAGGCTGAAGCTTTAGGTTATACACGTTACTGGTTCGCCGAACATCATAATATGGCCGGTGTTGCCAGTTCGGCAACGGCGGTGCTTATTGGGTATATTGCTGGTGGCACCAATAGCATCCGCGTAGGCTCTGGAGGCATTATGCTACCCAATCATGCACCCTTAATTGTTGCCGAACAATTTGGTACTTTGGCTTCGCTTTATCCCAACCGTATCGATCTGGGCTTAGGCAGGGCACCTGGAACCGATCAGGTTACGGCAATGGCCATCCGTGGCGAAAACTTTAGTGCTGTTCATAGTTTTCCCAGAGATATTGACAAGCTACAGCAGTTTTTCTCTGCAGATAATAATCGTGCGAGTGTAAGAGCCATTCCGGGAGAAGGATTGGATATTCCGATCTGGATTTTGGGTTCGAGCACCGATAGCGCCCGATTAGCGGCAGAAAAAGGTCTTCCTTATGCTTTTGCAAGTCATTTTGCACCAGCTTATTTCGAACAGGCCATTGCCATTTATAGAAATAACTTTAAGCCCTCCCCATTTTTACAGGAACCTTATATAATGGCCTGTGTAAATGTGGTTGCTGCCGATACCGACGCAGAAGCTGAACGTTTATCAAGCTCTGTAAAACGCATGTTTCTGGGAGTAATTACAGGTAAAAGAGAATTATTAAAACCTGCAGTAGACGATATTAATGTTTATTGGGATCAGTTGGAAAAAGAGGCTGTAGAGCAAATGTTGTACTATTCTTTTATCGGAAGTGCCGAAACCATTAGAGAAAATCTAGAAGCTTTTGTAGCAAAATATGGTGTAAACGAGATTATGAGCACCTCGCATATTTACGATCATCAGGCAAAATTGCATTCGAATAAAATTTTTGCAGGATTATTTGAGTAATTGATTAGGTTTCACATTCTATCCGTAGTGTTAAACGAAGTGTCACTACGGATAGAGAATTTGAGAACTCTATGGTTAATGCCGAGTCAGAGACTCTTTTCCATTGTACCGTCCGTAGAGCCCTTCGGAACGCTAAGAACAGCTAAGAGAGCCAAGGCAGAATCCTGTCCATTTTCCATAATTAACCACCGAGTTCACAGAGAAAAAAGTCACAGAGGGACACAGAATTCTCCGATACAATTTCTGCGGCAATCTCCTTAAATCTGCAGGAACTCAATCGCGTCATGTTTCCCATTGATATCGCAGATCACCACAGAGTCCCATCCATTATGCGTCTTACATTTTCCATTATTCGTCATCTACTCTTTAAGATTTGTTAATATTAAGGGAATATTGACCCCTTAGCTTTGCCCTTTATAAAGCGGCATCCCTTGAATAATTCATTATTTTTATCTTTACAGCTTGGAGATCATCAGGCTATGGAGGCGATCTACCGGATCTACTGGGAGGATGTTTTTGATGTTGCGTTGAAAAAAATGGGCGATGAAGCGCTGGCGCAGGACATTACACAGGAAATTTTCATATCCCTTTGGGAGAACCGAACAGCAATTAACCTAACGGGAAGTCTTGGCGCTTACCTGCATGGTGCGGTGAAATATAAGGTGATTAATTATTTCAGATCGGGGAATATAAAAGAACAACACCAGAGCGCGCTTAAAGTACTAATTGGTGAGCAGCATATGGCGGCAGCAGATGATAAACTGATTTTAAAAGAGCTGTACTCAGAAGTTGATGCGGCGATTGCGCTTTTACCCGAAAAAATGCAATTGGTGTTTTCAATGAGCCGAAAACAGGAAAAATCCATCAAGGAAATAGCTTCAGAACTTGATATTTCGGTACAAACAGTAAAAAACCAGATTTCTGCAGCGTTAAAATTGCTTAAAAAAAGCCTTTCCTATATCCTGTTCGTTGCGGCTTTAATCGGCTTAACATAAAGTTAATTTATAGATAACATTCTTGGTTAGTACCGATCTGCTTTTCAACTGACATGTATTTAAATGACAGAAGAACAGGCAAAAGAACTGCTGCAGAAATATCTCAATAAGCAGGCAAGTCCGGAAGAGCAAAAAAAAGTTGAAGAGTGGTATGCCAGGCTCTATCAGGAAAATTTTGAATTGGCAGCCGATCGCAAAGCAGCTATAGGAACGCAAATGTTTGTTCACCTTCAGGCGGCTATGCGCCAAAAGCCAAAACATGGCAAAGTATTCAAACTACAGTCTTTTATCAGGGTTGCTGCCACCATACTCATCATCATTACACTGGGAATAAGCATTTGGAAGCTCAATACCAAAGCGAAGCTTGGAAATCAGGTTACCGTAGTTACCGGAAGTACAGAACGGAAGCGGGTTACTTTATCAGATGGTTCGGTGGTTTTGTTAGGCCCGTCTGCAAAACTCTGCTATCCTAAAGCCTTTGCTTCAACCAACCGCCAGATTGCATTAAAAGAAGGTGAAGCTTTTTTTGATATCGCCCACCAGGAAAAAAGGCCATTTACGGTTCACACCACATCTGGGGTCGATATCAAAGTGCTCGGTACCTCTTTCAAGGTTAAGTCGTATCAGGCCAGCAGACAGATCGAAGTTGCCGTAATTACCGGAAAGGTTGCCGTGAGCAACAAAAAAATAAAACTGGGCACATTGATTAAAGACGAATTTTTAATCTATGATAAAAAAGTTGGTCGAGCTGATATTGGCAAAAGCAAATCTGCGGCCTATATCGAACTCGCTTTTGACGGAGCAAGCTTAGAACAGATAATCAACAAACTCCAATATGTGTACAGCATTAAGATTTCGCTGAACGATAGCACTTTGAGGAAACTTAAAAGCACAGCCGTTTTCAGCAGCAGGCAATCGCCCGAAGAGATTTTGGATATCATCTGCAGCCTGCACCACCTAAAATTCAACGGATCAAAAAATCATAAAACATTTATTATATACAGATGAAATGAGCAGGTAATATAGAAATACTTAGCGGTGCCAGTTAGACTGGCCACCGTAATTTTCTTTCCGGCCGAAAGGCCAGCATAATTAAAAGCTTTAAAAAACAAATCAAACAAATGAAACCAACCTCCGCTAAGAGGACATCAGCTCTTTATAAGATCATGAAATACTCATGTTTAACATTTTCAATTCTCTGCATATTTTGCAGCTCAATCCTGGCATCGGCTGGTATGGCACAAAAGCTAGCGGGAACTACTGTCAGCATTACGCTAAACAAAGGCCGTAAAATGGCCGAAATTATCAAAGAAATAGAATCGCGCACCGGACTAAGCTTTGTTTACAATCCCGATCAGTTACAACAAAAAAACATGTTTGTAAGTGGCAATTTTACCACAGAGCCAGTAAGGTCATTATTGGATAGGCTTGGATTACAGGTTTTAGAAAAAGGCGAATATGTAATTTTAAACAATGCCGTTCATAATAAACCAGACCGGATTATTACGGGAATAGTAAAAGATTCGACCGGTATGTCATTACCAGGCGTTTCCGTAAAAGTTTTGGGCACACAAAGCGGGACCATAACCGATGGTAACGGTGCTTACCGCCTTGAAGTAGGTGCTGACGCGGTATTATCGTTCTCGATGATCGGTTACCGCACCAAAGAAGTAAAAGTAGGTGAAAATCAGGTTATTAATATGGTGTTGAGCGAAGAACGTTCCATGCTTGCTGATGTGGTAGTTGTGGGTTACGGTACACAGAAAAAAGAAACCCTAACCGGAGCAATTAGCATTGTTGGTCTGGATAAACTTTCTTCGCGCTCCTTAAATAGTGTAGGAGAGGTACTGGCCGGAAAATCACCAGGGGTAATTGTAACCAACGAGGGTGGTGATCCAACTTCTGCTCCACGTATCAATATCCGCGGTGCTGGAGGGATTAACGGAGAAAATGTATTGTATGTCATCGATGGGTCTATATTTTCAGGTACACCACAGCTTAACCCTAACGATATCGAATCTATTTCGGTGTTAAAAGATGCATCTGCGGCAATTTACGGCGCCAGAGCATCAGGCGGTGTGGTATTGGTCACAACTAAAAAAGGAAAGAGCGGTAAAATGCAGATTAGTTTCGATGCCAAAGTAGGACAACAAAGTGCTTGGAAAAAATTGGAGCCATTAAATGCCCAGCAACGTGCACAGGTAGCTGCAACTGCTGCCAAAAATGGTGGTACAACCATATTACCAGCTTTTGATATTTCGAAATATCCTGACGGACAGATTACGCGTACCAACTGGATGGACGAAGTTTTTAGAGATGGAATATTACAGGATTACAATGCTGCAATAAACGGTGGTAGCGAAAAATCTAATTATTACCTAAGTTTTAATTACCGTAATGCAGAAGGCATTGTATTAAATACCAAAGCCAAACGTTACAATTTCAGGATCAATACGGAACATGAGGTTACCAATTGGTTAAAAATTGGGGAAAACCTTTCTTATAGCAGTACCAATGGCAATGGCGCCAATACCAGCAGCGATTATACCGGTGCTTTACTTTCAGCTATTTATTATCCAACCAACGGAACACCATATAACGCCGATGGCAGCTTTGCCGGTTTACCTGGCGGACAGTATGCAGGCGATTATGGCGATATCGTTAATCCAGTTGCCGATCTGCAACGTATCGATATCAACAATCCTGTAAATGTGCTTGTGGTTAATCCTTATGCCAACATTAAACTAGCAAAGGGCTTAACCTTTAGGTCTAACTTAAGCATCACCAAAACAGATGCTGCATTTAAAAGCTTTACGCCTAAAAGGCCCGAGGTAGGAAAACCGGTATTAAGCAATAGTTTGCAGGAAAGCAGCAGTCGTGCTAACGATTTTCTTGCTGAGCAGGTTTTAAGTTATAAAGCAACCTTTGGTAGTCACCAACTAGATCTTACCGGTGGTTATTCTTTCCAGAAAACTAAAAGCAATAGCTTGTCAGCTTCAGGAGCAGGTTTTGACGACGAATCGCCTCAATACAGATACCTGGTTAACGCAACAGTTATTCAGCCGTCGGTTAGCGGGATGTATGAACAGGCACTTTCTTCATTGTTTTTAAGGGCCAATTATAATTACAAAGAAAAATATTTATTGTCGCTAATCGGCCGTCGCGATGGATCATCGCTGTTAAGTAAAAATAACAGGACTAAAAATTATGGTTCAGCTTCGTTAGGCTGGGTAGTGAGTAAAGAAGATTTTCTTAAAAACGCAACCTGGTTAAACGAACTGAAACTAAGGGGCAGTTATGGTATATTGGGTAATTTAGGATCGCTTAATGCTTCTGCCGTAAATCCATTGTTAAGTGCCACACAAAGTTATTTTGGACAAACACCAACTTTACAGAATGGTTATGTACAGACTGTTTTAGCCAACAAAGATTTAACATGGGCAGAATCAAAACAAACAAACTTTGGTATTGATATGGCAGTTTTGGGCAGATTAAGCCTTAATGCCGATTATTTTATCAAAGAGACCAATAAGATGATCTTAACCAGGTCGCTACCTGGAACAGCAGGTTTAAATACACAGACCATAAATGCTGGTATTGTAAAAGATAAAGGTATAGAACTGGGTTTAACCTATAATAGCGATAAAAATGCAACATTTACCTATAGTGTAAACGCTACTTTAACCAAAATAAACAACAAAGTACAGGAACTGGCGCCAGGATTGGAAAACATTGCTGTGGGGACCAACTTCCGTAACGAGCTTGCCCCGCTTACCATTAGGGTTGGCCAACCTTTGTACAGTTACTACGTGCTAAAAACAGATGGTATTTTTCAGAGTCAGGCAGAAGCAGATAACTATAAAAATGCGAAGGGAACTAAGATTCAACCAAATGCAAAAGCAGGTGATTTTAAATTTGTTGATATCAACGGCGACGGATCTATTGATGGCAAAGACCGTTATTTCGCTGGCAGTGCTTACCCTGATTTCTCTTATGGATTGAGCTTTAATGCCAGTTATAAAAATTTCGATTTCAATATTTTTGCGCAAGGCGTACAGGGTAATAAATTGTTTAATGCGGTAAAACGTACTACGTATAGTGCCAGCGGACCATCTTATAACAAACTGACCGGTATCCTTGATGCCTGGTCGCCAGAAAACCCAGGTGGTAAAGTGCCCATCATTTCGACAAGTGATGCCAATGGAAACTTTAATGCCTCCGATTTTTATATCGAAAATGGCTCTTACCTGCGTATCCGTAATGTAACCCTGGGTTACAGTTTACCAAAATCGTTGACCAATAAATTAAAAACCGGAGCGGTAAGAATTTATGCTACGGCAAACAACCTCTTTACCATTACCGATTATTCAGGCTTTGATCCGGAAATCGGAATGGACAATAACGGATTGGATGTTGGTCGTTATCCGCAGGCAAGAAGCTTTATCCTTGGTTTAAGTGTAAATCTATAATCACAAAACAACAATGAAAACAAATTTTAAATATATGGCATTTGCCGCCCTTGCTTTTTTCTCTTCATGTACAAAAGAGCTTGATATTGTACCTGAAGGATCTCCATCTGCTCAGAACTTCTGGAAAACCAAAGAGGACGCCATAAAAGCGGAAGCTGGAATGTATGAAAATTACAATGCAGAAGACTTTTACGGTCGTGGGATGTTCTGGTTTATCAATGCCAGCGATGATATGGTTACCGGACGTAACAAACCAGAGGCCGATAATATCAAAAATTTTAACCGTACCTACGTTGGCGGAGGTTATACCGAAACCCAATGGAGCATGCGTTATGCCATTATTAAACGCGCCAACGATATCATTATCAATGTACCGGCCATCACAATGGATGAAACCTTGAAAAAACAGATTATTGGCGATGCTTATTTTAACGCCGGACTGGTTTATTTCCAGTTGGCTGCCAATTATGGTAACGATAAAGCCGGAGTGCCGATCGTAACACCTGAGAGTGATCCTTCACAACCGATTGCCCGTGCAAAAAATGTGAATGAAAACTACGATTATATCATTTCACTTTTATTAAAAGCAGCCGATAACCTTCCCCTGTTTTCGGCAATGAAACCTGCTGATTATGGCAAAGCGCACAAAACTGCTGCATGGGCTTACTTATCTAAGGTGTACCTGTTTAAAAAAGATTATGCCAATGCCGCTAAATATGCTGATATGGTTATCACTTCAGGTCAGCATGATTTAATTAATACGGGTTTTGCAGATGTGTTTAAAGCTGCTAACAACTGGTCTAAAGAATATATCTGGTCGGTGGTGTGTACGCCAAGCGGTGGCGGAACAGGCTGGGGAAGCAAGCTCCCTGGTGTAATGTTAACCAACAAAGCATGGGGTATTTATAACGGGTGGGGTTATTATCTGCCAACCAAAGAACTTTACGATTCTTACGAAACTGGCGATCAACGCAGGGAAGCTACCATTTTGAAACCTGGTGATAAATTTATGTTTTTTGGTGCCGAGCGTAGTTTTACTAAAGATGGAGGAGCAACTTCAAATTACCAGTTTAAAAAATATATGGAGCCGTTTTCTTATGCCAACCCAATTCCGACACATGTTAACCCTAACGGTGATAATGGAACTACTGATTTAAATGTGCCATTAATGCGTTATGCAGAAGTGTTGCTGATTAAAGCAGAAGCTGCAATTAACCTTAGCGGCGCAGGCGCAGGCGATACCGAACTGAACAAAATCAGGCTACGCGCAGGTTTAGGCACCAAAACAGGAATGACTATTGACGACCTTAAACGCGAACGCCGTAACGAACTTGCAGGAGAGTGGGCCGACCGTCACCGCGATTTAGTAAGATGGGGTGATGCCCAGGCAGCTTATGCCAAACCATTACACGATTTTGATGGAACTGTAATCTGGCCGGCCAGAACATTCAATCCACAGGTACACGATGTTTGGGCCGTACCACAAAGAGAAATTGATAACAGTGCAGGCGTAATTAAACAAAATCCAGGATGGTAAAAGCAAATAAACTGGTCCTCTTTTTATTGTTGGGTTTAGGTGTACATTCAGTTTCTGCCCAGCAGAAACTGAATGCCGGTAATGGACACAGCCACAATGATTATAAGCAGCAGATTCCTTTATTGGAGGCTTATTATGCTGGTATGGGATCGATCGAAGCAGATGTGTTTTACCGTAAGGGAGAATTGTTTGTTGCCCACGATAGCAGCGAAATCACCTCGGGCAAAACATTGAAAAAATTATATATCGATCCATTGGTGGCGTTTTTTAAAGATCATGCCAATCATCCGTATCCAGATCCGAAGCAGAAACTTCAGCTGGTAATCGATATAAAAGAGGATTATGAACACGTGATTCCGAAATTATTAGCCGATTTAAAAGGTAATGAATCTGTTTTCGATCAAGGGATCAATCCTTCAGCCATTAAAATTGTAATGAGCGGAGCTGTTCCGCCGGCCGAAAAGTTTAAGGATTATCCATCGGTTATCAGTTTCGATGGCCGTCCCGCAAATCAATACACAAGTGATCAGTTAAAGCATATTGGTATGATTAGCGATGATATTTCTCATTATTCGGTTTGGAATGGAAAGGGTACCCCAACACCAACCGATTTAGAAAAAATGAAGGCGGTGATTGCTAAGGTACATGCATTAGGTAAACCTTTCCGTTTTTGGGCAACCAAAGATAGTCCAAACAGCTGGAAAGAACTGGAACATATGGGAGTTGATTGGATCGGAACCGATCGTCCGGCACTGTTAAAAGATTTTTATCAGAACAGGGCTAAGCTCGAATATAACAGTTTAAAAGCTTATACACCTTATCAGCCCACCTACAAAAGCGACGGATTAAAAAGCAAAGCCAAAAATGTAATTCTTTTAATAGGGGATGGAATGGGACTGGCACAGATTCAGGCAGGCTTGAGTGCTAATTTTGGTCAATCCAACATCATTACGATTAAACATCTTGGCCTTTCGCGCACCGAAGCTTCTAATTCTGATTTTACTGATTCAGCAGCAGGTGCAACGGCTATGGCTACAGGGCATAAAACCAATAACCGTTACATCAGTGTCGATTCTACAGGTAAAGCACTTCAGTCTATTCCTGATATATTGGCTCCTTATGGTCTTACAAGTGGGATCATCAGCAGTGGCGATATTACCGATGCTACACCTGCCGCATTTTATGCGCATCAGCTTGAACGATCTATGACGAAGGAAATTGCGGCCGATTTTCAGAACAGCCATGTCAATATTCTGGTTGGTTCGAAACGCAGAAGTTTTACCGAGAACCCAGATCAAAAACTGATGGATAAAATCTCTGCCAAAGGTTATACTCTGCAGAACGACCTAAAAAGTTTTGTTGCCTCAAATGCGGATAAGCAAGTGGTACTTTTAGACGATTCTGCTACGCGGAAAGTATTGGATGGGCGGGGAGAAATGCTGAAGACTTCGTTCTTAAAAACGGTTGAATTGCTTTCGAAAAATAAAAAAGGATTTTTCATCATGACAGAAGGGGCACAGATTGATCATGGCGGGCACGCAAACGATTTGCCTTTCGCGGTAACCGAACAACAAGATTTCGACCGCCTGGTGGGGGAAGCCTTAAAGTTTGCCGATCGGGACGGCGAAACGTTGGTAATCGTAACTGCCGATCATGAAACCGGAGGACTATCACTTCTGGATGCCTCTTATAGAAAAGGAACCGTTCGTGGCAATTTCAGTACAGACGATCATACCAATATCATGGTACCTGTATTTGCTTACGGTCCTGGTTCAGATGCCTTTATGGGAGTATATCCAAACCATCAGATTTTTTATAAAATCATCGAAGCTTATCGTTTAAAGAAAACGCAATAAATCTTTAAAACATACCAAAATCTGCATAGCGGTGTCTGTATACCCACAGCACCGCTTTTTCTTAACGTTAAAGCAACGTGGCAGCGCTAATTTTGAAACAATAAAAAGAATGTTATGGAAAGAAGATCCGCACTTAAGCATATAGGTGGCCTGTTTTTACTGCCAACGCTACCTGCATTTTCGTTGGCAGCCGATAAAAAAACGGTGCTAAGAGTGGCACACATCACTGATGTGCATCTTAAAAATCAATTTAATGCGCCCGCCAGGTTTGTTAAATGCCTGCACCATTTACAGTCGCAATCGCCTAAGATAGACCTGGTTTTAAACGGTGGAGATATCGTTTTTGATATGAATAAAGAAAACATTGGCGCCATTAACGATCAATGGAAACTGGTAAAAGAGACGATGAGGAACGAATGTAATCTTCCTGTGCATTACTGTTTGGGCAATCACGATATCTGGTGGAACGAAAACACCAGGGGCGATGTTTTTTACGGGAAGAAATATGCCATGGATAAATTGCAACTGGTTAAGCCTTATTATAGTTTGGTGAAGAACGGATGGAAAATTATTGTGCTGGATAGTACCCATCTGGATATCGACAACACCTGGTATATTGGGAAATTGGGTGATGAACAGTTAACATGGCTTAAAGATGAACTCGAAACAACAAATGCTGAAATGCCTGTAATCGTGATGTCGCACATTCCAATCCTAACTGCACTTTTAATGATTGAAGATGACATTGTAAACAAATGGACCATGCTGGGGGGCGATATGCATACCGATACGAGCAAAATTATCAATCTTTTTTATCAGCATCCCAATGTAAAACTGTGTTTAAGTGGCCACCTGCATATGCGCGATAAAGTGGTTTATAACGGTGTTACCTATCTTTGTAACGGTGCCGTATCAGGTGCTTGGTGGGAAGGCAACAGAAGAGAAACCGCACCAGGTTATGGGCTGGTCGATTTACACGCTGATGGCAGTTTTGAAGAGCAATATGTGAATTATTGATGATATAAATTTTCGAGATTCGTCATCCCCGTGCAGACGGGGATCTTAATGCAATAGTGCCTGGTCATGGCATTACGATTATTCATCAGTTTTCCTTTATTCAGAGGCATTCATGAGCACTCCATGGTTCCCAATAAACCCGATAGCTATCGGGTTGGGAATGACGCCCGCATTTGAATTTACTAACAAGCTTAATGGCCTTAACTCCTTAATGGTCGAAAGCAATTAAAATGACAGTTGCTTTTTAAGATTGCATAATCTTGTGGGAGAACTATTCTTGTTATTCCCTTAACATTGCCTTCACATCTAGATCTTTGCTTTGTTCAAAAAAATTAAATGAAGAAAGAACTACTTACCCTAATAGTAGCCATATCTATTGGCATGGTATCATGTAAGAAAAGCCACGAAGACATCCCTGCAGAATTTAGCTATCCTGCCGTTGCAGAAGTTTCCGATCCTTCGGTGCTTTTTACAACTGCTGCCGGCGTAAAAGTGTACAACGGAGGTTTTGGCTCAGCAGTTGCCACCGATCCTAACTCGCCGGATGTTTTTTATATGCTAACCGATAGGGGTTCGAATGTTGCAGGACAGGTCGCGAACTCCATCATCATCGGAAAACCTGATTTTGATCCGCAGATCGGCAAATTCAGGTTGAAAGATGGGAAATTGGTGCTCGAACAAACCATCGAACTTAAAAATGCATCTGGTAACAAATTAAACGGACTTCCAAACCCTGCGGGAATGGGGGCTTCCGGTGAAACTGCTTACGACTTAAACGGACAGGTAATTGCCCCAAGTGCCGATGGGATCGACTCAGAAGGTTTGGTAAGAGCAGCTGATGGCTCATTTTGGATCAGTGATGAATATGGCCCGCATATTGCACATTTTGATGCCTCAGGTAAAACAATAGAGCGCATTAATCCATTTGGAACAGGAACTGGTGGGCGTACTATTCCAGCTGTATTTGCCAATAGAAGAGCAAACCGTGGCATGGAAGGTTTGGCCATTACCCCAGATGGAAAAACTTTGGTAGGCATGATGCAGTCGCCAATGTACAATCCGTCTAAAGCTGCAGTTGCTAATTCGGTGGTATTAAGAATTTTGACTTTTGATATCGCAACCGGAGCAACCAAGCAATACGCTTACCTGATGGATAACGCTACTTTAACAGGCGTGAGCGATATTGTTGCCGTTAACAGTACTACTTTCCTAACCATAGAACGTGATGGATTGTACGGCGGCGCAGCAAACAACCCGGCAACATTTAAAAAAGTTTTTAAAATAGACCTGAGTGGTGCTACCGATATTTCTGATTCCGGCAATGGTGCAACAGGAAAACTTTATGGCGGCAAAACCGTGGAAGAACTGAACAATGCTACAGGTTTAAGCACAGCGGGAATTACCCCGGTAAGCAAAACCATTGTTTTAGACCTGTTGAAAGATCTACCCTCCATTTATCCGCACGATAAAGCAGAAGGTTTAGCCCTATTGCCTGGCAATATCCTGGTAATTTCTAACGATGATGATTTTGGTGTGGTGGATAATGGTGCAAGTGGTTTTGCGCAAAAAATATTGCCTTTAACAAATTTGGTTGATAGAAACCGTTTATACTTTGTTAAAATTAAACTTTAAAGGATTTAGCCATGTGTCAATTGACTCATGGCTAATTTAAATCATGAAATAAGGTACAAGTTGTGATATATTGTCTTATTAGTATGCCCATTACTACCGTACTTTTACCCTTTTTGTGCCTGGCAATAGGAATTGAAGTTTACATTGTTAAGCTTTGTACAGCCTATCTTAATTTGCCTATGTATTATAGCTGTGCAATTGTTGATGATGAACAGCACGCGATTGATTTACTCCACGATTATATTGGAGGTGTCCGTTTTTTAAAACTGTTTAGCGCCTTTAATAACCCCTTTGATGCGTTAAAAACAATTAGTGCCGGCGATAAAATCGATTTTCTTTTTTTAGACATAGATATGGATGGAATGAAGGGCACTGAATTATCTCAGCATCTCCGCTCAAAAGCCAGGTTTGTGATCTATGCATCCGCCCACCTCGAAAATGAGGTGAGAAAAATAGATTCTAGCTTTGAATGTTATCTTGGCAAACCGATCTCAATGAAACGTTTTGCTGGGACGATTGATAAACTGATACGACTTAATAATTTGCCGATAACAATTGAAAATAGCTTATGATCGAACTTGCTTACCCTTTTAAACAGGAATTTTTAGAAGATGTATCCTATCAGTTAATGCGGGCCAGCATGGGAGACCCATGGTTGGTGCTGTCTGGATGTAAAGTGCTGGGGATTATTGATGAAGTTGAGGGTAGCTGGGCCCAGATAGTAGGTGAAGGTATTCCTCCAATGGCAATTAAAGGGATGGGGGATTTGATTAACATGCAGCAGTTTAGCTGGTTGCCAAAACTGATTAAAAAACAGTGGCCAAAGTATGTGCTTGATGTAGTCGTAGAAAATGAAGACTGTTACGAAATAATCTGCCATAAAGAGGCTTGTCCCAAACGTTTTAAACAACGCTTTATACCAGGTATCCATGCACTGGCCCAAAGAGAATCTGCGCTTGTTTTTAAAGTTATGTGCTTCGGGAAATCAGATTGTTATGAAGTGCTTAAAGCACCGGCGGTCGATCGATACGTTTAATATTTTTCAAAATATTTTAAGGGAATACAGCAGTGTTTTAAAAATTATAGTAATTCCTGCTTGTTTTAAGCGCTGATGTGAATGTAATATTTAAATTTGGCCCTACAAAAAAACTTCTTCAACATGACCTTTGTAGAAAAATTGCAGGCCTTACGCCAATTAATGGTTGCTCAAAAAGTTGATGCTTACATTATTACGGCTGCAGATCCTCACATCAGTGAGTATTTACCAGCACATTATAAAGCCATTCCTTTTGCCTGTGGATTTACAGGATCAGCCGGCACGCTGGTCATTACGCAGGATTTTGCTGGTTTGTGGACTGATTCGCGATATTTTACGCAGGCAGAAACACAATTAAACAATACTGGTTACGAATTGGTAAAGTTGAATGTACCACATACACCCGAGTATATTGCTTGGTTGCTCGCAGTTTTGCCAAAGGGTGCAAAAGTAGGTTTTAACCATCAGCTCATTACGGTAGGTTTAGCCCTCGAGATGCAGGACCGTTTGACCCAGCATGGAATTGAAATAACTGACGTTGATTTAATCAGCACCATTTGGCTCGATAGAGCAGGGTTGCCAGAAGAAAATGCCTTTTTAATAAGCAAAGAAGCTGCGGGGCTTACCGTTTCAGCTAAAATAACCGAGGTAAGAGCTGCTTTAAAAATAAATGGTGCAGATTATCATTTTATTTCATCGCTTGATGACATTGCCTGGCTTTTTAACTTAAGGGGAAAAGATGTAGATTATAATCCTGTAACCTTAAGTTTTGCTTTAATTGCTCCTGCAGCGGTAAAACTTTTTATCGATAAACAAAAATTGACGCAGACAGATATCGACACTTTAAACCAGCAGGGCGTAACTTTGCATCCCTATGGTGAGGTGGCTGAGGCATTAAAAAATCTGCCAAAAGATGCGCAGGTGTTTATCGACCCTAAACGTACTTGTTTTGGCTTGTACAAGTGTTTGCCTTCAAGTGCCAAAATCGTTTCAGGCATTAACCCAAGCACACATCTAAAAAGTTTAAAGAATAACACAGAGGTTAACCACATTCGTAAGGCCATGCTAAATGATGGGGTTGCTTTAACCAAGTTCTTTAAATGGATGGAAGATCATTTAGGCAAAGAAAAGATTACAGAATGGTCTGCAGCAGAGAAATTGGCCACATTCAGAGCAGAACAAGCCTCTTTCGTAGGCTTAAGTTTTAATACCATAGCCGGTTACAATGCCAACGGGGCCTTGCCGCATTATAGTGTAACAGCAGAAAGCAATCAGGAAATTACAGCCGATGGTTTGTTTCTCGTCGATTCAGGAGGCCAGTATTTGTATGGTACAACCGATATTACCAGGGTAATGCCTATCGGTAACTGCTCATCAACCCAGGCTGAAGATTACACCTTAGTGTTAAAAGGCCTGATTGAAGGTTCTAAACTGATTTTCCCAGAAGGTACCAAAGGTTATCAGATCGATTCCATCTGTAGAAAACCACTGTGGGAACATGCCATAAATTTTGGCCATGGAACGGGGCACGGTATTGGCTTTTTCCTAAATGTACACGAAGGACCTCAGAATATTAGTCCGGCCAATGTAGATGTTGCCTTTAAGCCAGGGATGATAACCTCCATTGAGCCTGGTATTTATCGCCCTGGAAAACATGGTGTACGCATTGAAAACCTGGTTTTATGTATTGCTAAGGGCAGTAGTGAATTTGGCCATTTTCTTACTTTCGAAACCTTAACTTTATGTTTTATCGATACAGCGATTATCAACAAAACACTTTTGGCTCCAGATCAGATTGAGTGGTTAAATCAATATAATCAAATGGTGTTTGAGAAGCTTCAGCCACTTCTTTCAACAGATGAAGCAGCGTGGCTAAAAGAGAAATGTCAGCCTGTTTAATCATTGCTATCCTGAACTATAATTTATTTCATAAATAATATAAATGACAGTTCAAAGATCTCTCCATTTCGCTGCGCTACAGTCGAGATGACGACTCTTCTATTGGTATCTGTCAAATGGAAGCGGAGCCGAATTAATTGTCTCGTGAGCAGAATCGAAGGTAGGAAAGACAATTCCTGCATTTCAATTAATGTCAGTCGAGCTTTCCGCTGTAGTCTTGACTTTACGTCGGGAGCTGCCGCTACATCCGATAGCTATCGGATCGCGTTCTGGCACCTAGCGTAGTACTAATGGGCTAGGTGCCTTTATGTGTTAATCTGCGCGCGCTGCGTAATCTGAGGGAACCTATTTTGTTCCTCATGCTTACCGCCCGACGCCCCCAACTCCCCATAAATACACCAATTCTTTACCGATTTTGCGCTATTTTTAAGTTCGATGCCTGCTTTATTTTTTAAATTTTAATTTTGATTTAACCACATTCCTTAATTTCCTTTGTCATCATGATTATCAAACTAAAAAAGAAGAGCATTTTATCCATAATAACTTTTAAAGCAATATTTTGCTGTATTTTATCTTTTCTAAATATTGAGGTAGTTCTGGCCCAATCGCCTTGGATTGCTTTAGGCAAAAAGCCATCTACGCTGGGCCTGGAAAATGGATTTTCGACTTACAATGCCGGAGCATTTAATTTAAAGCTTGTTAAGTCATCGCAAACAGTAGCAGGCCTACAGCCTAAAATGGTTAAAGATTTTGATTTTGTACCCAGCGACAGTTTAAAAGTGCGTAGCTCAGATGGTTTATATCACTTGGGCGATATCAACTTAAAGTTACGCTACATTGGCGAGGAAGCCTGGAAAAGCTACAGCACAGCCGCAAAAAGAAGCCCTGTG
>Ga0182006_1000439_pt1 | contig 32981 bp, 35 predicted proteins | sample Sormic07211104_1_FD_123022 | JGI IMG/M metagenome (GOLD analysis project Ga0182006, IMG submission 123022) | Rhizosphere microbial communities from Sorghum bicolor, Mead, Nebraska, USA - 072115-104_1 MetaG | ecosystem: Host-associated > Plants > Roots > Rhizosphere | place: USA: Nebraska...
ATGATCGACGCGCGGGTGGCTTCGGTGCCGATGCCGGTGGTGTCTTTGAGTTTCTGTTTGAGCAGCGGATCCTCGACCAGTTTGGCGACGTTCTTCATCGCCTTGATCAGATCGCCTTCGGTGTAGGGTTTTGGCGGCTGCGTCCAAAGATCCTTGAGATTCACCTTCGCCACAGCGCATTCGATGCCTTGGCTCAGAGCCGGCAAGGTTTGCGGCGCCGGTGCTTCGCGGCCCTTGGCCGGGGCTAACGCTTCGGGCAATGCACGCTTCCAGCCCGGTTCGATGATCTGCTTGCCCACCGCGCGCAACGCCTGCCCTTTGCAATCGAAATCGGCCTGGGTGCGATCATATTCGTGATTGGGCAGGAACTGCGCCAGGTAGCGGGCGCGAATCAGCGTGTACACCGCGCGATGCTTGCCGGTCAGGCGTTCGAGGTTTTTCGCGGCAATGGTGGGGATGATGCCGTGGTGAGCGCTGACCTTGGCGTCATTCCAGGCCCTTGAGCGCCGCTGCGGTTCGAGAAAACCCTGCAAGGCTTCAAGGCTTGGATCGGCCTGACGCAACGCGGTGAGGATCGATGGCGCCTCACTGTGTTGGCTCAACGGCAGAAAGCCGCAATCACTGCGCGGATAGGTGATGACCTTGTAGGTTTCGTAAAGGGCTTGAGCGATGTCGAGAGTTTCCTGCGCGCCGAGGCCGAGCTTCTTTGAACAGACTTCCTGCAAGGTGCCGAGGTCGAAAGGCAGGGGCGCCACTTCGCGCATGCGTTCGGTTTTCAGCTTGATCACTCGGGCGCTGTCAGCACTGCTGATCGCCGCCGCTGCTTGTTGCGCCAACGCCTGATTCAGGCAGCGATCCTGATCATCACAAACGTCTGATGGTGCGCGCCATTGCGCGCTAAACGCTGTGCCGTTGTGCAGCAGTTCCACATCGATTGCCCAGAACGGTACGGGGACGAAATCGGCGATGCTGCGGTCGCGGTCCACCACCAGTCGCAGGGTCGGCGTCTGCACCCGGCCCACGGGCAACACGCCCTGATAACCCGACTGCCGGCCCAGCAAGGTGAACAACCGACTCATGTTCATACCGATCAGCCAGTCCGCCCGCGAACGGCCCAGCGCCGAGTGATACAGGCTGAATGTTTCGGCTCCCGGCTTCAGCGCAGCCAAAGCCGTGCGAATCGACGCCTCGTCCAGCGCCGACAGCCACAAGCGGCGGATCGGCCCGCGATAGCGGCAGTGCTCGACCAGTTCCCGGGCGATCATCTCGCCCTCGCGGTCGGCGTCGGTAGCGATGACCAGTTCGCTGGCCTCGCCGAGCAGGCGCTTCACGGCTTTGTACTGGCTGGCGGTGCGCGGCTTGACGGTCATTTTCCACTTGTCCGGAATGATCGGCAGATCGGCCAGCACCCAGCGTTTGTAGCGCGCGTCGTAGGCGTCCGGCGGCGCGGTTTCGAGCAAGTGGCCGATGCACCAGGTCACTGTGACATCCGTCCCCAACCAGCAGCCGTCGCCACGACGCCTGGCGCCGAGCACGGCCGCAATGTCTTTGGCCTGGGAGGGTTTTTCACAGAGGTACAGCCGCATAGCTACCATCGCTGGTTGGTGTGTGGAGAGGGCACAGGATGGCGGGAGTTCGCGGCGGGGGCAACTTTTATCTGTATGGATATACAGATAAAAGCGTTGCAGGAGGTTTAGCCGTTCGGCCGTAATCCAGTCGAGCTGCGCAACCATCAGCTATACCTGAACCGGTCTCTTCGCCGTCTTCAGGAGAACCCCATGAAAAGCCCCAGCCCCGTGATCAGCGTTGAACAACTCAGCGGCTGCCTGCTGGTGAAATTCCACGGCATCCAGGTCGCCGCGTCCTCCCACGCGCTGATCCTCAACGAAGCCAACTATCCGCCGGTGTACTACATCCCGCGTGAAGACATCGACGAAAAATACTTCGCCCGCACCGACCACACCAGCTATTGCCCGTACAAGGGCGACGCCAACTATTTCAGCCTGCAAGTGCCCGGACATGAGGGTGCCAACGCGGTGTGGACGTACGAAAACCCGAAGGTCTCCGTTGCACCGATCCGCGACTACGTGGCGTTTTATCCGGACCAGGTTAAATTCGAAGTGATCAAGGCGGACGCCTGAGCCAAAAAAAATGGCGAGAGAATCGCTTCCCTCGCCATTGATGTCAGTGCGTTTTTCAGTTCTTGTCCAGATCGATATTCTTCGTCTCACGCAGACAGATCATCCCCACCACCAGGCTCACCCCGGTGATCAGCACCGGATACCACAGCCCGTAGAAAATGTCCCCGGTGTACACCACCAGCGCAAATGACACGGTGGGCAGGAATCCGCCAAACCAGCCGTTGCCGATGTGGTAGGGCAGCGACATTGAGGTGTAGCGAATGCGGGTCGGGAACAGTTCGACCATCAGCGCCGCCAGCGGCCCGTAGCACATGGCGGAGATGATGATCAGCGCGACGATCAGGGCGACGATCATCGGTTTGTTGATCTGCTGCATATCGGCTTGTTGCGGGTAGCCGGCGAGGGTAATCGCGCCGCGCAGTGTCGCCTCATCGAAACCATCCAGCTTCACGTCGCCGACACTCACTTGCACGGCGCTGCCCGCAGGCGCGGCGACGCTGGAATAAGGCAGGCCTTGCTTGACCAGGAAGGTCTTGACCTTGTCGCACGGGCTGTCGAATTTGGCCTTGCCCACCGGATCGAACTGGAAGGTGCAAGTGGCCTGATCGGCGAGCACGGTGATCGGTGCCTGACGGCTGGCCTGATCGATCGCCGGGTTGGCGTAGTGGGCCAGGGATTTGAAGATCGGGAAGTACAGCGCGGTGGCCAGCAGCAGGCCGAGCATCAGTACCGGTTTACGCCCGACCTTGTCCGACAGCCAGCCGAAAAAGATGAAGAACGGCGCACCGATCACCACGCTGACAATCAACAGGCTGTTGGCCACCGCCGGGTCCATTTTCAGGAACTGGGTGAGGAAGAACAGTACGTAGAACTGCGCGGCGTAGAAGGTCACCGCCTGCCCGGCGTTGATGCTGAACAGCGCGATCAGCACGACTTTGAGGTTCTCCCATTTGCCGAAGGATTCGCGAATCGGCGCCTTAGAGGTTTTGCCTTCTTCCTTCATTTTCAGATAGGCCGGCGACTCGTGCAGGCTCAGGCGAATCCAGGTGGAAATACCCAGCAGCACGATCGACAACAGGAACGGAATGCGCCAGCCCCAGACTTCAAACTGGTCGCCGGTGAAGTAGCGGCAACCGAGCACCACCAGCAGCGACAGCAACAGGCCGAGGGTGGCGGTGGATTGAATCCAGCTGGTGTGGAATCCGCGTTTACCGATAGGCGCGTGTTCGGCCACGTAGGTCGCCGCACCACCGTATTCGCCACCGAGCGCCAGGCCCTGAAGCATGCGCAACACCACCAGAATAATCGGCGCAGCGATACCGATGCTGGCGTAGGTTGGCAGCAGACCTACGCAGAACGTCGCCACGCCCATCAGAATGATCGTCGCCAGAAAGGTGTATTTGCGCCCGATCATGTCGCCCAGTCGGCCGAATACCAATGCGCCGAATGGTCGTACGATGAAGCCGGCGGCGAACGCCATCAGCGCGAATATGAACGCCGTGGTGTCGTTGACCCCGGCAAAAAACTGCTTGCTGATCACCGCCGCGAGGGCGCCGTAGAGGAAGAAGTCATACCACTCGAACACCGTCCCGAGTGATGAGGCGAAGATGACTTTCTGCGTGGCGTTGCTGGTCTCGGCGCTGCCCGCAGCGTCCAGGGGCTGAGCGTGGTCTGACATATCGGTATCCCTCACAGTGATTGTTTTTGTTGTTCCACTGGTGTTGCGTGTCCGGTAATGCGCGATGCCTTGAATCTGCTGCAAAACAACTGTGGGAGGGGGCTTGCTCCCGAAGGGGCCGGGTCAGTCACATCAAGGGTGAATGACACTCCGCTTTCGCGAGCAAGCCCGCTCCCACATTAGAATTGTGTACAGGTTTAGCCAAAATCAGTTGTGCCGCCTTCTCGGCAATCATCAGCGTAGGCGAACACGTATTGCCTGAGGTAATTCTTGGCATGATCGAGGCATCGGCAACGCGCAACCCCGGCACGCCGCGCACGCGCAGCTGCGCATCGACCACTGCGTCACCGTCGTTGCCCATGCGGCAGGTGCCGACCGGATGGAAAATCGTCGTGCCGATTTTCGCCGCCGCTTCGTGCAATTGTTCTTCGCTTTGCAAGCTGTCGCCGGGAAGGTATTCGACCGGTTTGAACGCTTGCAGGGCAGGGGCGCTGACAATGCGCCGGGTCAGGCGAATCGCATCGGCGGCGACGCGCAGATCTTCCGGATGGCTGAGGTAATTGGGCTGGATCAGCGGCGCCGCTTGCGGATCGGCGGAGCGAATTTCGATGCGCCCTCGGCTCTGCGGACGCAGGTCGCACACTGAAGCGGTGAACGCCGGGAAGCTGTGCAGTGGCTCGCCAAAGCGCTCCAGCGACAGCGGTTGCACGTGATATTGCAGGTTCGCCGAAGTTTGCTCCGCGCCGGATCGGGCGAACGCGCCCAATTGACTCGGCGCCATCGACAGCGGCCCGCTGCGGTCGTACAGATAACGCAGGCCCATGCCCATCTTGCCCCACACGCTGCCGGCGATCTGGTTCAGGGTGCGAGCGTTTTCCAGCTTGTAGATCAGGCGCAGTTGCAGGTGATCCTGCAGATTGCCGCCGACGCCCGGCAGCTCATGAATCACGCCTATCCCTAAGCGTTCGAGCAGCGGCCGCGGACCGATCCCGGAGCGCTGCAGAATGCTCGGCGAGCCGACTGAGCCGGCGCACAAAACAATCTCCTTGCGCGCCTTGAATTGTCTGGTCTGGCCTTCATGCTGCGCGCTGACTTTCGCCGCGCGGCCGTTCTCGAGCAAGACGCGATCAACCTCGACGCCGGTCAGCACGGTCAGGTTCGCCCGACTGCGCAGCGGTTTCAAAAAGGCTTTGGCCGCGTTCCAGCGCACCCCGGCTTTCTGGTTGACCTGAAAGTAGCCGCAGCCCTCGTTGTCGCCCTGGTTGAAGTCATTGATCCTGGCAATTCCGCTTTGCTCGGCGGCGCTGCGAAAGGCGTCCAGAATCGGCCACGACAGGCGCTGCTGTTCGACCCGCCATTCACCCTGATCGCCATGGAATTCCGCGCCGCCGGCAAAGTGGTTTTCGCTCTGTTTGAACAGCGGCAGCACATCCTTCCAGGCCCAGCCCGGATTGCCCGCCGCCGCCCAGCCGTCATAGTCGCCGGCCTGGCCGCGCATGTAGATCATGCCGTTGATCGACGAACAGCCGCCCAGCACCTTGCCGCGCGGATAACTCAGCGCGCGGCCATTGAGGCCGGATTGTTGTTCGGTTTTGAAGCACCAGTCGGTGCGTGGGTTACCGATGCAGAACAGGTAACCCACAGGTATATGAATCCAGGCGTAGTTGTCGCGTCCGCCGGCTTCGAGCAGCAACACCCGTTGCTGTGGATCCGCTGAGAGCCGGTTGGCCAGCAAGCAACCGGCAGGGCCGGCGCCGACCACGATGTAGTCGAATTCATCCAGGGACGTCTGCATGCCCTGACCTCGCTTTTTGTTTTTATTGTCGGACACTCTAGTTGTTAGCTTTCGTTAAAAGAATGTTAGTTTTTGCGCAGCCGCTGTGCGTTTTCAAACAGCCCCAAGTGACGATAGCTGACAAGGACCTGCCATGTTCGACTGGAACGACCTGCGCTTTTTTCTCGAGCTGCAACGCAGTGGCCGCCTGCTCACCGCCGCGCGCCGGCTCAATACCACCCACGCGACCGTGGCGCGGCATATTGAATCGATCGAGAAAAGCCTCGGCACCGCACTGTTCGTCCAGCACGCCCAGGGCTATGAAATGACCCCGGCGGGGGAGGCGCTGCTCAAGCACGCCGAAGCGATGGAAAATGTCGCGCTGCTGGCGCAGGAAGAAATCACCCAGTCCACCGCGCCGCTGGGCAAGATCCGCGTCGGCGTCACTGAAGGCCTCGGTATCAAATTTCTCGCCAGCCGCATGATCGGTCTGTTCGAGCGCTATCCCGGGCTGGAAGTGGAACTGGTCGCCGTGCCGCGCTTCGTCAGCATCCTCAACCGCGAGGCCGAGATCAGCATCCACCTCGAACGGCCATCCGCCGACATGCTGGTCACGCGCAAGCTCACTGACTATCGACTCGCGTTGTACGCCAGTCAAACCTACCTCGACAACGCACCGCCGCTGCACAGCCGCGAAGACCTGGGCCGACATGCGTGGATCGGTTACGTCGACGATCTGCTGTTCAGTCAGGAACTGATGTTCCTCAACAGCTTCTGCCGCAGCCCGCGCGTGGTGTTTCACAGCACCAGCGTCATTGCCCAACAGGAAGCGGCGCGCTCGGGGTTGGGCATCGCCGTGCTGCCGTGTTACATGGCCGCGTCGGACCCGGCTCTGGTGGCGCTGTTGCCGGATGAAAGCATCGAGCGCAGCTACTGGATCAGCACGCGGCGGGAGCTGCACAAATCGGTGCGGCTGCGGGTGGTCTGGGATTATGTGGTGGGGTTGTGTGAGGCGGAGCAGGGGCTTTTACGCGGTTAAACCTGCCGCATCCAAATCCCCCTGTGGGAGCGAGCCTGCTCGCGAAAGCGGTGTATCTGATACGCAAACCTCGCCTGACCCACCGCCTTCGCGAGCAGGCTCGCTCCCACAGGGTCATTCATCGTGGCTGCTTTCGCGGGTTGATAAATATATGGATATCCGTATATTCGTTTTCCCGCATATGGCGAGCCGGTCACCATGATCACCCCCACCGAAGTCTTCAAAAGCCTCGCCGACGAAACCCGCGTCCGCGCCATCCTGCTCATCGCCGAGCAAGGTGAACTCTGCGTTTGCGAGTTGATGTGTGCGCTTGACGACAGCCAGCCGAAAATCAGCCGCCATCTCGCGCAACTGCGCAGTAATGGTTTGCTGCTAGATCGCCGTCAGGGCCAGTGGGTGTATTACCGCCTGAACCCGGAGCTGCCGGCATGGATTGGCGAAATCCTTCAGCTGACATCCAAGGCCAATGCCGATTGGCTCAAGGACGACGCCGCGCGCCTGCAAAACATGGATGGCCGTCCCGTGCGCGAACGCGCCTGCTGCTGAATCTTCCACTTTCTACGGAGCACATCGATGCGAGTCCTGTTCATGTGCACGGCCAACAGCTGCCGCAGCATTCTTTCCGAAGCCATGTTCAATCACCTGGCTCCCGCTGGTTTCCAAGCGGTGAGTGCCGGCAGTTTTCCCAAAGGCCAGGTTCTGCCGCGCAGCCTGTCGACTTTGCAAAAGCACGGTATCGCCATCGACGGGTTGTACAGCAAAGGCAACGACGCCTTCGCAAACAACCCGCCGGATATCGTCATTACTGTCTGCGACAAAGCCGCCGGCGAAACCTGTCCGGTGTATTTGGGTCCGGCACTGAAAACGCATTGGGGACTGGAAGATCCGTCCGAAGTGCAGGGCGACGAAGCGGCAATCGACGTGGCGTTCCAGGCCACCCTGATGCGCATCGGCCAGCGCTGCCAGGCCTTCCTCGATCTGCCGTTTGACTCGCTCAGTCGCGAGCAACTGAAAGCCGAACTCGACCGCATCGGCACGCTGTAAGGAGGCTTCATGTCAGACCATCTGCCCAACCTCGACCCGAGCCTGCTCGATGAAGTGCGCACGTCAATTACGGGCGAACACAAACCGCGCATCCTCCTGCTCTACGGCTCTACCCGCGAGCGCTCGTTCAGCCGCTTGCTGGTAGAGGAGGCCGCACGCCTGCTCGAACACTTCGGCGCAGAAACCCGTATGTTCAACCCGTCCGGTCTGCCCTTACCCGACGACGTCCCGGTCGACCATCCCAAGGTCCAGGAACTGCGCGATCTGGTGTTGTGGTCGGAAGGCCAGGTCTGGTGCTCGCCGGAACGCCACGGCGCGATGTCCGCCGTGTTCAAAGCACAGATCGACTGGATCCCCCTTGAACTCGGCGCTGTTCGCCCGACCCAGGGCAAAACCCTGGCGGTGATGCAAGTCTGCGGCGGCTCGCAGTCGTTCAACGTGGTCAACCAATTACGCGTCCTCGGCCGCTGGATGCGCATGTTCACCATCCCCAACCAATCCTCGGTGCCGAAGGCGTATATGGAATTCGACGAGGACGGGCGGATGAAACCTTCGCCGTTCTACGACCGTGTGGTGGATGTAATGGAAGAACTGGTGAAATTCACCGTGCTGCTGCGTGGGCAGCAGGCGCATCTGGTGGACCGCTATTCCGAGCGCAAGGAAAGCGCTGAACAGTTGATGGCGCGGGTGAATCAGCGGTCGATTTGACCCGCCATCCCCAGCCAGGCTCATTCCCCTTTGGCAGTGAGCCTGCTCGCACTTACGCTCCATGGCTGGCACACCGCCACGGCTTGCACCGTCCCCTCCCGGCTGTCACCCTTCCGGCCGTTCTTCAAGGATCAGAAGGAATCAAGGATTGAGTGGCTACGTTCCAAACCCGCCGAAAAACTATCGCTACGAAGAAGCCAAACCCGTCGACATACACGCCCGGCATTGGGCCGAGTATGAGAAACACGGCAAAGAGCCCGCGCGCGAGCCTGAGAAAATCGGGATTGCGTTGAGGATCGGGGTTTTCTTCGATGGCACGGGTAACAACGCCAACAACTCTGCCGCGGGGTTGTTGTGTGGTGCTCAGCATCCGATTGCGCCTGAGGATATTCCCGCCAGTTGCCAGCCTTACATGAGTGACCCGGACAGTAGTTATGGTAACGATGTCAGCAATGTAAAAAAGCTGAGCGAACTGTATGGGGCAACACGACTCGCTGAGGGAGAAGGGCCACGAAAGAGAGCTTTCGGTATGGTCTACGTCGAAGGTATAGGTACCCGCTCAGGTGAAGAAGACAGTAAATTCGGCGCTGGTACAGGACGTGGTGAAACCGGCGTTGCAGGGCGAGTCCAATCCTGTTTTGCGGTGATCGAACAGCGTATCAATGAAGTATTGGACAAAAATCCCGGTAGTGAAATTGCTTCGTTGACTTTCGACACGTTTGGCTTCAGTCGCGGTGCCGCAGCCGCCAGACATTTCGCCAACGAGATAGTGCGTGGCAAACAAGGGCCTTTGGGCGACATTCTCCGCAGTTTGTCCGATGCTCTCAGTTCGACTTTTGTTGATCAGTATCACAGCGACATCAATGTGGGCTTCATTGGGTTATTCGACACGGTACCGTCGATTGCTGGATGGTCCAATTTAGGCAATGTCAAAAGTGCAGTCGCAACAGGGGTCAAGCTCTACCTCGACCGACGTTACTTCACTGACGTTGTGCAGTTGGCTGCGCGGGATGAATGCAGGGCTAACTTTGCTCTCAATCGAGTAGCGATGGATCATCCGGAAATCGTCTTGCCGGGTGTACATTCGGATGTTGGTGGTGGTTACCTTGAGGACGCTGAAGAGTGTGTTCTCGTTAGCCCAATGCAGACGCTAGAGGTCGGTACGTATACTGACGTCGCTACCACATCGATCTACCAGGATGCGATCAATGTGAGAAATTAGTGGCTAGCCAAAGGTTGGCCGCTCGAAAATCTCAAGATCGTTACGCCACCGCCATTACTGCTACCGGTCAGCCCTCAGGATCGACTGAGTCCTCGAGTCAAGCGAGTCTATGCGGCCGTCCAACTCAAGCGTCCGGTGAGTGGATTACTGTCGAGAGTGAGCCTGCGCGTGATGCATCAACTCGCCCGAGCCAGAGGCGTTCGATTCGAAGACATTCCCGAGACGCCTGACTTCGCCGTTCCTGAAGAGCTCCAGCCCATGTGTGATCGTTTTGTCTCCGGCGACTACAGCACCACGCCAGAGGAGGAGCAAATACTCAAACTCAAGTACATTCACACGTCCGCCAACTGGAACCATCCGCTTGGCAGGAGAGACGGAAGTGGCATTAGAGCTGTTTACATCAACGCCCCCACGGAAGATGCAATCCGAGTAAAGCACCCACACGTACCTGACTGGACGCTTTGGTAATGAAGTTATTTACAGCACTGCTGTGTACGCTTTTTGTGGCTGGTTGTAATGCCGACCCGCTTTCAGTAAAAAACGACCCTGAATCCCCATGGTGGGAACTCGGTTTCACCGAACCCAACTACATGAAGGTCTGGGTTGAGGACACTACTGTGGAAGATATAAAGGGAAAAACATTTCTGCGTACCGGTGGTGGGTCGGCATCGGGCGGGCAACCTGAAGACGGCACCGAATCGGCCCGTGGTTGGGACGGGGTGGGCGCGTCCGCAAAAGCCGTGGTCGGCGCTGATCTCCCAAAAAGAATTTTTGTTCGTTGGCAGTCCATCGTAGAGCCTCAAACTTATCGGGCTTGGGTGGATATACCCGAAGAAGCCAGGCAAATGATGCGGACTTCGGTCGCGCAGCGCTGCGCGAAAACACCAGAGCGGCGGAGTACCTATATTTCATCGGTCTATTTGGGCCTGGCGCCTGGCGGCGTTGTGCAGGTTTGGGTCAGAGACGAGTGCCACCATCCCATCAAAGTCGCCAGAGCACAGGCAGAGATCGAGCCTTTAGGACCGAGTCAGGGTAAGAACCACGGACGCTACGCATATCCCGTCAGCGAAAAGTCCAAGCGCTATATCGAGAAATTCGGCATCCCGTACGGAAGTTGGTAAGCGCTGAAGCCGGAATTCGTCCACTGTGCCGCCGCGCGCAATGTCGAAGCACGGCTGCCAGTGCACTGATCCGCTACCGGCTGTTTTGGTGAATAAAAAACTTACGCCTCAAATCAAAACCTCAAACGCCGCACTCCCCAACACCTCCCCATTAACCATCACCTGCACCCCATGCCGCCCGGCGAAATGCTTGCGCGTCGTAAAATCCTTGATGACTTGATTCCGTCGCACTACCTCAGTCCCGAACCCCGCTGATCCCAGAGTCTTCAACTTGAAAACCTTCCTCGAAACCCCGCCATTCGCCTTCACATACTCAATCGCATAATCAATCACCAGCCGCTGCTCATGCGCCACCGTCGACTTCACCGTAAACGACAAAGTAATCGCTTCCCCCAACCTCACCGCCGCCGGCTCGACCCGCACATCCAGCAACTCAACCTCAGCCTTCGCGCCTGCGCCAATCACCGTCAACGCGCGCAAATCGCCCTGTTTGATCAAACTGCGCAGCGCATGCCTGGCAATCCAGGCCGTATGCTTGTTCTCCAGCGACCAACCTTCAATCGTGTCCAACACCCACTGCGGATGCACTTTCGTCACATCATTCAAATGGTTCGCCACGGACTTGCGCACGTACAAGCTCTCGTCCGCCTTCAACCGATCCAATATCCCGGCGGCCAGCAGCGGATTAGCCTGCACCGCTTCCAGGCGGAACGACCACGGCAGGCGAGGGCGGCTGCCTTCGCTGGCTAGGCGGCGGACGTGGTGGTTTTCGTCGCGGGTCCAGTCATGCATTCGTTCCAGCGAGCGCTCGAGGTCGCTGCGCAAAAAGTAGCGGATGGCGAATTCGGAGGAGCCAAAGGTGGTGAAGTACTTCAGCGCGTCCATTGAGGTGTCGAACGCATGGGCGCCGTAGCTCGCGACGTAGTGTGGGAGGCACATGCTGACGAAGCCGCTGTTCAGCCTTGGTGCGAGTTCACGTAATACATGTAAGGCATCTTCGTAATCCAGTGGCAATACGGCATGCAGGCTTTCGCTGACACGCGCCATGCGTTGCATCACTGATAGTTCAGCGAGTCCGTCCTGGGCGTATTTGAGAAACGCCTTGGCCTTGAACGCCGGGTACACCGCGCTCATTTCGTCAGCGATGTGCTGCAAGCGCTCGGCGTTGAAGATTTCCTTTAACGCCGGGGCGGCGGTGTCGTTGGAGCTCATGATCAGTTCATCGGGGTGCTGATGAACGCATCGGTGCCTTCTGCGTAGGCGGCGTACTCGGCGATACGCGCAAAGCGTGTTGCGTCGACCTGATCGGGCACGACGAGGTTGGTGAAGCTCCAGGCAACCGCCAGGCTGATGCCGGTCTGGGCGAGGGAGCCGTCGACAGGCAAGTCACTGTGTTCAAGTTCTTTTTCCAGCGCGGTAAACGCGGCGGCGAGTTGGCCTTCGACGCGTTCGACCCACGGCTGATATTGAATATCAGCTGGGCGCAGGTTGCGTTCGTAGTAGAGCTGCACGGCTTTCTCGCAGGCAGCGAGGCTGAGGCCGATCAGACGGAGGGCGTAGGCGCGTTGTTTGAGATCGCTTGGCAGCAGGCTTTTGCCGGAGCTGGCTTCGAGGTAATCGAGGATGAGGGTCGAGTCCATCAGCACCACGCCGTCGTCGAGGATCAATGTGGGCGCCTTGACCACCGGGTTGATCTGCTGGAATTGCTCGAACTGGCGGAACACCGAGACCGACTCGTGTTCGAGGTCGATCCCCAAGCGTTTGGCAGAGATCGCCACGCGGCGCACGTAGGGAGAGTCGAGCATGCCGATCAGTTTCATGACGCGTTCCTTCAAGTCAAACCGGTGGGAAGGCATAAGCTAGCCGACGCAGAGGCAATTGTCAGTCGTCGAAGCCGGGTTGTTCGTGAATCTCATCGACGTTCAAGCCCAGCCGATAGGCCACCGCCACAAACAGCGCCTGGCACAAACACAGCGTCGCACTCAGCGAACGAAACGCCAGCGCACTGCCCTCATTGACCAGCAACACGCTATTGGCAAGTTTCGCCAGTGGCGAGAGAGGGCTGTCGGTGATGATCAGGGCATTGGCGTCTTGCTGCTGTGCGAAACGCAGGCAGTGGCGGGTTTCCTCGGCGTAGGGCACGAAACTGATGGCGATCACCAGATCGTTGGCGCGCACGCTGCGCATCTGCTCGCGATAGCTGCCGCCGATTCCGGAAACCAGATGAATGCGTTTCTGCGTATGTTGCAAGTTGTAAACCAGATAATCGGCGACGGCGAACGAACGGCGGACTCCGACCACATAGATGTCGTCAGCATTGACGATGAGATCGACGGCTGTATCGAACGCCACCTCGTCCAGTTCGCGGCCCAAGTGTTCGATGCCCGAGAGCGTTGCGTCGATGCACTCGCGGGCCAGGTCGGCATTGTTGGCGGTGTGTGATTTATCGGCGATCAGACTGCGGATGCGTTGCTGATGGTTTTGCACCGGCGTGGCTTTATGCGTCCAGGCCTGGCGGAACAACCCCTGCATTTCGCTGAAGCCGCTGAAACCGAAGCGCTGCGAGAAACGCACAATGGCCGACGGATGCACCTCGCACTCACGGGCGATGTCGCTGATGCGATCGACCATGATTCGTTCGCTTTGCTGGCTGATGTAACCGGCGATACGTTTTAGCTGGCGCGGCAGGGCGTCGTATTCCTCGGTAATCGTTTGCAACAGGCACTCGGCACTGATCGGGGGGCTGGCCAGCGAAAGTTCCTCGGCAGCCGGCAGGGCGGGGCGGGGCATCAGGGCATCCTTCAGGCGGGTTTGATTACGCAGTGGGCCTGATAATAGAAGGGCTGCGCGGGCTGTGCCGGGCTGAAACGATGCACCTTGCCAGAATAATTTTTGCTACCTGTGGTGGGATGGTTAGCCGTTTGTCTTCTATATACAGCCGCTCGACTGAATTTCTTGCTATAAACGCACTCCGATGGCCGTGTGAAGCCTGTGTCAGAGCAGTTTCCAGGTCCTGTCGGACAAATTCCCTGTATTTACAGTTGCTGAGGTCTTGATCGGGCCTTAGACTGCCGCCCCTCGTAAATTGAGTGCCGGGTGGCGTTTGCAATAAAACGATGCCTTTTCGACGGCCGACACGGTTCGCCGAAACGCTCCCTTATTCGCCTTAATGCACGTTTTTTTATAGAGATATCAATGACAAAGGACAAGTTGCTGGCCATGCCGGCAGATGACTACATGAATGCAGAGCAACATGCTTTCTTCACTGAGCTGTTGCAGAACATGAAAGTCGAAACCCACGAGCGCATTGAGCAAAATCGTATCGCCATCGAAAGCCTGGACACTCCGGCTGACCCGGCGGACGCGGCTTCGGTTGAAGAAGAGCGCACCTGGCTGGTCAACGCGATCGATCGCGACCAGCGCATGCTGCCGCAACTGGAACAAGCCCTTGAGCGCATCAAGGACGACAGCTTTGGCTGGTGCGACGACAGCGGTGAGGCCATCGGCCTGAAGCGCCTGCTGATCAGCCCGACCACCAAGTACTGCATCGAAGCTCAAGAGCGTCACGAGCAGATCGACAAGCACCAGCGTCAGGCCTGATTCTGTAGGGTGACCCTTTCAACAGGGGCGCCTTGCAAAGATCGCAGCCTTCGGCAGCTTCTACACGGGAGTTGCTGAAGGCTGCGATCTTTGTTTTTGCTCGTCTGTATTTTGCCCAAGCGGTTCCATTGACCTGCCACAGACCCCGCGACTAACGGACCATGGATAATGGCGTTGTAGTGGCGTTTAATGCAGTCACAACAATGAGAACAAACGTGGGGTGATCAAGATGACGAGAGACGGATCTCTGGTTGCGGCGCTGCCTGCACCAGTACTTTTGCCGAAAAACCGCTGGATCGCGCCGACCCTGCAAAGCATCGCCCTGATGCTGTTGCTGGCCGGCATGGCCATGGCCGAGTGGTCGCTGTACCTCGGCATGCCGCTGGCGGTGCTGATTGTCTGGCTGCCGCGCTTGCGGTCGCGCAGCGCTCCTGCAGCTGTCCCGGTCGATAGTGTGAGCGCATTGTCCGCACTGACCCGCGATCTTTCCTATACCACCAGTCACAACGCACTCTCTGCGGCCGGTGTCGCGTTCTCGGTAAAAGCCCTTGCAAGCAAACTTGAATCGCAACTCGACGCGGCGGCGCAGATCGTCAGCAACGCCGAGGTGATGATCGCTACTGAACAGGCGACTTCACAGCTCAGTCGCGACGCACTGGATGCCGCCAGCCAAGCGCATCACAGCAGCGCGGCGGGGCGCAGCGAACTGCTCGACTCGATTTCGCGCATGCAGCAACTCAGTCAACGCGCCAACGCCAGTCGCGAATTGATCGAGGCCTTGAGTGTGCGCAGCGACGACATTCAGCGGGTGACGCTGGTGATTCAGTCGATTGCCAGCCAGACCAATCTGTTGGCGTTGAACGCTGCGATTGAAGCAGCCCGGGCTGGTGAGCATGGTCGCGGTTTCGCTGTGGTCGCCGACGAGGTGCGCGGACTGGCCGCGCGTACGGGGACGGCCACGGGTGAGGTCGGTGAGATGGTCGCTGACATTCAGCTACGCACCGCGCAAGTGGTGGCGCAGATTCGCGAGTTGTCGAGCGATCTGCACACCGGCGTCGAACAGGTCGAACACACCGGCCAGCATCTGGAGAACATCGCGCGACTCGCGGCCGGGGTGGAAACTCAGGTCAGTGAAATCGCCCGTGGCGCGCAAACCAATCGAGAGCAGCTCGACGCATTGTTCAATGCTATCGAGCAAATGCGTAGCGATCTGGCGATCAGCGATCAGCAGACCCGTCGCCTCGCCGACGCAGCGGTGCAGATGGAAGGGCAGGCGGAAACCATCAGCGAGCGCCTGGCCGAAGTGGGTCTGGATGACTACCACCAGCGAATCTATGACCTGGCCCGCGAAGGTGCGAGTCAGATCGCGGCGCGCTTCGAGGCGGATGTCGAGCAGGGGCGGATCAACCTGGATGATTTGTTTGATCGCACCTATGAACCGATTCCGGGCACCGAACCCGCCAAATTTCAGACCCGGTTTGATCGATACACCGACCAGGTCTTGCCGGCGATTCAAGAGCCTTTATTGGCGCGTCATGAAGGGCTGGTTTTTGCGATTGCCTGCACGCAGCAGGGTTATGTACCGACGCATAACCAGGCATTCAGCCAGCCATTGACCGGCGATGTGCAGGTCGACACGGTGAACAACCGCACCAAACGCAAATTCACTGATCGCACCGGTATCCGCTGCGGCAGCCATCAGCAACCGGTGCTGTTGCAGACTTACACGCGCGACACCGGTGAGCTGATGCATGACTTATCGGTGCCAATCTTGATCAACGGCCGACACTGGGGCGGTTTGCGTCTGGGTTACAAACCAGAGAATCCGCGCTGAGATTGTTACCGTTGACGCAATGAATCTGTGCACGGCAATTGCTGTTTCCTCTGGAGAGAAAGCTTTAACCTGACGACTTAGTTAGGCAGCTAATTATTTCGGGGGGGCACATGCAGTGCAGGGTAGACGTGGCAGTAATGATCGGCAGTGGCGTTCCGGAAGGATTACGTGCGATGGGGCGCAGTGTGTGCTGGGTGGTTTTGCTCAATGGTGAGCGACGCGGCACGGCTTTCGCCAGTCGCGATGAGGCGGAGGAGTGCAAGGCTGCCTGGCTCGAACAAATGAACATCGAGCCCGGCCATAGCCTGCACTGAACGCTTCTACTTGCCGCGATGCAAACGTACGTTCAGCTCATCGACAATCGGCGCTTCTTCCCCGTCAGCACGCAGCCACTCTTTGAGTAATTGCGCCTGTTGGGGCGTCCAGAAATCGGCATCGATCAGTTTGGTCTCAGAGTCCAGCGGATGGGCTTCGACAAAGTCATTGATCGACGCTTCATCGGACGGCAGGCCCAACTGGTCGAAAAGGGTGGTCAGGTTGAGCTCGGTTGGCAGTTCCATATCTACTCCTGGGTCGGTGCCGTTGCGGCTTGTTCGTTCACTTCCCTTATCAGAGGCAGCCGGAGGCGCGGAGTTCGATTTTTGATTCAAGCGAGCGGGCGAGAGCGCATGCTTCGTTATGATTGCCGCGGAAACCTCTGACACGCCCGGTGGATATCTCCTTGATGTGAAAGAAGGCGATGCCCGCTGGCACTACCTGAAAGTGCGGGATCTGGTGATTGTTAGAAGATGTCGGAAGATTCCTGACGTTGGCAACCTGCACCGTCGCAGGTGTGCTGATGTGTGCCTCGGCCGACGTGGCGAAATGAGTCAAATTGCACATATGAAGTCCTTTTCATCAGTCGGCCGGGATTTAACGGCCGTTGCGGGTAGTCGTAATGAGCATCGCTGCTCTAGAATCGCCAGTACCTGCTGACGACCGGGCTTATCTAAAGCAATTTTTCGCCAGCGATATGTCGGAAAAGTGCTTTTTTTCGTGAGAAATTTCCCTAAAGTTCGTAGTCAGATTTGCTCCATTCGCACTTGAAGCTTTTTCCTTCAAGTTTTGGCGATTTCAGAGCGGGTTTCATTAATGACAATGCAGTAGGCTACGAACCTCGCGATTAAAGAGCGCTTCGCTCGATTCGGGTTTTTGAGTGTTTTTGCAGTTTTCATCGGCCTGGCCGTGTCTTTGCCGTGGGCGTTTTGCGCTGCGCGGTTTTCAAATGTGGGGATGTATCTTTGGCAGTCAGTAACCTCGATATGCATGCTTTGTTCGTGCTCGGTGATTTGCGTGCAAAGCTGGTCAAGCAATTCCAATCACGTTTTGTTTACATCACCGAGCAAAACGCCGAAGGCATTTACATCGCCGAAATCGACACCGAAAGTGCGTTAGTGGTCGATGACAAACCTGGGCTCAAACTCAAGGTTGGCGATCATTTCATTGCATCGGTTCTGCCCAGCCGTGAAGGCGGCAAGATGGACATCCGTTTTCGCGACATCAAACTGACGGTCTACGGCCTGGGCGACTACGCGTTCGTCAGCACCGCCGACGGTCACGCGATCCTGTTCAAGGAAGGCCATAGCGTCGTCACTGTATTTGCTGCTAATGAGCAGTTGCAGGAAGGCCTGACCAAAACTCTGAAAGCCGTCACCGCCAAAGCCGCGAAATGGCGCAAGGGCGAATTGGTGACCTTCAAGGCCAGCGAGTGACCCGCGCAGGTTTCCATTCGCAAAACCTCGAGAGCGCACGCGAAGAAGCGCAGCGATTGTTCGCCCGCAAGCACGAACTGCAAGGTGTCTGGCTGAGTTGGGTGGCGTCGCAGATCTATGCATTGCAACCGGCGGCCTACGCCAGCATGGTCAGACGTGAGCTGCAAAGCCTGCAGGAAAAGTCTGAAACGTAACCTCGTGCGCAGCAGACGCCGGAAAAAGCAGGAACCTCGGCTAAAGTCAGTTGACTGAGTTATTCATAGGCTTGCGCTCCCGTCAGGCCAGACTTGCCATAGCTGTGAACAGCACGAGGTGCAATGCATGAACGGATTTCGCCGGTTACTGGCCGCCAGCGTGGCCACCTTTGGTTTGCTGACGTCAGCGCAATCGCTGCAAGCGGCACAGGCGCCGATCCATTTTGCCGACCTGAACTGGGAAAGCGGCAGTCTGATCACCGAGGTGCTGCGGGTGATCGTCGAGAAAGGCTATGGCCTGCCGACCGACACGCTGCCGGGCACTACCATCACCCTGGAAACCGCACTAGCCAATAACGACATTCAGGTGATTGGCGAGGAGTGGGCCGGTCGCAGTCCGGTCTGGGTCAAGGCCGAGGCAGAAGGCAAGGTTGTCGGTCTGGGCGATACGGTGAAGGGCGCCACTGAAGGCTGGTGGGTGCCGGAATACGTGATCAAGGGCGACCCGGCCAAAGGCATCAAGCCGCTGGCGCCGGATCTGCGCAGTGTCACTGACCTGAAGAAATACAAGGACGTGTTCAAGGACCCGGAGAGCCCGGGCAAAGGGCGTTTCCTGAACAGCCCGATCGGCTGGACGTCGGAAGTGGTCAACAAGCAAAAGCTCACGGCGTATGGCTTGCAGGACGACTACACCAACTTCCGCAGCGGTTCCGGCGCTGCGCTGGATGCCGAGATCAGCTCTTCGATTCGTCGCGGCAAGCCAGTGCTGTTCTACTACTGGTCGCCGACGCCGCTGCTTGGCAAATTCAAACTGGTGCAGCTGGAAGAGCCGCCGTTCGATGCCGAGGCGTGGAAGACGCTGACAGACGCCGATAATCCCAATCCAAAACCGACCCGCTCGCTGGCATCGAAGCTGTCAATCGGCGTATCCACACCGTTTCAAAAGCAGAATCCGCAAATTGCCGAGTTTTTCAGCAAAGTCGACTTTCCGATCGAGCCCCTGAACAAGGCACTGGCGGATATGAGTGACAAGCACACTGCGCCTCGAGAAGCGGCGGTGGCGTTCATGAAGGCGCATCCGGATGTCTGGCAAGCGTGGTTGCCCAAGGATGTGTCTGACAAGGTGGCGGCTGATCTGAAATAACGCGCTCAAGGCACCGTACCGCCGACCGGTCGTGCATAGGCAGAAAATCCGACTACGATGGTTTGTTCAAATCCCTTTGAAGGATTTCAACCATGACCTTTGTGTTGGCCCAATGGCTGGTGACGGTGTTCGGGGCAATCGGCCTGATGCACGTGTATTGGGCGTTGGGTGGGCAATGGGCGGCTGCGGCGGTGGTGCCGCAAGTGCCGGTGTCTGGCTTCGTCGCCACAGTGCGCCCGGCGTTCAAGCCCTCAGGCTGGCTGACGTTGTTGGTCGCGGTTGCGCTGCTGGTGATCGCGGTGCTGGTTTGCATGCGGGTCGGCTGGGGCATGCCGGCGGTTCAGCACAAGACGCTGCAATGGGTGATCAGCGCCATTGCGTTATTGATGTTTGCCCGAGCGATCGGTGATTCGAATCTGGTCGGCTTTTTCAAGGAGGTGAAGGATTCGCGATTTGCGCGGCTGGATACCTGGGTGTATTCGCCATTGTGTGCGCTGTTGGGAGCAGGGTTGTTAGCGGTGGCTTGGGTCTAGAAAAGCAAAGTCAAAAGATTGCAGCCTTCGGCAGCTCCTACGATTGGCATGCGATTCCCCTGCAGGAGTTGCCGAAGGCTGCGATCTTTGACTGGGCTACCTACCGCTCTCGGTCCGTCGGCTACTGACCTCGGCCGGCACATCATCCCCAGCCATCCGCTTGCGGAACAACGCCGCCCGCGCCAGCAGCAGGGTAGTCACCGGCACGGTAATCGCCAACAGAACCGGAATCAGCCAGGCATGCACTACTGGTCCGGACTTCAGTGCTGAAAAGCAGATGATCGACGCCAGCGCCACACACCAGGCACCAATCGTAGAGGCCAGCGCTGGCGGATGCATACGCTGGAAGTAATCCTTCATCCGCAGTAACCCGGTCGCGCCCAGCAGGGTAAACAAGCCGCTGAGCACCAGCAGGACTGCCACGGGAATCTCGACCCATAAAGACAATTCGGCATTCATTCGATCACCTCGCCACGCAGCAGGAATTTCGCCAGCGCAAACGAGCCGACGAAACCGAACAGCGCGATCAGCAGCGCCGCTTCGAAGTAGGTATCACTGGCATAACGAATACCCAGGGTCAGCATCATCAACATGGCGACTATGTACAGGTAATCCAGCGCCAGTACCCGATCCTGAGCAGAAGGGCCTTTGAACAGGCGCACCAGGGTCAGTGCCATTGCTACGCAGTACAGAAACAGCGTCAACAGAATCGCATTCGACAGCAATGGGCTCATTCGAAAATCTCCATCAACGGTCGCTCGTAAGTGCTTTTGAAGTGCTCGATGAACTGCGCTTCGTCGTGCAGATCCCAGACATGCAGTAGCAAAACACTGCGGTCCAGCGCCAGCTCCGACCATACGGTGCCGGGCACCACAGTGCAGATCATCGCCAATGCAGCCAAACCATGAGCATCGCGCAAATCGAGCGGCACCTTGATAAAGCATGAGTTGGGTGGACGACGCCCGGCGTTGAGTACGCCCCAGGCGACGATGAGGTTGGACATGATCACGTCACGGCCCACCAGGAAGAACAGACGCACAATGGCCATAGGGTTGCGGATGCGCGCTCGTTTTGGTCGCAGCTTGCGCATCATCAGCGGCGCGGCGAAACCCAGTGCGGCGCCGAGCAACAGATTGCCCGGGCTGACAGACAGGTTGAGTGTCAGCCACAGAATCCACAGGGCCAGCGATAACCACGGAGCCGGAAACAGTCGCTTCATGGCTGCACCTCAAGCATGTCGGCTCTGGCTTGCGGGCTCGGCACCGCACGAGTGCCAAGCACGGCCAGCACATATTGCTGCGGATTGTTCAGCGCGTCGGCCGTAGCCTGGGTGTAGCGCAGCAGCGGTTCAGCCTTGAATGTCAGGGCGATGCTCAGGCCGAGCAGCAGGAAAATCGGCGCGCATTCAAGTTTGCGCAACAACGGTGACGGACGCTCTTCCGGCGTCCAGAAGCGCTGAATGCCCAGGCGCGAGAAGGCCATCAGCGAAGCCAGACCGGTCAGGATCAACAGCGCCAGCAATCCCCACGCGCCGGGAGACAGTGGCGCCTCGGTGCCAAGTCCCAGGGGGTTGAGCAAAGCGCCGATCAGGCTGAGCTTGCCGATGAACCCGGACAGCGGTGGCATGCCGATGATCAACAGCGCGCAGGCAATGAAGCTCAAACCGAGAAACGCCATGGTCCACGGAATGACCTGGCCGACCACGGCTTTTTGTTCGTCGTCGAGGTTGATGCCCTTGGGTGGCTGCAGTGATTCCTGCGGACGCGGCAGCAGTTCGCTTTCGTCCTCAAGGGGAATCTCGTTCGCTGACCGCGAGCGTTCGATGAGTTCGGCCAAGAGGAACAGCGCGCTCAGCGCCAGGGTTGAGCTGACCAGATAGAACAGCGCAGCGCCGATCAGGTTCGGCTGGGCGAAGCCGATCGCCGAGAGCAGGATGCCGGCCGACACCAGAATGCTCAGGCTGGCCATGCGCTCCAGGCGTTGCGCGGCGAGAATCGCTAGCCCTGCGCAAGCCATGGTCGCCATGCCGCCGTAGATCAGCCAGTCGCCGCCAAAAAATGCCGAAGCGCCGGCCTGGCCGGAAAACAGCAGGGTCCACAGGCGCAGCAGGGTGTAAACGCCGACCTTGGTCATGATTGCGAACATCGCTGCCACCGGCGCGCTGGCCGAGGAATAGGCCGGCACCAGCCAGAAATTCAGCGGCCACATCCCGGCCTTGGCCAGAAACGCTACCGCGAGAATTCCTGCTCCGGCATGTAACAAGCCACGATCGGCTTCTGGCACCAGCGGGATCTTCATCGCCAGATCGGCCATGTTCAGCGTACCGGTCACCCCATAGATCAACGCCGCGCCGATCAGGAAGAGTGACGAGGCCAGCAGGTTGATCGAAATGTAATGAAGCCCCGATGACACCCGCGCCCGGCCCGAGCCGTGGAGCAACAAGCCGTAGGACGCGGCAAGCAACACTTCGAAGAACACGAACAGGTTGAACAGGTCCGCCGTCAGGAAGGCGCCATACAGGCCCATCAGTTGAATCTGGAACAGGGCGTGGAAGCTTGAGCCGGCGCCGTCCCAGCGGGCCATGGCAAACAGCAACGCGCTGACGCCGATGACGCCGGTCAGCACCAGCATCAGTGCCGACAGGCGATCAACCACCAGAACGATGCCAAACGGTGCCTGCCAGTTGCCTGGCAGATAGACGCCAATGGAACCGGGCACGCCAGTGGTCTGGGTCCATTGCAGGAGCATCACTGAAATGAACAGGCCGAGCAGGCTGGAAAACAGGTTGATCTTCGCCTTCAGTGGCCGGTGTTTCTCGCCGAGCATCAGCATGATCGCGGCGGTCAGCAGTGGCAGCAGGATCGGTGCGGCGATCAGGTGAGTCATTGCCGTCATTCTTTAGGCTCCCGGCCGTCGACGTGGTCGGTGCCGGTCAAGCCGCGGGACGCGAGCAATACGACGAGAAACAGCGCGGTCATGGCGAAGCTGATGACGATCGCCGTCAGCACCAGCGCCTGGGGCAGCGGGTCGGTGTAGTGCAGCAGATCCTGGGTCACGCCGTCCTTGATCACCGGCTCCTTGCCGATGAACAGGCTGCCCATGCTGAAAATGAACAGGTTGACCGCGTACGACAAAAGGCACAGGCCCATGACCACCTGAAAGGTACGCGGGCGCAGGATCAGCCAGACCCCGGACGCGGCGAGAATGCCGATGGCGATTGCGATGACTTCTTCCATCAGACGGCTCCTTTGCTGGCGACGGACTTGGGCAGCGATGCTGTCTTGTGGCCGCGCACCGATTGGTGGGCGAGGGCGGTAAGGATCAGCAGCGTCGATCCGACCACCACGGCGTACACGCCGACGTCGAAGAACAGCGCACTGGCGATATGAATATCGCCAAGCAATGGCACGCTGATATGCCAGGTGTGGGTGGTCAGGAACGGATAGCCAGCCAGCATCGCACCGAGACCGGTGGCGGTGGCGAACAGCAGGCCGGTACCCATCCAGCGCAATGGCCGCAGGCTCATTTGCGCCTCGACCCACTGCGTGCCGGCAACCATATATTGCAGAATGAACGCGACCGACATCACCAGCCCGGCGACAAAACCGCCGCCCGGCTGATTGTGCCCGCGCATGAACAGGTAAAACGACACCACCAGCGCGACAGGCAGCAGCAGACGGACCAGCACCGCCGGCACCATCATGAAACCGAGCGCGGTGTCGCTGGCTGAACGTGGGTTGACCAGATCGGTGACCACGTCGGGCGCGAGCAGGCGTTGCTGGGCTGGCAATTGCAGGCTTTCCTTCGGCGGACGGAAGCGGCGCAGCAGGGCGAACACGGTGAGCGCCACGGCGACCAGTACGGTGATTTCGCCGAGGGTGTCGAAGCCACGGAAGTCCACCAGCATCACGTTGACCACGTTGCTGCCGCCGCCCTCGGGCAGCGCACGGCTGAGGTAGAACGAGGAAATGTGGTTGGGCGTCTGCCGGGTGAGCATGGCATAGGACAACAGCGCCATTCCCGCACCGACTGCAATCGATAGCAGCAAGTCGCGCAGACGACGAATACGCGCCTTGCGCAGGCTGCTCGGCAGCGGCGAGACTTCCTCGATGCGGCGCGGCAACCAGCGCAGGCCGAGCAGGATCAACACCGTGGTCACCACCTCTACCGCCAATTGCGTCAATGCCAGATCCGGCGCAGAAAACCAGACGAAGGTCACGCAGGTCATCAGGCCACAGACGCTGACCATGGTCAGGGCGGCGAGACGGTGATATTTGGCCTGCCATGCGGCGCCGAGCGCGCAGGCAATCGCCAGCAGCCACAGGGTCACGAAGACAATCGAACCGGGGATTTTTGGCCGGTCGCCCCAAGTGAGAGTGCTGTGCAGCATCGGGATAAGCCCGGCAAGCACCGCAGCCGAAACCATCAGGAACAGTTGCATCTGCAAACGCTTGGTGCCCAGGCGCCGTTCGACGCGCCGGGCGATGCGCATCATTACGACCAGACTGCGCTCGAACAGACGCTTGCCATTGAAGCGGCCCACCAGCGGCGGATACTTGAAGCGGCCGCGCTTGAACTGCTTGCGCAGCAGCAGATACAGGACGATGCCACCGGACATGGCGATCAGGCTCATGATCATCGGCGCGTTCAGGCCGTGCCAGATGGCGAGGCTGTATTCCGGCAACTCACCGCCGACAACCGGCAGCGCCGCGGCGGCAAGCAATGGCCCGACGATCTGCGCCGGGAAAATCCCCACCAGAAGGCAGGTGAAGACCAGTAACTCGACCGGCGCACGCATCCAGCGGGGCGGCTCGTGCGGCGTATGCGGCAGATTAGTGGCGGTGGGGCCGAAGAAAACATCGACGGTGAAACGCAGCGAGTAAGCAACGCTGAACATGCCGGCGATGGTCGCGACGATCGGCAGACTGGTTTCGACCCACGCGGTGGCGTTGATGAACACGGTTTCGGCGAAGAACATTTCTTTCGACAGGAAGCCGTTGAGCAGCGGCACGCCGGCCATCGACGCACTGGCGACCATGGCCAGCGTCGCCGTATAGGGAATCAGTTTGATCAGACCGCTGAGCTTGCGGATGTCACGGGTGCCGCTTTCGTGGTCAATGATGCCCGCAGCCATGAACAGCGAGGCTTTGAACGTCGCGTGATTGAGGATGTGAAACACCGCCGCCACCGCCGCCAGTGAACTGTTCAGGCCCAGGAGCAAAGTGATCAGACCGAGATGGCTGATGGTCGAGTAGGCCAGCAAACCTTTGAGATCGTTCTGGAACATGGCGCAGTACGCGCCGAGCAACAGCGTACAGGCGCCCGCTCCGCTGACGATGTAGAACCATTCCTCACTGCCGGACAGCGACGGCCACAGACGTGCCAAAAGGAAAACCCCGGCCTTGACCAGGGTTGCCGAGTGCAGATAGGCCGAGACGGGCGTCGGTGCCGCCATGGCGTGGGGTAGCCAGAAGTGGAACGGGAATTGCGCGCTTTTGCTCAGCGCCCCGATCAGGATAAGGGGTAAAAGAACAGGGTAGAGGGCATGTGTGCGAATCAGATCGCCGGCGGCCAGGACCCTGTCGAGGTCGTAGCTGCCGACGACATGGCCGAGAATCATGACCCCCGCCAACAGGCATAAGCCGCCGGCCCCGGTGACCATCAACGCCATATAAGCACCGCGCCGCGCATCGGCTCGGTGGTGCCAGTAGCCGATCAGCAGGAACGAGAAGAGGCTGGTCAGCTCCCAGAAAAACACGATCTGAATCAGGTTGCCAGAGATCACCAGACCGAGCATCGCGCCCATGAACGCCAGAAAAAACGCGAAAAAGCGCGGCACCGGGTCATCCGGCGACATGTAATAACGGGCATATAAAGAGACGAGTGTGCCGATGCCCAGCACCAGCATCGAGAACAGCCAGGCGAAGCCGTCCATGCGCAGAACGAAGTTCAGCCCGAGGCTGGGCAACCACATGAATTCTTCGCGGATCACGCCGCCGTAGGCAATCTGCGGGTACAACATCGCGACCTGGACGGTGCCGATCAGAGCGACCAGCCCCGCCAGCAGGGATTCGGCATTACGCGCATTGTGCGGCAGCAGCGCTGCCAGACAGCTGCCAATGAATGGCAGAAGCAGTAGAACTATCAGGGACATAGGTTTCTAATCTGCGGAAGTTTGTAAAGCATCATACGTGCCAGCTCCCTGATCACCAAACGCGAGGATGTCTCAGAATCCTACAAAGTAGTCTGCAATTTTGTGTTTAGCGTTGTTTCCGGTAGATCAATGTTGCCTGGAATGGCCTCATCGCGAGCAGGCTCACTCCTACAGGAGGAACGCATTTCGATGTAGGAGTGAGCCTGCTCGCGATAGCTATGGCTCAGGCACTCAGAAGTTGCAGATTAACCTTGGGTTTCCCGCGCCCGCCCAGCGTCGGCTTCTGCCTCGGCAGCCTTCCCCTTGGTCTTCAACTCACTGACAATCACCGCCGCAACAATCAACCCCGCGCCCACCAGTGCAATCGCCGGCAAACGCTCTCCGGCAATCCGTCCGACAATCCCGGCCCACACAGGCTCACCGGCATAGATCAACGTCGCCCGAGTCGGCGAAACGCTCTTCTGCGCCCAGTTCATTGCCACCTGAATCGCTGCACTTGCTGCGCCCAGGCCCAAAGCCGTCGCCAGCAACAACCAGGAAAAATCCGGAATCACTTCGCCGGTCGGCACCACCAGCAAGAACGACAACATCGACGTCACCGCCAGTTGCACCACTGTCACTCGCCGCACATCGACCTGTCCGGCGAACGTGCTGATCAGGATGATTTCGGCAGCGATCGCCACGGCGCTGATCAATGTCGCAATTTCTCCGGGACTGAAATTCAGCGCCGCCCCCGAAGGACCCGACAACAACATCAATCCGGTAAACGCCAGCATGATCCCGATGCTCGGCATCAACCCCGGGCGTCGTCCCAATACCAGCCATTGCAGCAGAGGTACAAACGGCACGTACAGGGCGGTAATGAAAGCTGACTGACTGCTTGGAATGCTTTGCAGCCCGACCGTCTGCAAGCCATAACCCAGCATGATCGCCACGCCGATGAATGACCCTGCCTTCACTTCGAACAGGGTCAACTCTCGCAGGTGGCGCCAAGAGAACATCGCAACAATCGCCGCTGCTGCGGCAAAGCGCAGGCCGACGAAAAACATCGGCCCGCTGACCGTCATCGCGTGTTGCACCAGCAGGAACGTGCCGCCCCAGATCATGGTGATCAGCACCAGCACGCACTCGGCTTTGCTGAAGCGGGAGAAGCGGATTCGGGAAGGGGAATTGTTCAGCGACATCATGTCCTTGCGCACTGTAAAAGAGAGGCCGCACAATGCCGCCAACGTTGCGCAGTATACTGCCCAATACCACCGAGTGAGCAATATAGTGCACAAAGATTCAACTCAGCGAGCCTCCGTCCTGCAACACGTCAGCCATAACGTCCGACGGCTGCGCCATGCTGCGGACATGAGCCAGACTGCGCTGGCGGAAAAGTCCGGGGTCAGCCGACGGATGCTGGTGGCGATCGAAGCCGGCGAGAAGAATGTCAGCCTGACCACGCTTGACCGCGTCGCCGAGGCCCTCGACGTGGCCTTCAGCGATCTGATTCAAGCCCACGATGCGCGCGACCCGAGCCGGATCAATGAGGTTGCCTGGGCGGGCACGATCCCGGGCAGCAGAGCCGTGCTTCTGTCCAAAGCGTCCGCGACGCGCGCAGTCGAGCAATGGGAATGGTGCCTGCAACCGGGTGAGGTCTACCCGTCGCAACCGGACGCCGACGGTTGGAGCGAGCAGATTTATGTGTTTGAGGGATGCTTGACGCTGATGCTCGGCGATCAGCCGCAGCACATCCATAAAGGAGAGTTTTTCATGTTCGCCAGCAATCAACCGCATTCCTACCGCAACGACGGCGATGTGGCTGCGCGGTTTGTGCGTAATGTGGTGATTTGAATGGAGCACTCTGCGGACATCCTGATCATCGGTGGCGGCCTCAGCGGCACGATGCTGGCGGTGCAATTGTTACGTCTGCCTGGGCAGCGGAGCATTGTTATCATCGAGCCGCGCGCTGAACTGGGACGGGGCGAGGCTTACAGCGCAGTCGAGTTGGGACATACGCTGAACGGCAACGCGGCGCGGATGAGCGTCGACCCGGATAATCCTGATGATCTGACGCAGTGGCTGACCGCGCATATTGCCGGCGGCGGCTGGCCGGAATCGGCTGAGCAGGACGTGCCAGTCAGTGAGTTGTTCCCGCCTCGCGGTTTGTTCGGCGTCTATGTGCAACAGCGTCTTGCCGAGGCTCGGGCGGTGGGCGCGCGGCAAGGTTCGACCGTTGAACATGTCTGTGCTGAGGTCGCCGACCTGCAAATCGATTCCGGTTCAGTTCAGCTCACCTTGAGCGATGGCGGGATTTTGCGTGGATCGCAGGCGGTGCTCGCTACCGGCATGTTTCCCGCCGCGCGCACGCCGCAGACGCAATCCAGTGGCCTCAACGCCGCCGCCCTCGATCCCTGGGATGTGGCTGCGATGCGCGAGCTAGACCCGCGATCCACCGTGCTGATCATCGGCTCTGGGCTGACGATGGTCGATGCCGTGGTCTCGCTGGAGCAGGCCGGGCATCGCGGGCCGATCAAGGTGTTCTCCCGGCATGGCCTGCTGCCGCACGTGCGCCGTCAACCACCGGTATGGGAGGATTTTCTGGCAGCAGATCACAGCATCCGCACGCCACGCCAGTTGGTGCGCGAATTGCGGCGCCATTGCCGCGACGCTACAGCTCAAGGCATTGATTGGCAGGCACCACTCGATACCGTTCGCGCGCATATCGCGCGGTTGTGGAGTCAGGCGACTGACGTGCAGCGTCGACAATTCGTACGGCATGTACGGCCATGGTGGGAGAGTCATCACCATCGTTCGCCGCCACTGAGCGCCGAGTTGATCGAACGGCTGCACAAGGAAGGGCGCTTGCGCATTCATGCAGCGTCGTTCAAGGGGCTTGAGCCCGGCACTGGCGATGTTGTGGCCATTCGCATTCGTCCTCGCGGTGAAACTGAAACATGCGTGGTGAACGGTGCGGCGCTGATCAACTCCAGCGGCATTGAATACGACTGGCGGCGAGTCGCTCGGCCGTTGCCGCAGCAATTGCTGGCGCGGGGACTGGTGCAACCGGGGCCGCTGGCGCTGGGGATCACAGCAAAGGACGGCGCAGTGGTGGATGCCGAAGGGCAGGTGAGCGCTCGGTTGTTCGCCATGGGCCCGCCGTTGCGCGGGATGTGGTGGGAAAGTACGGCGGTGACGGACGTCGCTGCGCAGGCTAAAGCGTTGGCTCGGCGGTTGGTGGATAGCCCGAAAGATTGATGTGTTCTTTCGGGCTTCTTCGCGAGCAGGCTCGCTCCCACAGGGGGATTGAGGTTGTGACTACAATTTACGCCACATCGCAGATCCTGTAGGAGTGAGCCTGCTCGCGATAGCGGTGGTTCAGTCAATACAAAGGTGACTGATAGACAGCTATCGCGAGCAGGCTCACTCCTACATTCGTTGCGTGGTGCCTGAAAGTTTTATGCAACCACGCGATAGCACGGCACATACGCCGCACCACCCGGCAGCTTCATCCGGTGCTGGGCGACGAAGGCTTTGAGCAGGGCATCAAGTGGCTGCATGATCGCCGCATCACCGCGGATCTGATACGGCCCGTGTTCTTCGATCAGGCGAATGCCCTTGTCCTTGACGTTACCGGCGACGATTCCGGAAAACGCCCGACGCAGATTGGCCGCCAGTTCATGCGGTGGCTGGTCGCGGTGCAGTTTCAGGTTGGCCATGTTTTCGTGGGTCGGGTCGAATGGGCGCTGGAAGCCTTCATCGATTTTCAACAGCCAGTTGAAGTGAAACGCGTCGTTACGCTCACGACGGAACTGCTTCACCGCTTTCAGCCCTTGAGTCATCTGCCGCGCCACTTCGGCCGGGTCGTCGATAATGATCTCGTAATGCTGCTTCGCCGCTTCGCCGAGGGTCGCGATGACGAACGCATCCAGCTGTTCCAGATACGGCGCGGCATGCTTCGGCCCGGTGAGGATGACCGGGAAGGGCAGTCCTGCGTTGTCCGGGTGCATGAGGATGCCGAGCAGGTACAGGAACTCTTCGGCCGTACCGGCGCCGCCCGGGAAAATGATGATGCCGTGGCCGACACGGACGAAGGCTTCCAGACGCTTTTCGATGTCCGGCAGGATCACCAGCTCATTGACGATCGGGTTCGGCGCTTCGGCGGCGATGATGCCTGGCTCGGTCAGGCCGAGGTAGCGACCGCCATGGATGCGCTGTTTGGCATGGGCAATGGTTGCGCCTTTCATTGGGCCTTTCATTACGCCGGGGCCGCAACCGGTGCAGATGTCGAGGCTGCGGAGGCCCAGTTCGTGGCCGACTTTCTTGGTGTATTTGTACTCTTCGGTGTTGATCGAGGGACCGCCCCAGCACACCACGATTTTCGGCTCGACTCCCGGGCGCAGGGTGCGCGCGTTGCGCAGCAGGTGAAACACGTAGTCGCTGATGCCCTGGGAATTGCTCAGGTCGATGCGCTGGCTGTCGAGTTCGTTCTCGGTGTAGACGATGTCGCGCAGGGCGCTGAAGAGCATTTCGCGGGTGCTGGCGATCATCTCGCCGTCGACGAACGCGTCGGCCGGAGCGTTCAGCAGCTCCAGGCGCACTCCGCGATCCTGTTGGTGAATACGGATTTCGAAGTCCTTGTACGCTTCGAGGATGGTCTTGGCATTGTCGACATGCGCGCCGGTGTTGAGGATGGCCAGGGCGCACTGGCGGAAGAGGGTATAGGTGCTGCCGGATCCGGCTTCGCTCAGTTGCTGGACTTCACGTTGAGAAAGGGTTTCCAGGCTGCCTTTCGGGCTGACCGAGGCATTGATTACGTGTCGTTGGGTCATGCAGTGATCCTTAAAACGATGTCATCCGCAACGCAGCGGATGGCATCCGAATAGTGTGTATCCATGAATGAAGATGGCACGATCTGCGCTGTACCGCCATGTCCCCGTTGGACGCTGAAAAGATGAAAAGGAGCCCCAGCATAGCTAAAACCCTGTGCGATGCGATAATGCGCCGGCGAGTTTTTTCCGTTGCGCCTTTTGTCACTCAGGGAAGTCATTTTCGATGTTCGAGATTCAGCCGATGGACCCCGCTACCTTTCGTCAGCAGACCCGCCGGAGCACGGTCATCATCGCCGTGCTGTTTCTGTTGTTGGCCATGCTGTTTTCGTCTGTCGCGGTGGCAGTGTTCGGTGAGCCCGACGGGGATAATCTGCGCTTCAATGTTGGCGGGGTATTTGTGGCATTTCTGCTCACCGCAGCGTTGCTGCGCGGGCGTTTCTGGCATCAGACCTGGATGGCTCCGGCGGTGTACAGCTGGCGTCTCAAGCGTAGCCTGATGAGCATCACCAATGTCATGCACCAGGTGACAGCGGCGGTGCAGAACAGCGATCCGACGGCGATGAAGGTGTTGCGTTTCTATCACGTGGGATTGCTGCAGATGCATGAGTTGGACGGCAATTCGAGCGATCACGGCCTACTGCGTGACGAAGTCGAACAGCACAAGGCGCGGATGCTGACGCAGGGCCTTGATCCAGACCAGCCACGCTTCGATCCGCAGTGGCTGGAAACGTTGAAACCGGCCTCGCGCTAAAACGGAATGCGCCGGGCGCGACGCAGTTTCCACGAGCGCAGCAATCGCGCATAGACGATCAGGTTGATCGCCAGCACCACGCTACCAAGCGCCAATTGAATCTGCGGGGTCAGACCTGCCGGGTAGATGATCGGCCAGATGTAATGCTCGATGAAGCCACCGGCGTATTCGGTCTGCCCGGCCGCGTGGCGCATGAGGTTTTCCCAGTAGGTCAGCGGACAGGTCAGGCTCAGCACCTCGACCGCCACGCCCCAGGCAGCTGCCGGCAGATGCAGCCACATCAACCGTGGCCAGCGCAGCACCAGCAGCCCGCCGAACAGCACGAACAAGATGAAACACAAGTGAAACAGCACCAGCCCGTCGGCGGCGATTCGGTACAGCATGGTGTCTTCCTGACGTAAGGGTGGATGGCGCTATGGTACGCCGCGCGGGACAAAATTCCTTGGTGAATTCGGGCGCGCAAAAGTGTTCTACCCTTTAACGACATCAACTGTTCTGAGGTGAGGTGCACATGGCAACCGAGCAAACGCGTGCGGAAGATGATGAGCCAACTGAAGAAGAAATCGAGCGGCAAAAGCGGCAGGAAAAAACCTGGAAGCACGATGACAGCCGCGAGTTGTCGGACCGCGACCAGGAGCGTCCTTTGAAACCTTGAACAATGCATACGAAGAGCCCCGCATCAGCGGGGCTCTTCGCGTTTCAGAGGTCTTCCAGCTGCGTGAAGTCCGGGTAGGTCGCGCGGTACCCCAACGTGCGATCGATCCACGCATTGAGCTCATTGACCATCACCGGCGGATGGCCGGGATAACCCTCGAGGGTGCTGCGCAAGGTGCGCTCGATATCGGGCACACTGCGCAGGTTTCGGGTCTTGATGTAATGGCCGATAAAACAGTCGAGTTCCAGGCGTTCTGTCTTGGACAGATGGACACACTTCAGGCCGCTGACCTGTTTGATTGCAAAATCGTCGCTCACTTATTTCTCTGCAAGGCTTGAAAGTTGTTGATGGATTCCTGATTTCTTTGACTCTTTGGTCAACTGGTATACCAATCGGAAAGGCGGCGCGCATCCTATCCGCAGCGCGGAAAAATGTATGTATGACTGTCGAAATGTCTGACAGGCGGTTGATTCGCTCAAACGGCCGTTTAACGCGGGGTGTATCGCGTTTGAAACACTTTTTGTAACGTGCGGGATTCAGTAGAGCGCTGGCGTGATTAACGCAGCGATGAAGTAATTGTTCAGTCGACTCGTTCTATCAATTGCGCACCTTGATTACGCGTATTACCGACCGCTTTGCCGACTTTGTACCATTCGAACGCATCACTGGGCTCGCCTTCAAACAGCAGCATTTGCTCGGCGCGTTCCACTGGCGTAGCAGGATCAAGCCATTCCCGAGCTCGCGCCGAATCGAAGACCACCGGGCGGCGATCATGAATATCGAGCAGACCGCCCAGGCTGTCAGCGGTGATGATCACGAAACCG